>UOGI01000311.1_pt1 | contig 20377 bp, 30 predicted proteins | sample 1989621 | NCBI WGS metagenome assembly UOGI01 (sample SAMEA4712198, study PRJEB27164) | hydrothermal vent metagenome | biome: marine basaltic hydrothermal vent biome; feature: marine hydrothermal vent; material: mineral | place: Pacific Ocean | collected 2011-06-14/2011-07-23 | depth 1691 m
TGGAGATGGTGATGCCCGGAGATAACGTGAATGTAGAGGTAGAGCTGATAACGACCGTGGCAATGGAAGAGGGAGTAAGGTTTGCGATAAGGGAAGGTGGCCGTACTGTAGGCGCTGGTGTTGTTACTAAGATAATTGAGTAGGGAGATTATGAACCAGAAGATAAGGATAAAATTAAGGGCATACGACCACAGGATACTTGACCAATCTGTTAAGGAGATAGTAGATACTGCTCAGAGGACGGGGGCAAGAATTGCCGGCCCTGTGCCGCTTCCAACAAGGATTCATAAGGTGACGGTATTGCGGTCACCACATGTAGATAAAAAGTCGAGAGAGCAGTTTGAGATAAGGACACACAAGAGGTTGATAGATATTTATGACCCTACTCCGCAGACGGTTGATGAGCTCATGAAGCTCGAGCTGGCTGCCGGTGTGGATGTGGAGATAAAGCTATGACGGGAATCCTCGGGAAAAAGCTCGGGATGACTCAGATCTTTGATGAAAAAGGCAAGGTAATCCCTGTCACGGTTGTAGAGGCCGGTCCTTGCCGGGTGATACAGGTAAAGACAAAAGAGCGTGATGGCTATGAGACGGTACAGGTAGGATATGAAGAGATCAAGAAGCTCAAGAAGGTTACCAAGCCGGTATCGGGGCACTTTAAGAAGGCAGGAGTTTCCCCCTGCAGGATTCTGCGGGAGATTCCAATGAGTGGTGAGCTTGGTGTTGGTGATGTCATAACGGTAGACAAGTTTCAGAAAGGTGACAAGGTGGTTGCAACAGGTGTCTCAAAGGGAAAGGGTTTTCAGGGAGTAATGAAGAGATTGGGGTACAGCGGTGGCCCGGGATCGCATGGTTCCATGTTTAACAGGGCTCCGGGCTCAATTGGCGGCAGCTCTTTTCCGTCACGGGTCTGGAAGAATACAGGCATGCCCGGACGTATGGGTGGACGAAGGGTTACGGTCAGGAATCTTGCAGTGGTTGATGTGAAGCCGGAACAAAACCTGATATTAATAATGGGTGCGCTTCCGGGACCGGTCGGCGGATATATAGAGATCAGGAAGGATGATTGAGAATGCCCGAGATAGAGATAAGAGATAAAGATAATAATGTAGTTGAGAAGGTGCCGGTTTCAGAGGAAATATTCGGGTTAGAGGTCAGAACAGGCCTGCTCCATGAGGCTGTGGTCAACTATCTTGCCAATCAGAGGCAGGGAACTCATGCCGTAAAAACACGTGGAATGGTGCGTGGCGGAGGAAAGAAGCCCTGGAAACAGAAGCATACGGGAAGGGCAAGGCATGGCAGCATAAGGTCTCCCCTGTGGAAGGGGGGTGGAGTTGTTTTCGGGCCGCAACCAAGGGATTACAGTTATAAAATGACGAGGAAACAGAGAAGGCTGGCCATGAAGACGGCCCTGAGTGCAAAGCTGAGGGATGGTGAGCTTATAGTCATTGACTCTATTGACTTTGACAGCCCGAGAACAAGGGATATAGTTGCCCTGCTTGAGGGATTGGGAATTGAAGGCAAGTCTGTGCTGATAGTTGTTCCGGAGAAGAATGATAATGTCTATCTTTCAGCGAGAAACGTTCCGAGGGTAAGTGTTGCAAGGGCAGCTGATTTGAATACATACGACCTGCTTGTGCATAATCATGTGCTGATGACAAGGGATGCGCTTAAGAAGGTGCAGGAGGTAGGAGAATGAGAGGTTCACACGATGTTTTAAAGAAGCCTGTTTTTACAGAGAAGGCTACTTATTTAAAGGAAACAGGCAATAAACTGATAGTTGAGGTCGACAGAAAGGCCAATAAGATCGAGATAAGGAAGGCATTTGAAGAAGTCTTCAAGGTGAAGGTTGTAAAGGTTGCAACAATAAATGTTCGTGGAAAGAAAAAGAAGTGGGGTCGTTCCGTGGGCTGGTCTTCGGCAATGAAGAAGGCGGTTGTTACCCTTAAGAAGGGTGAAAAGCTTGATTTTATAGAAGGGGTTTGATAGTTTGCTGTTGAAAATTCCAGGACGGGAAGCATATATCTTTATTTTATGAATTTTGTAATTTTCAATTTTGAATTTAAGGAGTAGAGATGGGAATCAGAATATATAAACCAACATCACCAGGCAGAAGATTCATGTCGGTTGCTGATTACAGTGAACTGACAACAGACAAGCCATATATGCCGCTGTGTGTGTCCCTTAAGAAGCAGGGTGGCAGAAATAACCAGGGCAGGGTGACGGCTTGGCAGAGGGGTGGTGGAAGCAGGAGGCTTTACAGGATTGTCGATTTTAAAAGAGACAAGTTCGGTGTGCCGGCAACAGTGGAGACCATAGAGTATGACCCTAACAGAACAGCACGGATTGCATTGTTGAAATATGTAGATGGTGAACGTAGATATATGCTGGCACCAAATGGTATCAAGGTTGGAGACCAGGTGGTGGCCGGACCGGAGGCGGAGATCAAGGCAGGAAATGCCTTGCCATTGAAGAACCTGCCACTTGGTACTTTTATACATAATATTGAGTTAAGGCATGGACAGGGGGGTAAACTTGTCAGGAGTGCGGGGACCCAGGCCCAGCTTGTTGCAAAGGATAAGAAATATGCGCAGATAAAGCTTGGTTCCGGAGAGGTGAGGCTGGTGCCTATAAATTGCATGGCGACAGTCGGCCAGGTCAGTAATGTGGATCATGAGAATATAAATTATGGTAAGGCCGGGAGAAAGCGCTGGGTTGGCAGAAGGCCAAGTGTCAGAGGTGTGGCAATGAACCCGGTAGACCATCCCCTTGGAGGTGGTGAAGGGAAGAGTTCCGGTGGCAGGCCGGCGTGCTCACCCTGGGGTAAGCCTGAGGGTGTAAAGACCAGGAAGAATTACAAAACTGATAAATTAATTATAAAGAAGAGAAAATGAAGAGAGTAGGGGTTTTAATGCAAGAAAAAACATGGTTAAATAGCCGGCTTGTAAGCTGGAGTCAATGTAAAGGAGGCGTAAGTGCCAAGGTCTCTTAAAAAAGGTCCATTTGTTGATGTAAAGTTAATGAAGAAGGTTCAGGTGATGGTCGATACCGGAGAGAAAAGAATAATCAAGACCTGGTCCCGCAGGTCCACCATACTGCCTGAGTTTGTAGGCTTGACGTTTGCAGTTCATAATGGAATGAAGTTTATTCCTGTATACGTTTCTGAAAATATGGTGGGGCATAAACTGGGTGAGTTTTCACGTACGAGAACTTACAAGGGGCATGTAGGGAGCGAAAGGACTACAAGGGTGAAGGGTTAAAATGTCTATGGAATCAAGGGCAAAGTTGAGATACGCAAGGATTACACCAAGAAAGGCCAGAAGGGTAATTGACCTTATACGGGGCAAAAAAGCCGGAGATGCAATGATTGCCCTGCGGTTTATGCCTTACAGGGGGGCGCAGTTTGTAGAGAAGCTGCTTCGTTCTGCAATGGCCAATGCGGAGCAGAAGGAAGTCGATGTTCCGGAGGATATGACAGTAGTTACGGCCTATGTTGATGAGGGCCCCGTGATGAAGAGGCTTTTTCCAAGGGCAATGGGAAGGGCAAATATTATAAAGAAGAAGTCGTGTCATATAACCATAGTGCTTGCAGAGGAGGAGTAAATTTGAATGTTAAACTTTTAATGTTGAATGTTAAATTGTTCCCGGTTTTTAATTCATCATTCAACATTCATAATTCAACATTAAATCCGGGGGTGCATTTTGGGACATAAAACTCATCCCGTAGGTAACAGAATCGGGATAATCAGGACATGGGAATCAAGATGGTTTTTAAAGCAGGGATATGCAAAGCAACTTCATGAAGACCTGCAGATCAGAAAGCACATTAAGGGGAAACTTTATCATGCAGGAGTCTCAAGGATTGAGATAGAGAGGGTTGGTGAAAGAGAGGGTCAGAAGGTCAGAATCGCCATCCATACTGCAAGGCCGGGTATTATCATAGGTAAGAAGGGAGCAGAGGTGGAGAGGCTGAAGAAGGATCTGGAGGCCATGATTGGAAAGCAGGTTGCTATTGATATAAAAGAGGTAAGAAAGCCGGAGCTTGATGCTCAGTTGGTGGCGGAAAACATTGCAATGCAGCTGGAGAAGAGGGTTGCCTACAGAAGGGCGATGAAGAAGGCCGTTGGTTCAGCCATGAGGTTCGGGTCCCAGGGTATAAGGGTCCATTGTGCCGGCCGGCTTGCAGGGGCTGAGATTGCCAGAAAAGAATGGTATAGAGACGGACGTGTTCCGTTGCACACCTTTCGTGCAGATATAGACTATGGTTTTGCAGAGGCAAGGACAACGTATGGTGTAATAGGTGTAAAGGTCTGGATGTATAAAGGTGAAGTCCTGAGTGCTACCCGTTAGTTACCGGTCGCCGGATATCAGTTGCCGGCTTTGGAGACGACAGGTGACAGATGAAATAAAGGAGTTATAAGCTATGTTAATGCCAAAGAAAGTTAAATTTCGAAAGACCCAAAAGGGCAATATGAGAGGAAAGGCATATAGGGGATCCGATGTATCTTTCGGACAATTCGGGCTCAAGGCCCTTGAACCGGGATGGATAACAAGCAGGCAGATAGAGGCTGCGAGGGTTGCAATTACAAGGCATGTGAAGAGGGGCAGCAAGCTCTGGATAAGGATATTTCCGGACAAGCCGATCACAAAAAAGCCTGCCGAGACGAGGATGGGAAAAGGAAAGGGAAATCTTGAGTACTGGGTTGCAGTGATCAAGCCCGGGCGAATTCTGTACGAGATGTCGGGAGTGTCTGAGGATGTTGCAAGGGAGGCCCTCAGGTTGGCTTCACATAAATTGCCTGTAGCTACGAAGTTTGTAAAGAGAGAGGAGGCTGTGCTTTGAAACCTTCCGACTTGAGAAACATGACGGCTGAGGAACTCCGGCAAAAAGAGAAGGAATTGAGAAAAGAGCTCTTTAATCTTAGGTTTCAGCAGGCAACGGGTGAAATTCAGAACCCTAAGAGGATTAGCATGGTAAGAAAGAGTATTGCAAGGATTCTGACTATAATTACAGAGAAGGAAAAACAGAAAACTGCTTGATTTCATTACGGTAATTATGAAGAATAAAAGCTGAAATATTATTATGTATTTACTGATAATATATAAACGATAAGGAGTAAAAGAGGTAGACATGCCAAGAAAAGTCTTTGTTGGTAAGGTAATAAGTGACAAAATGGATAAGACGGTGACTGTGGCAGTTACGCGACAGTATAAACACCAGCTTTATAAGAAGATTATCAAGAGGGTATCCAAATTTAAGGCACATGATGAGGATAACCGTTGCAAGTCCGGGGATACAGTCAGGATTCTTGAGTCAAGACCGTTAAGCAAGACTAAACGATGGGTTATTGTAGACGTACTGAAAAAGGAAAGTTAGAGTCGTTATACAAAAGCTCGGGGAAACGATAATAGAATAACAGGTCTTGTTTTTTTTGTTTTTCGTATTTTCAGATTTCCGTATAACGTAAAACGAAATTCGGGAGTGATAGGAAGATGATACAGGTACAGAGCATTCTTGAAGTAGCAGATAACTCGGGGGCCAAAAGGGTAATGTGTATAAGGGTACTTGGGGGCTCACAAAGAAGATATGCAAGAGTTGGGGATATTATAGTCGTGAGTGTAAAGGAGGCGGTTCCCAACAGTAACGTAAAAAAGGGTTCCAAGGCAAAGGCTGTTGTGGTGAGGACGAAGAAGGAGACCCGGCGACCGGATGGTACTTATATAAGGTTTGACCAGAATGCCTGTGTGCTGATAAATGCACAGGGTGAGCCGGTTGGAACCAGGGTTTTTGGCCCTGTGGCAAGAGAGTTAAGGTGGAAGGAATTTACCAAGATTGTGTCGTTGGCACCTGAGGTGTTATAGAATATCAGAGCAGGCGCTCAGTGTGAGCAGGAACCATTCACAGTTGCTGACACTGAATAATATGGAGGAAAAAATGGGGTTAAAGATAAAGAAAAGCGATAAGGTGATCGTGATATCCGGAAAAGAAAAAGGAAAGCAGGGCAAAATCCTTTCGATTATACCGAAGAAAAACCGTGTAATGGTTCAAAGTGTAAATATGATAAAGAGACATATGAAGCCGTCAAGACAGTACTCACAGGGGGGCATAATAGAAAAAGAAGGTGCTCTTCACATATCGAAGATTATGCTTGTATGTCCGAGATGTCAGAAACCCTCCCGTATCAGTAACCATATTCTTGATGATGGACGCAAGGTAAGGCTCTGTAAGAGATGCAAGGAGGTAATAGACCGGTAATGGCTGAGAACAAATATACTCCAGGACTGAAAGAGAAATATTCTAAAGAGGTGATTCCTCAGTTGATGAAGGATTTATCCTGTAAAAATGTGATGCAGGTGCCGAAACTAGAAAAAATTGTTCTTAATGTGGGACTCGGGGAGGCGATGCAGAACATTAAACTCCTTGATGCAGCGCAGAAGGAACTTACCATGATATCGGGACAGAAGGCCGTTATAACAAAGGCTAAAAAGTCCATAGCAGGATTCAAGCTGAGAAAGGGGATGCCTATAGGTTGCAAGGTTACACTCAGGGGTGACCGGATGTATGATTTTCTTAACAAACTTATAAGCATCGCCATACCCCAGATCAGGGACTTCAGGGGGCTTACTACAAAGTCCTTTGACGGCAGGGGAAATTATGCAATGGGTGTTAAAGAGCAATATATATTCTCCGAGATAGACTACGAAAAGGTTGATATGGTTCACGGGTTTGATATTATAATATGCACAACTGCCAAAACTGATGGAGAGGGTAAGGCACTGTTGAGACATCTTGGAATGCCTTTTAAGGATTAAGGACAAACTCGCAGTGTAGCATACATGTAAGGAGTGATTAAGATATGGCCAAGAAGTGTTTAGTTGAGAAGAGGAATAGAACACCGAGATACAAAGTCAGGGCATATAACAGATGCCTTATCTGTGGCAGGCCCAGAGGATATTTGAGACGGTTTGCCATGTGCCGGATCTGTTTCAGGACGCTGGCACATCAGGGACTAATCCCTGGAGTAACAAAATCAAGTTGGTAGGAGAGAGGCATGTTAACTGACCCAGTTGCTGATATGCTGACAAGGATCAGGAATGCCACCATGGTCAGGGCTGAGAAGGTGGATATTCCCGCGTCACGCATGAAGTTGGAAATAGCCAAGATACTCAAGGAAGAAGGGTTTATCAGGGCATATAAGATTATCAAGGACAAAAAACAGGGGGTTCTCAGGATCTCCTTAAAATATGTTGACGGGCAGAGTATCATCTCCGGGCTGAAGAGGGTGAGTAAGCCCGGCAAGAGGGTCTATGTTGGCTACAGAGAGGTACCGGTTGTTATGGCAGGAGTGGGGCTGGCAATACTCTCAACACCTAAAGGCATCAAGAGTGACAAGACCTGCAAATGGGATAAGCTCGGTGGAGAACTTCTCTGTCATGTCTGGTAAATTCAGTCATAAGGCATTGGACCTTTCTATTCCGGGACCGGTTAATGTCAAGGTGACAAACATACTTGTAAGCGAGGAGAATTAAGGGATGTCAAGGATAGGAAGAAAACCTGTAGAGATACCGAAGAGTGTGGATGTGAAGGTTGAGGGAACCCTTATCAAGGTAAAGGGACCAAAGGGTGAGCTTCGCTGGAATTTCCCGTCTTCCATGAATCTCAATATAGAGAAGGACAGTATCCTGGTTTCAAGACCTGACGATACAAAGCAAAAGAAGGCGCTTCATGGACTCACGAGGAGCCTTATTGCCAATATGATAGAGGGTGTAAGTGCGGGGTATAAAAAAGAGATGGAGATTGTCGGGATCGGATACAAGGTGGAGCCAAAAGGTAAAACACTTGTTTTTTCCCTTGGATATTCGCATCCTGTTGAATTCATACTGCCTGAAGGTGTATCTGCTGAGGTTGACCATAAAGCCCGGCCTATTAAGGTTACGCTTATGGGTTATGACAAACAGCTTGTTGGTCAGGTGGCAGCAAATATCCAGGCCCTGAGGCCGCCGGATGCATATAAGGGAAAAGGGATACGCTACGCAGGCGCGAGGCTCAAACTTAAACCCGGTAAGGCAGGTAAGAAGTAAGGAGCAGGCCGAAATCCTGCTGAATTTGAGTTTAATAGTACTTAATGTATACTGTATAATATGCCGTACTTAAATAAATGCGGAGGTTTCCTGAGTTGAGAAGAACAAGAAGAGAAGCAAGAGAGAGGAGAAGCAACAGGGTAAGAAAAAAGGTCTTTGGAATGCCGGAAAGGCCGAGACTTGCTGTATATGGTTCACTGAATCATATATATGTCCAGATTGTTGACGATATGAAGGGAAATACCCTGATTGCAGCTTCGACACGTGACAAGGAGATGCAGGACCTGTCAACTCATGGTGGAAATATCGAGGCTGCAACGAAAGTGGGCGGACTCCTGGCAAAGAGGGCCGTAGAGAAAGGTATAAAGAAGGTGGTCTTTGACAGGGGCGGCTTCAAGTTTCATGGCAGGATCAAGGCGCTTGCAGATGCTGCGAGAGAAGGCGGTCTGGAATTTTAGATATTGAAGATTGGCGATTGAATATTGAAAATATGGTTGATTCAGGAAAACAGCTATATATTGAAACGATTGTTGTTTTAAAAAGATAAGGACATTATGATGTATGTCTCTTTTTAATTTTTCAATCGTCAATAATCAATGAGCAAACCAAAAAGGAGGAATGGTGCAGAGGATTAACCCGTCAGAGCTGGAAATACAGGAAAAGGTAATCTTTATCAATAGAGTTTCCAAGGTGGTCAAAGGAGGACGGAGGTTTTCCTTTACAGCCCTTGTTGCAATAGGTGATGGTAACGGTACGGTTGGGCTTGGCAAAGGCAAGGCCTCGGAGGTTCCGGAGGCCATAAGGAAGGCAATAGAGCAGGCCAAGAAAACACTCATAAAATTTCCTCTCAAGAATGGCACTATACCATATGACATAATAGGAAAGTTCAGTGCAGGAGAAGTCTTGATAAAGCCTGCACCAAAGGGTACCGGTGTAATTGCCGGAGGAGCTGTAAGGGCAGTGCTTGAGGTTTCAGGTGTTGAAAATATAGTTGCCAAGTCCATCAGAAGTCATAATCCGTTTAATGAGGCAAAGGCAACACTGAATGGACTTGTGAGTCTTAAAGACCCTGAAGTCGTGAGAAGATTGAGGGGGAAGTCATCTGAGGAAGAGAGCAGGGAGGCCCGGAAGAATGCTTAGGATAAAGTTGAAGAGAAGCTATATCGGTAACCCCGAGAAATTGAGAAGAGTGCTCAGGAGCCTCGGCCTGAGAAGGATAGGGCAAACCGTCATGCACCCTGACGTTCCTGTTATAAGGGGAATGGTTAATAAGGTTCCGCACCTTATAGATGTTGAAGAATCCAAAGGTGAATGAAGATTGAAGACAGTAGATTTGAAACGGAGGTATTGTAATGAAAATAGATGAATTAAAGCCTGCTGACGGGAGCAGAAAGAGGAGTAAGAGGATCGGCAGGGGACCGGGCTCAGGACACGGCAAGACCTCCTGTAAAGGACACAAGGGACAAAAAGCCCGTTCCGGGGGTACGAAGGGGCCGGGTTTTGAGGGGGGACAGATGCCCTTGCAGAGGAGACTTCCCAAGCGGGGTTTCAGTAATGCGCCGTTCAGAAAGGAATTCGCTATAACAAACCTGAAGGTTCTTTCAAGTATGGAAGATGCCGATACTATAACCCCGGAGTTGTTGCTTGAGAGAGGGATATTAAAGGATGTTAAAGATGGACTGAAGATTCTCGGAGATGGTGAACTGTCCAGGCCGTTGATTGTCAGGGCACATGCTTTCAGCTCTTCTGCCACACAGAAAATAAATGCTTCCGGCGGGAAGGCCGAGGTGATATAGTTGGGAGCACTCTCTTCTTTTCAGAATATATTCAAGATCGAAGAACTTAAAAACAGGATCCTGTTTACCCTAGTCCTGCTTGCAGTATACAGAATGGGTGCACACATCCCCACACCTGGAATCAATGGTGAGGAACTGAGCAAGTTTCTGACCGCAAGGGGTGGGGCGCTTATGAATTTCTTTGATATCTTCTCAGGCGGCGCTCTCTCAAGGGTGACCATTTTTGCCCTTGGTATCATGCCTTATATCAGCGCATCCATTATCCTTCAACTGCTCACGGTTGTAATCCCCGCTATCGGTAAACTTGCCAAGGAGGGGGAAGAGGGAAGAAAGAAGATAGTAACATATACGAGATACGGCACTGTCCTTATCAGTATTGTTCAGTCCTTTGGTATAGCAGTAGGGCTTGAGAGCATGGCACAGGGGGCCTTTATTCAGCACCCCGGCTGGAGCTTCCGGTTAATGACCATGATAACACTTACTGCGGGCACTGCCTTTATAATGTGGCTTGGTGAGCAGATAACCGAACGGGGGATAGGTAACGGGATATCCCTGATAATCTTTGCCGGTATCGTGGCACAGCTGCCGAATGCCATAGTAAGTACTGTAAGGCTTGTAACTGCGGGAGAGCTTTCCATAATATTCCTCATCATCCTGGTGGCTATGATGGTTTTTGTTGTCGGGGCCATAATTTTCATAGAAAAGGGGGAGAGGAAGATTCCCGTGCAGTATGCAAAGAGGGTTGTGGGCAGAAAGGTCTACGGTGGCCAGTCAACGCACCTCCCGCTGAAAGTAAACACCGCAGGTGTTATACCGCCGATATTTGCCTCATCAATTATCATGTTTCCGGCTACAATTGCAGGATTTATCTCAATCCCCTGGGTTCAGTCATTTGCAAGGCAACTTTCTCCGGGGACTGTTTCCTATACGATTATATTTGTAACCATGATTATATTTTTCAGTTATTTTTACACTGCTATAGTCTTCAACCCGGTTGATGTGGCCGACAACCTGAAGAAGTATGGAGGGTTCGTCCCCGGTATCAGACCAGGGCAGAAAACGGCTGAATATCTATACAGGGTTTTGTCGAGGTTGACCTTTATTGGTGCAATTTATCTCTCCGTTGTATGTGTCTTGCCGACAATTTTGATAAAACAGTTTAACGTTCCCTTTTATTTTGGAGGAACTTCACTCCTGATTGTTGTTGGCGTGGCACTTGATACGGTCTCCCAGATAGAATCACATCTGATAACGCGTTCGTATGAAGGGTTCCTCAGAAAAGGCAAGGCGAGGGGCAGGAAGGGGTAGTACAGTATGCAGGGCGTGATTATTACGTGATTATTATAAAATCAAGGGATGAGATAAAGAAGATGGTGAAGGCCTCCGAGATTGTTGCCGAAGCCATTTTAGCAATAAAGGGGGTTATAGCCCCCAATGTTACAACTATGGAGCTTGAGCAGATAGCCGAGGAGGCTATAAAGAGTCGGGGGGGGAAACCGGCCTTTAAGGGTTACAGGGGATATCCTGCAAGTATCTGTGCCTCTGTAAACAGTGAGGTTGTTCACGGAATACCGTCAGCCGGTGTAAGACTTAAGGAAGGTGATATTGTCAGCATTGACCTTGGAGTGATATATAAGGGATTCATTGGTGATGCCGCAGTCACTGTACCTGTCGGACAAATCCCGCCTGAAACCGAGAGGTTGCTCAGGATAACAGAGCAGGCCCTTTATATGGGCATTGAGAAGGCGACGCCCAATAACCGCGTATCGGATATATCAAATGCCATACAGCGATTCGTGGAATCCAACGGGTATTCTGTAGTCAAGGCATTTGTGGGCCATGGTGTGGGGAGGTCTCTGCATGAAGAACCACAGATTCCAAATTTTGGTCCTCCCGGCAAGGGGCCGGTATTAAGAGAAGGAATGACCCTTGCCATTGAACCAATGGTGAATGAAGGAACCTACAAGGTGAATATACTGGAAGACGGATGGACAACGAAGACGGCGGATGGTAAGCTTTCTGCACATTTTGAACATACGGTGCTTGTAGCAAAAAATCATCCCAAAATATTGACTAAATGGGCTTGAAGGGGGTATAATTTAAGTTTAAATGCCAAAGGAAGAAAACATAGAAGTCCATGGGACAGTTGTAGAAGCGCTTCCAAATGCCACGTTCAGGGTAGAACTCGATAACGGGCAGACCATACTTGCTTATATTTCCGGCAAGATGAGGATACATTATATAAAGATATTGCCTGGTGACAAGGTGCTGGTGGAGCTGTCACCATACGACCTTACAAAAGGAAGGATTACATACAGATATAAATAAAGTTACGAGTTTCAAGTTATGCCTTGCGGGGTTAATAAAATAGAAGCAGGACCCGCACACGTAACCTGTACATCGTAATGATTTTTTGGAGGATGCATGAAAGTCAGGGCTTCAGTAAAACCAATATGCGCTAAATGTAAGGTAATAAAGAGAAAAGGTGTTATCAGGATAATCTGTGAAAATCCTAAACACAAGCAGAGACAGGGATAAGGAGGTAGAATGGCAAGGATTGCTGGGGTAGACTTACCCAAGAATGAAAGGGTTGAGATAGGGTTGACAAGGATAATGGGAATTGGTAGGTCACTATCCAGGAAGATACTTGATGAAACCGGGATAAACCCTGATACACGAGTCAGAGCCCTCCGCGATGATGAGATAGTAAATATCCGCTCTGTTATAGACAGGGACTATAAGGTTGAGGGTGAACTCAGGAAAGAGATTTCCATGAATATAAAGCGGTTAATGGACATTGGTTGCTACCGTGGTATCAGACACAGGATGGGATTGCCGGTAAGGGGGCAGCGGACAAAGACAAACGCACGTACAAGAAAAGGACCCAAGAAGACCGTGGTTGGAAAAAAGAAGGGAGGTAAATAATAATGGCTAAACGTAAAAAGGGTCCAAAAAAGGAGAAGAAACACATACCCTATGGTGTAGCTCACGTCCAGACAACTTTTAATAATACGATTGTTACCATTACGGATAAAGGCGGTAACGTTGTTTCATGGGCCACTGCCGGCAGTATAGGATTTAAGGGATCAAGAAAGGGCACTCCTTATGCTGCTCAGATAGCGGCGGAGAATGCAACAAGGAGGGCCATTGATATGGGAATGAGACAGATCGATGTTTATATAAAGGGGCCCGGTGCCGGAAGGGAATCAGCCATCAGGGCGATACAGGCAACAGGCCTGGAGATTAATATCATAAGGGATGTTACCCCGGTTCCTCATAATGGGTGCAGGCCTCCAAAGAGGAGGAGGGTATAAATGGCAAGGTATACGGATTCATTATGTCGGTTATGCAGAAGGGAGGGAGACAAACTCTTTCTTAAGGGGGATCGATGTTACGCGGATAAATGTGCCTTTGAGAGGAGAAAATACGTGCCGGGACAGCATGGCACGAGAAGGACCAAGATAAGTGATTACGGACTTCAGTTGAGAGAAAAGCAGAAGGTTAAGAGGATATACGGGGTACTTGAAAGACAGTTCAGAAACTATTTTCATGAGGCCCAGAGGAAAAGAGGTGTTACGGGAGAGCTGTTGTTGCAGTTTCTTGAACTGAGACTTGATAATATAGTTTACCGTCTTGGTTTTGCGTCAAACAGACGGCAGGCGAGGCAGATTGTCAATCACAGGCATATTCTTGTTAATGGCAGGGTTACCGATATCGCTTCATTCAGGGTGAAAGTAGGTGATGTCATTGAAGTAAAAGAGGCAAGACGGGGTATTCCACTGATTGAGGAGAGTCTTTCAAAAGTTGAACACAGGGGATTACCTGAGTGGCTTGAACTGGATGCCGATAATTTCAGGGGTAAACTGATCAGCATACCCTCAAGAGAAGCAATAGGTCTTGATGTTAAAGAAAACCTGATTGTAGAGTTGTATTCAAAATAAAACCTGTGTTTAAGATAAATACGATAATTTGAAAACACGAAAACACGAAAATACGAGGACACGTTTATATTTCCGTATAACGTATCACGTATAACGAAAAGGGAGGCCCAATGAGCTTGAAGATAAGAGGCTTTCAGTTTCCTGAGAAGATAGCCTTCGATGAAGAGACCCTTACCAGCACATACGGTAAGCTTATAGCGGAACCATTAGAGCGTGGGTATGGTGCTACCCTTGGTAATTCACTGCGGAGGGTCCTGCTTTCCTCTATTGAGGGTGCAGCGGTTACCCAGGTGAGGATACCGGGAGTATTGCATGAATTTTCCACGATTAAAGGTGTTAAGGAAGACATGGTTGACGTTATACTCAACCTCAAGAAGATCAGGTTCAAGATTTATGGTGACGGTAAGAAGGTTGCAAGGATAGAGGTTACAGGGCCGAAGGAGGTTACAGGCGCCGACATTCAATGTGAGGCGAATCTGGAAGTTCTCACTACGGATTTACCTGTTGCTACAGTTGACAGGAATACGGAGTTTCATGCTGAACTCTATGTATCCAAAGGAAAGGGTTATGTTCTTTCAGAGATGAATAAGGAGAAGGAGCAGCCCGTAGATATCATAGCTATCGATAGTGTATACAGTCCTGTCCGGAAAGTGAATTTCCGGGTTGAAAAGGCAAGGGTTGGCAGGGCAACGGATTATGACAGGCTTGTGCTCGAGCTCTGGACAGACGGAAGCCTCACCCCGAAGAATGCCATAACCAGGGCTTCGAGTGTGCTTATTGACCATCTCGACCTCTTTATTTTTGACGAGTCGGAAGAGATATCCGAGGAGGTATCACTTGATGTGGGTGATGTGTATGATGTAGGCAGTTCGGATTTTAACCGGAATCTCCTGAGGCCCGTGGATGAACTTGAGCTCTCTGTGCGGTCTTACAATTGTCTTAAAAATGCCGACATAAAAACCATAGCCGATCTGGTACAGAGGACTGATCTGGAGATGTTAAAGACAAAGAATTTCGGCAGAAAATCACTTAATGAAATCAAGGAAATCCTCAGAACTATGGGACTTAACTTCGGGATGAAGATCGATCCCGACGTTCTGGAAAAGTATCAGACAGAGGGAGGTACGGTAAAAGATGCGTCACAGGGTTCATAAAAAGAATTTCGGCAGAAATACACTTCAGAGGAAGGCGCTTTTCAGAAACCTGATGGTCGATCTCTTTATACATGAACGTATTGAGACCACAGTAGCCAAGGCCAAGGTAATAAGGTCACTTGCGGAAAAAGTGGTAACCCTCGGCAAGAGGGGAGACCTTCATTCAAAGAGGACGGCGCTGTCACATGTGCCTAACAGGGCTGCGATTGCAAAATTGTTCAGTGAGATAGCCCCGAGGTTCAGTAAAAGAAACGGCGGCTATCTGAGAGTTGTCAAGACAAGAACGAGGTTGAAGGATCAGGCGCCGCTGGCAGTGCTTGAATTTGTGGATTATGAAGAGAAACAAGTTGAACAAAAGACCACCAAAAAGGGCAAGAACACATGAGTAGTTTGTTCTTGACCCTTGGAATTATAGTTGCAATATGGATTCTGCTTCAGACCGTCCTGCCAAAGATCGGATTGCGTACCTGAGCGCCGGATAGCAAGGAGACGTGTTCTCCTTCTTCCAGTACTCCTGAAGAGAGCAAAGAGAAGGTGGATAAGTAAATACAGGATTCGGAATATCCTTTTAATTTTGTGCTGCGGTTTGCAGTCTGGTATCCTACTTTTTTCTCTTAAGGCCGTATTTTTTGGAAATCCTCAGCAGGAGATTCTCCGAAGATCCAAAAAAAGATTTTTTGTTGTTTTCTGTTTTAAGTATTCCCTCAAGAGCCCTTTCATTTGAAGCTGAGAGTTCAAGAGCCCTTTTAAAGGAGTGCTGAGCCCTTGCCTTAAAGCCAAGCATCAGGAAAACATGACCGAGTTCAGCAACATAATCGGCTTTTTGTGGATTAAGTTTAACGGCTTCATTAATAGCCTTTGCTGCATCCTTGAACCTGTTCAGTTTGCTGAGTGCAAGGCCGTGATAGTAGTGATAACTTGCTGTGGAGCTGTCAAAATAGACTGCCTGGGCAAACAGGGTTGCTGCATCGGTGTAATTCCTTATCATCAGTAATGTCCTTCCCTGATTAAACCTTGCCTTAGCCATTTCGTCCTTTGAAGCAGGTTTTTCGGATTTAACAGAAAGAGACGTGTCGTATTCCCTCCTGTTTGCCTCGTCGGAAAGGGTTTCATATGCTTCTGTAGCATATGAAAAAATTGTATTTATTTTTTCCTTGATATCGTCTGACGGCAGTGAAAAAAATCTGTCCGGATGGAACTCTTTTGCTATCCTGTAAAATGCCTCCCTTATCTCCTCTTCCGATGCCCCTTCATTTATGCCCAGAATCCCATAATATCCGAGGCTCTTATAGTTATTGTTCATTTCTTCTATCTTTTCCATTAGTTCGTTGTCTATCTCCACGCCCTCCGCTGAGGGTACCGAACCTTCTGTTAATTCTATGGCTCCAATATTCAAAAGGGCGTGTATGGTCTTGAAGGTCTCTATGTCACTGGTTTGAGTGAGTGACAGTATCTCTTTTATTGTGTGTTTGCCGTCTAAATAAGAGAGTATCCTCCTGTCTGTGTCACTCATGGAAAGGTTTTGAATGAGTTCCTCCGGGTCCCTGGCCAGACTCAGTTCAATATCCGGTGGGGGGCACTCCTCTTTTAAATACAGTAGGTCATTGACCTTTTTATAACCATGATACAGGATATTAGTGGCGTTGATCCTGAGGGGTATTGACTCATCTGCATCAAGGGGACCCTCCTGGAATTCAAATTTGGCATCTGTAACGTTAAAGCTACTCAGGATGATCATCTCGACCTGATTTTTTAATGCCCGGATGAATTCCTGTGGGGACAGATAACCAAGTTCAGCGAGGGTTGTGCTCTGGTTTTTTCCTGTTTGCTCTGATATTTCAACGGTTTTTTTATACTGGTCAACGGTAATCTTGCCGGCCGTTACCAGGGCCTTTGCAAGGCTGTCTTTTGCCTGGTTGGAGGAGGCAAAGATCAGGTCTCCATCTTTGATATAAATCTTCTTTTGTATTGAGTCATTATGTATTTCAAGAGTTCCTGTGCTTGTGGTTTTCTGAAGCCCCTTCAGTATATCCGGCAGTCTGAAATCCTTTAAAGACCCCCTGAGGTTATCAACTCTCCTGATGCCGACCTGTAAATCAGGGATCACCTTTTTGGCCCATACAACTTCACCAAGAAACTCTATTCCAAGTTCGTGACTTTTTATGTTGACCGTGGTGCCTGAAACGATAGAAGAGGCATCCTTGACAACAGCGCAGATGCCGTCTGAATAATCAATGATTCTGCCTTTGTAGGCTCCGGTATTGGCCTTAAGTATTAGCTCGGCCTCTTTCCTGTATCTTTTAAAGTTTCTTTTGTCCCTGTTGTCCTTCAATGTTTAAGCTCCATTTTTATGAGGGATGGCCTTTTCAGCAAAACTCTTATCAAGGGAGACATTTTTAAAATTGCATCTATTGAAATTGTATAATTATATTATAAAGAAATTTTATAAGAAAAATACAGGAGCATTGTAAGGATGCTTATGACGGAAGTGAGTTGAACAAGGAAAAGTGGTCAGTTTTCCTGTTTGGAGAATTTCCCTATACGTCTTGTCTTTCTGTATCTCTCTTCAATGAGTTTTTCGATGGTTTTGCTTCTGAGTTCTTTGATTGTATCAAGAATGGTCTCCTTTATTTTTGCAGCAGCACCCTTGGGGTCTCTATGTATTCCGCCGGGTGGTTCGGGTATGATGTCATCAATTATCCTGAAACGCAGAAGGTCCTGTGCCGTGAGTTTCAGTGCTTCTGCGGCCCTTGAGAACTCCCCTGTGTCAATATCTCCGTTTTTCCTCCAGAGTATTGCAGCACACCCTTCCGGGGATATTACCGAGTAAACAGAGTGTTCAAACATATAGAGTCTGTCTGCCACGGAGATTGCAAGGGCTCCCCCGCTGCCACCTTCACCAATGACAATTGAGATTACAGGTATTCGCAGTCTTGACATCTCCATGAGATTTACCGCTATTGCCTCAGCCTGTCCCCGCTCCTCAGCGCCAATCCCCGGGAATGCCCCCGGAGTATCTACGAAGGTCAGCAGGGGTTTGTTAAAGCGCTCTGCAAACTTCATCAGTCTGAGGGCCTTTCTGTAACCCTCGGGTTGGGGCTGGCCGAACCTTCTGTTAATCCTCTCCTTTGTTCCCCTGCCCTTCTGGTGGCCGATAATCACAATGCTTGTTCCTCCGATACTGCCTATGCCGCCAACGATGGCCGGGTCATCCGAGTATCTTCTGTCACCATGGAGTTCCATAAAATCATCAGTCAGCATATTTATGTAATCAAGGGTATAGGGTCTGTCGGGATGTCTTGCGATCTGTGTCTTCTGCCACGGTGTGAGTCTTGAGAATATATCATCCCTCATCTCGGCGGCCTTTTGTTCAAGTTTTTCGAGTTCGGCGGTTATGTTGAGGTCCTGTCCGTTGCTGAGATGCTTAAGCTCTTCGATCTTCAGTTCAAGCTCCTGGATAGGCTTTTCAAAATCAAGATAGTATCGTATCATTTACGGGTTCTCCTGAAAGAGTGATTATTGTTGGCATGGTGTGTTTCCTTATGCCCGTTCTGCCGGAGGAGTTTTACTGTTCCCATGCCTGTAATGCCTTCCAGGGTATCGATAATTTCAGCATCGGGTTTTATGTTGTATTCAGTGAGTAGTGTTGTCTCATAATCACCAGCGTTCAGCTTTATATATACAGGACAGTTACCGCTGTGTTTATATAACAAATCCTTGATCTCCGTCAGTGCACCATCCGCTATGATATTTTTATCAAGCCTCATTTCAAGTTTGAACTCCTGGTTCAGAAAGGCATCCTCGGGGGTGGTTATCTCCCTGGTGAGTACTTTTATCCCCTTTTCGCTCTTGTCAATCGTTCCCCTGACCAGGATAAGGTTATTTTTTACTATCAGATCAGAATAGTTCCTGTATATTTCAGGGAAAGCGATGCATTCAACTGTACCCTCATCATCCTCAAGCACATACACTGCCATGGGTTCTGATTTTCCCTTGGTAAGGGTTTTTTTAAGAGTATTTATTATACCTGAAACCGCTATCTCAGTGGTATCACCAAGTTCTTCAAGCCTTGATGTCTTTAAAACGCCCATGAGCTTTAGTATCTTTTTATATTTGTTTATGGGGTGTCCTGTTATATAGAACCCAAGGGCTTCTTTTTCGGCGTTCAGAAGCTCTTCATCACTCCATGGCTGCACTTCTTCTGCGTCGTCACTGCCGAAGAAACTCTGCTGACCGAAGAGGGAGAGGTTGTTTTTGCCGTCCATCAACCTGTTTGTCCTCCCCATGGCCATGGCCCGTACCATATTGATTCCTGATTTTTTGAAGTCCCCATTTTGTGGTTCAGAATCCGCAACAGGTATCAGGCTGTCCAGGGCGCCTGCCTTCACAAGACTCTCCATTACCTTGCGGTTAACCTTTCTCGTGGCAATCCGTTTTATTAAATCTTCGATTGACTCAAAGTGTCCGTCCTCTCTTACCATCAGTATCTGCTCTACCGCGGCCTCTCCTACACCCTTAACGGCATCGAGGCCAAACCTTATCGAGTTTCCCACCACGGTGAACCGGCTTTCGCTCAGGTTTATGTCAGGCGGGAGAATCTCAACTCCCATGGTCCTGCACTCATTAATAAGCCGAACTATCTTGTCGGTCGAGTCCTCTTGCGAGAGGGTGGCGGCCATGAACTCAACAGGAAAATGGGCCTTGAGGTAGGCGGTCTGATATGAGAGGTAGGCATAGGCTGCAGAATGAGACTTGTTGAATCCATATTCTGCAAAGAAGGCCATAAGGTCAAAAACCTTCCGTGCCTTTGCCTCTGTAATACCGTTTGCCACGGCTCCGCTGACAAACTCCTCAAGGAGTTTGTCCATCTTTTCCCTGTCCTTTTTCCCCATAGCCTTTCTCAGCACATCTGCCTGGCCCATGGTGAAGCCTGCCAGCTTGTTGGCGATCCGCATAACCTGTTCCTGATACAGTATCACTCCGTAAGTCTCGTCAAGGACTTCCTGCAGCTGAGGGAGCTCATATTCTGTCATTGTCAATCCCTTTTTTCTGCTGATGAAGTCATCTATCATCCCGCTGCCTATAGGTCCGGGACGATAGAGGGCTACAAGTGCAATCAGGTCTTCAAACCTGTTGGGCTGCATCTTTACCAGTATCTCCTTCATGCCCGAACTTTCAAGCTGGAACACCCCGGTGGTATGGCCGTCCGAGAGGAGTTTGTAAGTCTTCAGGTCATCAAAGGGGATTGATTTGATATCAAGCGCCTTGTCTGTGCCTTGCAGGTATTTCAGGGTTTCCTCTATCACTGTAAGGGTTTTCAGTCCAAGGAAGTCGAACTTCAGTAACCCTATAGCCTCAATGGATTTCATGTCAAACTGTGTAGTGACGGTATCATCTGAAGGGG
>UOGI01000207.1_pt1 | contig 20268 bp, 21 predicted proteins | sample 1989621 | NCBI WGS metagenome assembly UOGI01 (sample SAMEA4712198, study PRJEB27164) | hydrothermal vent metagenome | biome: marine basaltic hydrothermal vent biome; feature: marine hydrothermal vent; material: mineral | place: Pacific Ocean | collected 2011-06-14/2011-07-23 | depth 1691 m
TTACCTTTGCAAAATCCTGTCGGTGGCTGAAGGCCAAGTTTGCTATTTGCGTGTCTTTTTACAATTTCATACGGCCTCACGAAACACTTAGTCGAGGAGAAGACAGGATATTCAGACCAAAGACGCCAGCAATGCTGGCAGGGATAACTAACCACCCTTGGACGATTAATGAGCTTTTAGGATATAAAGTTGTGTGTCAATAATATGGGGACATTACCCCATGCCAAAAGGTCGTTAATTATCTCCTTAACCACATTTACGTTCAAGGGCCTGGGGATTTTCCTTGTTGTAATAACAAAAAATTCCTGGAGCACCTGCGTGCTTACGATCCCGCGTCCGGTATGCCATAATTCCATCATTATATCCGCCGCAACCCTGTGCTTTTCACCGGAAGATTTATCATACGCATAAACTATTACATTGGTATCCAGGAATACCTTGTCAGCGCTCATGTATTTCTTCCCGTGATACTGCTATCTTCCCCTTTGTCCCAAGGTTATATCCCTTTTTCAGTGCTCTCAACTGCCTCGCCTGGGCCTTCTTGTATCCGGTAGCCTCTCTGATCCGCGATTCAAGGGATTCCCTGAGTAATTCGCTCAGAGACTTATCTTCACTCACAGCAATCATTTTTGCCTTCTTCAATAATGACTTGTCAATTGACAATGTCACATTCTGCCTTTCCATAACCATTCTCCCTTTATTCCAAAGGGGGACATACAGGACTCTCAACCGGTTTCCCTGTCAGCCTCCTCAACAGGGCAGGCAGGTCCTCTATCTCCTTGATATCCGACTGACACAGTGATTTCAGTATGTTCCTGAAGAGGGAAAACTCCTCATAATGTCCTTTCAGATAAGAGGAGAGTATCTTCTGGAGCGCCTCTCCTCTTTCATCCCGGTCAAGGAGCAGGATAAACCTCTCGTGCTGCTTCAGGATATCTTCGCAGAACTCATAAATTGTCTTTCCACCATGAAGAAGGATGACCTCACCGGTTATACCGAGGCTCCTCAGTGCCCTGCGGTCCCTTTTGCCCTCGACAATAATGGGAACTAACCTGTTCACCTCATGGAGGGCCTTTATGACCTCAAGTATCTGTTCTGCCCTCCTGTCTTCGATCTCCAAACGCTATATCCCCTCCGGCAATAACCGGGCACCTTTTACTCAACCGCTATAAATGTTTCCGTCCTTGTTATGCCCCTGACCTTCCGTACCTTCTTCAGTATTCTCGTGAATATCTCGTTAATATCATTGGCCTCAAGCACTGCAACAATATCAAACTGACCTGTAATAACATCTGCGTTCACCACTCCGTTGATACCCCTCAGGGTATCCCGGATATCCCTGTCCTTGCCGGGAAGGACATTTGCAAGCATGTATACCCTTGCCATGGTCTCCTCCTTTGAGGCTTAAGCCCCTTATTGAGTTTATTCACAGACTATAAATAAAGCATACCAGATATTAGCCTTCATGACAACAATTTCCATGTCCACAGCAGTCAATCTGTTGACACCTTATGTCTATATACTGTAAATTAACTGTACCATGCAGAGTATTCTTGTAATAGAAGACGATATTACTGTAAGAGATGTCCTCAACGAATTCCTGATCTCGCAAAAATACAGGGTTGCCCTGGAAGAAAACGGCCTTAACGGACTTGAAAGGTTAAGGAAAGAGAGCTTTGATATTATCTTCCTTGACCTCGCCATGCCCGTAATGGGGGGAATGGATGTCCTGAAGGCTATGAAGAGTACCCCTAACTCCGACACCCCCTGCATCATCATTACTGCCTATGGAACAGTTAAAAATGCCGTTGAAGCCATGAGGGCAGGGGCATTTGATTACGTCACAAAACCCTTCAGACTAGATGAGCTTGGGATTATCATCAGAAAAGCACTCGATGTGGCTAAACTCCGGAAAGAGAATATCCGGCTCAAGAGAGAACTCAGGAAGCGTTACGAATTCCATGGTCTTATAGGCTCATCCCCTGAAATGCAGAAGGTTTATGACCTGATAGAGAAGATAGCCGATACGGACAGCACTGTCCTGATTACAGGTGAGAGCGGTACGGGAAAAGAGCTTATTGCAAAGGTAATCCATTACAACAGTTATCGCTCCGGCAAGAATTTTGTTCCCCTCAATTGCGCAGCCATACCAAAAGACCTCCTGGAGTCGGAACTCTTCGGACATGAAAAGGGGGCATTCACCGGAGCTATAAATACACGCATTGGAAGGTTTGAACTTGCAAGCGGCGGCACCCTCTTTCTTGACGAGATTGGGGAGCTCGACCCCTCGTTGCAGGTCAAGTTGTTACGGGTGCTTCAGGAGAGGGAATTCGAGAGAGTCGGGAGTACAAAAACGATAAAGGTAGACGTAAGGATACTGGCCGCCACTAACCGGAACCTTGAAGAACTCACAAGTGAGGGCAGGTTCAGGGAAGACCTCTATTACAGATTAAACGTAATACCCGTTCGCATTCCCCCGTTGAGGAACAGGAAAGAAGACACACCGGTGTTAATCGAACACTTCCTTAAAAAACATGCAAAAACAAAGAAGAGGCAATCACCCAGGATACCAAAATACATAATGGATGTCCTCCTCAGATACAGATGGCCCGGAAATGTCCGTGAACTGGAAAACCTGATTGAACGGCTTACGATACTCAACCCGGGGCAGAGCGTTACCATAGAAGACATGCCGGAAAGGTTTCAAACCCTCACTCATGTTACCGACAAGCCCCAAGGCCCTGTTTATTCTACAGAGGATTTCTCCCTTCCTCCTGAAGGTATAAACCTTAATGACATCATCGATACCATAGAAAGAAAACTCATTAACGAGGCCCTGGAAAAATCCAACGGGATAAAGAGTAAGGCCGCCACCCTCCTTGGCCTGAACAGGACAACACTCGTTGAAAAAATGAAGAAAAAGGGAATCACAACAACGTCAAAAGTCTAACATTCACCTGACCCTGCCTTTTATTTTTCCTTGATATTCAAAGACTTACATTCTGGCATATTAGTTGCTGTTTCTCTCTCCACAATGAAGCTGACCGTCATATTCCCAACAAATTTCATTCAGTTGCTTGTCGTGTTTGCAGGTATTATCCTGACTCTCTCCTTTACCTGCACAGAGATTTATGCCTCTGCACCCTTGCAAAAGGCCCTTGAGGCAATCGATGAAGGGAGAAACTATGAGGCATTGAGACTGCTCTCTCAATACAGGCCTTCTGAAAAAGAACTTCCCCGCTACTACTACCTCAAGGGAAGGGCACTCGGGGGGACAAAGAGGTACCATAAGGCCATAGGATATCTGAACCGGGCCTATATAACAGCAAAGGACAAGTCTCTCAGGGAACATGCACTCTTTGCAAGGGGAGTGGCGTACCTGATGAGTGGATTTCATTACGAAGCTGCTTCCAATTTCAGGCTCTTCATAAACCTCTACCCTGAATCCACACTGATACAAAAGGCATATCTCAATTATGCCCAGTCCTCCCTGAAGACCGGCAATTATGTAGAGGCGCTTGCCTATTTCAGAAAGGTAAGTAATACGCCTGAGGCGGTCTTTGGCAAGGCAGAGGTATTTCAAAGGCTTGGACTCTTCAGCGCTGCCCATGAACTCTACAATAACGGTCTGATAAGTTATAAGAACTATATCGAAAAGCATCCGGACGTCCTTTACTACTACGCAGAAAACCTGAGGATTATCGGCAAGACCGAACAGGCAAAGTCCCTCTTCTATCTGCTGGTGGATACCTACCTCAGGGAGAGGGCATACCTCGGGCTTGGACTGATCGAGTATACGAGACACAACCTGGAATCTGCCGGGATGTACTTTGAAAAGGCATCTGAGTCCCCTGACAGGGTAATAAGGAGACAAGCCCTCCTGAATCTCGGCAAGACATTAATAGCAGCAGATCAGAAAGACCGTGCCATTAAATACCTTAAAAGCCTCCGGCGGGATTATCCCTACACTCCGGAATCCGGAAAAGCCCTTTTACTCCTCGCCGGATTAATGAGAGAGAGAAAGGATTATCTTCAGGCAGAGAAATATCTGAGAGAGATACTGTTTGGCAAAAAACCCGGAAAAGCGGCGCTGAATGAGCTTGAGGCCCTGATAAATGCAAGTATAAACAACAATATAAAAGCCTTCAAACATATCTGGAACAACAGTGGGCAATGGCTTTATTCACCATCGAGAGAAGAGACACTTCTTAATGTTGCAGAGGCGCTCAGGAAATCGGGTGGTAACTTTATCAGGGTATACACATATCTGATAAAACATGGCTCCAAAAAGATAAGGGCAAAGTCCCTGAGTCAGCTCGCAATCTTCTTCAGCCGCCTCCAGGATGTTAAAAGGGTTGAAAAGCTGGTCACGAGTCTTGAAAAGCTGAATCCCCGGGGTGACGAGATTCTCAGGGCAAGGGCATGGCTCTATTATCTAAAAGGAAAGAGTAACCTTGCCTATTCCATGATAACAAGAATCTCCCATCCTGTTAACGACGATATTGACCTCCTCTGGAGGGTAAGGAAAGGAGCGCCCTCTGTAACGGCTTTCCTTAAAAACTATAGATCAATGTCCAGGGCAACAGGGGATCCACTCAGATATACAGACATAGGAGATTTACTTACTGATAAAGGCATGAAAAAGAAGGCCGTAAAGTACTTCAACCTTGCCCTGAAGGTTAATCCGGACAATGCACGGGCAATGTTTATGCTTGTAAAGATCAAAGGCAGCGCTTCCCTGATGCAGAGACTCTCCGAAAAGAAGGGACTTTACGGCTCCATGGCAAAGGTGATGATAAAAGAGCAGGAGATAAAAAAACATATCCTGGAGATGTGAAATGGAAGAACTGAAAAAACTGAACGAAGCATTCATGACATTTAACCTGGCCTCGGAAACGCTGAGGGAATATTATCAAAATCTCCAGCAACAGGTTACATACCTCTCGGAGGAGGTACAGAGAAAAAACGCAGAACTCCGGAGGACTCTCAGCTTTCTCAACTCCGTCCTGCAGGGGATTAAGGAGGCGATAATCGTACTGGACAGTGAGGGAAAGATATTGAAGATGAACAGGGCCGCCGAAGACCTCCTCATGATGGACCTCACTGCATCAACAGGTCACAGGCCGGAGGAATACGGTTATAACCTCAGCCGGCTTGATCAGAATAATCAGGAGATAGAGATAGAGACGGCAGGTGGCAGGAAAACCCTGCTTGCAAGTCTCTCTGATGTGGTCAACGGCGGAGATGGGTTGATAGGATTTGTAATCCTGCTGAGGGACATAACCGCCCAGAAAGAGGTAGAAGCAGAGAAGGAGCGGAACAAGAGGCTCATTGCCATGGGAGAGATGATGGCCAGCATTGTTCATGAATTGAGGAATCCGCTGTGCAGCATTGAGCTTTACGCATCAATGTTATACAAGGAATTAGAGGATACTCCACATGCATCCCTTGCAATGGGTGTTTCAACCGGCGTGAGAAACCTGAACAATTCCCTTTCAAACATGCTCTATTTTGCCCGGCCCCGGAATCCCAGGACAACACCCTGCAACGTCGGGACACTAACAGACGATGCCCTTGCATTGATTAAACCCGTCATGGAATCACGGGGTATTGTTGTTGAGAAACGAATCTCCAATGACTTGATAAACGGGGATTCCGGACTCGTAAAACAGGTAATCCTCAATATCCTGCTCAATGCAGTCCAGGCAATGGGAACAGGCGGCGTGCTCACCATATATACTGAAACGGACGGCAACGGGCTCCACCTCAACATCTCCGACACCGGTAACGGAATCACTTCAGAACATATAGAGAGGATTTTCGATCCGTTTTTCACTACCAGGGACGAAGGCACAGGGCTTGGCCTCTCCATATCCCTGAAGATAATGCAGGCCCATGGCGGGACGATAAGGGCAAAGAGCCTGCCGGGTTCAGCGGGCAGTGTATTCATACTATGCTTTCCTCATAAGCGCCTCCTCCCTTACGCCTCCGGAGACAGGACGGACAGTGCGGTCCGCCTGTCTCCGGAGCAATTTTTACAAAAAGACGGAAACATCAAATCTGTTAACGGAGGCAGATAATGCAACCCATTGTCGTTGTTGATGACGACCCGGAGATGAGAAACGCCCTTGAAGAGGCCGTAAAAAGGTTCGGCTTCGATGTAATGGTCGCCGAAAGTGCAGCAGAGGGAATAGAGGTGCTGAAAAAACATGACTGCTCCCTGGTTATAACGGACATGAAGATGCCGGGCATGAACGGTCTGGAATTCATCAGACATATACGAAAAATCTCCACCACCTTGCCCGTCCTTGTAATCACAGGGTTTGGTACAGTTGAAAATGCAGTTGAGTGCATGAAACTCGGCGCCTCGGACTATCTGATGAAACCCTTCTCTTTTGATAACCTCAGACAGGCAATAACCGGCCTTATTGAACCGGCGCCTTTAAACGGCGAGATCATTACCGGGGACGAGTCCATGAAGAGACTCCTCAGGATTGCATATGAGGTGGCAAGGACCGACACCACAATCCTCATAACCGGAGAGAGCGGCACCGGCAAGGAACTGATCGCAAGGTATATACACAGACAGAGCCTGAGGAGGGGGAAAAACTTTGTTGCCGTTAACTGCGCAGCAATACCCGAAAACCTGCTTGAATCCGAACTCTTTGGTCATGAGAGAGGCGCATTCACCGGTGCTTTGGAGAAAAAAATCGGAAAATTTGAAATAGCAGACGGGGGCACCTTCCTGCTTGATGAAATCGGAGAGATGTCACTTCCGCTTCAGGCAAAGCTCCTGAGAGTCCTGCAGGAAAGGGAGATAGACAGGATCGGCAGTAAAAAACCCCTGTCCATAAACATCAGGGTGATAACAACAACAAACAGGGACCTTGCCGGAGAGGTTGAAAAGGGTAATTTCCGGGAAGATCTCTTTTACAGGATCAGCGTCTTTCCCCTTGAACTGCCACCCCTCAGGGAACGGACCGGCGATGTGCGCATTCTTGCAGAATCCTTTCTGAAAAAACATGCGTCTCAATACGGAAAGTATATCTCGGGCTTCTCGGAAGATGCCTTAAATTATCTTTATACCCAGTCATGGAAAGGCAATATAAGGGAGCTGGAGAATGTTATCCAGAGGGCAGTACTCCTTAGCCGCTCAGAGTTTATAGAGAGCGGAGACTTTATGATTGAAAAGAGCAGGAACGTCAGGCAGGACGGTAAAACCATCAAGAATATGGAAAAGGATCTCATATTCAGAACACTTAGAGCAACTAACGGAAACAGGACCAGGACGGCAGAGTGCCTGGGAATAACCGTCAGGACATTGAGGAACAAGCTGAATGAATACAGGCTTAATGCCTGAATCCGGAGTGAGGAAAAATTTTCCTCCCCAGGTAAAAAATCAGCTCAACCCCGACACAGTGATAACTGAGAATCAAGGATAATTGCCTTGGCATGAAATTTGCGGTTCAAATCAGGTTAAATCGGGGCAGGTTAGAGATAACGGGAGGTTATTATGGACTTTACACTTAACAGGCTTGAGGAGATGATAAAGTTCACCATGCAGAGGCACAGTGTCCTCCTGAGCAATCTCGCAAATAGCGACACGCCTCAGTACAGGGCAAAGGACATAAAATTCGAGTCCGTTTTTGACGAGGAGAGGCTCAGGCTTAAAAACACATCCCCCACCCACCTCAGGGCACTTGAAATCAGCGGGGATACCGAACCGACAATGGATACCGAAGCTCCCTGGCTTGACGGGAATAATGTTGAGGCGGATGTTGAGATGGCAAAGATTACTGAAAACGCCCTCCTTTACCAAACAACACTGAGACTTATCAATGCCAGGTTTAAAATGTATAGAAATCTGATTAGCGGGAGGTAGCACATGAATATCCTGAAGGCATTTGATGTGAGTGCATCAGCACTCGTTGCACAGAAGACAAGGATGAATACCATTGCCTCCAACATGGCGAATCTGAACACCACAAGAACACCCGAGGGTGGTCCTTACAGGAGAAGGGATGTGGTCTTCAGCTCCTACATGCTTGATGAGGGGGGAGGGCTCGAAGGTGTCGGGGTATCCGATATTGTAACCTCCAACAAGCCGCCAAAGGCAGTTTACGACCCCGGCAACCCGGATGCAGACGATAAGGGTTACGTGCTTATGCCTGATATAAACCTGATTGAAGAGATGGTTAATATGATGATGGCAACAAGGGTGTACGAAGCCAATGTAAATGCCTTCAACATAACAAAATCAATGTATATGAAGGCGCTTGAGTTGGGAAAATAAACGGCCAATAATGAATGATGAATCCGGAGGTATAAAGAATGTCGATTAATCCAGTCAATGGCCCCCCCCCCGGGGCGGAAGGAATAGGCAATATAGCGGGAAGCATTAAACCCGCCGGAGAGGACAAGACCGGCGGAAGCTTTGAAAACCTTCTTGATGAGACCATCGGGAAGGTAGCCTCCCTGCAGAAAGAGACCGAGAAGGCAATGGCGGAAATCGGCAATGGCGGAGGAAACATTGTAGAAACCATGGTTGCCATGCAAAAGGCCGACCTCTCTTTTCAGGTGATGATTGAGGTGAGGAACAAATTGGTGACGGCTTATGAAGAGATAATGCGGATGCAGGTCTGAGACCCATGGCTAATATACTGGATATCGTCGGCAAGTGGGACACAAAGAGGAAGATTACATTGTCCATCCTCCTTGTCATCACCATTGCCTCAATAGTACTCCTGCTAACATGGGCTCAGATGCCGGATTACCGGGTGCTTTATTCAAACCTGCAGACAGATGATGCAGGCCTCATACTGCAGAAACTACAGGAGCTGAAGGTCCCTTACAAGACAACCTCCACAGGCATCCTTGTCCCCTCCGACAAGGTTTACGAACTGAGGATCCAGCTCGCTGCCATGGGGTTACCTCGGGGTGGAGGCACAGGATATGAGATATTTGATAAAACCGGGCTCGGTACAACCGAATTTGTCCAGAAGGTTAATCTGAAAAGGGCCTTGCAGGGAGAACTTTCAAGGACCATACGGTCTCTGCAGGAGGTCTCCGACTGCAGGGTGCACCTCTCCATGCCGAAAAGGTCAATATTTACCAGCATGGATGAGAAACCAAAGGCATCCGTTCTCCTTAAGTTACGTCCCGGAGTAACGCTGAGCAGGTCCCAGGTTCGGGGAATAGTCCACCTTGTTGCAGGCAGTGTGGAATCGCTCACCCCGGACAACGTAACTATTGTGGACAACAGGGGCAACATTCTCACTACCGAGGAGAACGAAGGCCTGCAGCTTAACAATACCCAGCACGATTATCAAAAGGGGCTTGAGAGGGACATGGAGAAGAGGATTATCAGCATCATCGAACCTGTTGTGGGCAAGGACAAGGTAAAGGCAAAGGCCAGCGTAAGTATCGACTTTACACGGACGGAAGAGACTCAGGAGACTTATGACCCGGATGGACAGGTTGTCAGAAGTCAGCAAAAATTAACGGAACAGAAGACCGGAGGGATGGTTGCCGGAGTGCCGGGGGTACAGTCAAACCTGCCCAACAAAGGTGCGGGCAGGTCCACTGCAAACAAATCAGGCTTGAGAAAACAGACGGAAACAATAAACTATGAAATCAGCAAGACTGTAAGTCATGTTATAAAACCCACAGGAACTATAAAGCGCCTGACCGTTGCAGTCCTGGTCGACGGGACGTACCTCAAGGACAATAAATCAGGGGAGATGGAATATGTGTCCAGGACAGAAGAGGAAATGAAGAGTTACGAGGAGATTATCAAGAAGGCCGTTGGATATTCAGCGGAGCGGGGTGACGAGGTGAGGGTTATAAATATGGCATTTCATTCGCAACCGGAGGTCGTCGAAACACCGGAGCAGATGGACTATACACAATATATCATACCGGCGGCACGATACGGCACAATACTTATCCTTTCCATCCTTGTCCTCCTGTTCCTCATCAGACCCCTGCTTGCGTATCTCAAACAGCAATCTGCTTCTTCCGCATCACCAGCCTCCCGGACACTCACACCGGAACTTGAGGGGAAAGCAGCGCCCAGGGAAATACCCCGGGACGAGGTAGCTGCATGGGCCAGAAATAACCCTCAGCAGGCTGCCACACTCATTAAAAAATGGACCGGGGATAAATAAATGCCTGCCCTGAAAGGACATGAAAAGGCAGCGATTATGCTCAGCTATGTAGGTGAGGAAACAGCATCCGAGATACTCAAAACACTCGACAAGGAAACTATTGAAAAAATAACTTCTGCACTTTCAGAGTTAAAAACCCTGAAAAAAGAAGAGATGCAGGCAGTGCTTGATGAGATAAAGAAGAGTATCGATGAAGGAGTTGTCACCATGGGAGGAGAGGATTATGTAAAAAGAATCCTCTCCAGGGGGTTGGGTGATGAAAATGCAGAAGAAGTCATTGAGTCAGCCAGGCATTCCAATCCCCTTGACAAGCTCAATACTGTTGACACGCGCCTTATTGTGAATTTCCTCTCCGGTGAGCATCCCCAGACTACTGCCTTTGTACTGTCACTGCTTGACCCAAAAAAAGCGGCAGAGGTGCTCTCAGAATTGCCGGAGCGCCTTAAGGGTGACGTTGCAATGAGGATATCAAACCTTGAAAAGATTCCCGACGATGCATTAAAAGAGATCGAAGAGGTTCTGAAAACACATCTCAGCATTGGTGAATCGAGGGGCAGAAAGGTTGACGGGGTAAAAACAGTGGCAGACATCCTCAATAATGCCGCCAGGGAGACGGAACAGACGATTCTGGAGCTGATAGAAGAACAGGAACCTGCAAGGGCTGAATCCATAAGGTCCCTGATGTTTGTATTTGATGACCTTGTCTCGATTGATAACAGGGGCATGCAGGCGATACTTAAGGAGATCAGCACAAACGACCTTTCACTCGCACTGAAGACTGCATCAGATGAACTCAAAGACAAGATTTTCGTGAATATGTCCAAACGTGCAGTACAAATACTTAAAGAGGAGATCGAATCCATGGGACCTGTAAGGGTCACGGATGTTGAAACAGCTCAGCAGAACATCGTCAAGGTGACACGGAAACTGGAAGAGGAAGGCAAGATTATTATTGCCGGCAAGGGAGAGGAGGAACTCATTGTCTAAAGCCAAAGTCCTTCGGGATCAGAGCATCAGGGAATTCGGTATGCCCTCCCTTGAGCATAAACACCCCGGGGACACTGCAGAGAGGAACTTCAACCAGGATATAGCTGTGATTGAAAGAACTGCATATGAAAATGGGTTCAGTGCCGGTGAACAGGCCGGCTACGTGGTTGGAGAAGAGAAGGCATTGATGCTTCTGGAAAGGCTTGAGACAATCCTTACAGAGATGAAAGATATGAAAAAAAAGGTACTGACAGAGGTACAACCCCAGGTCTTTGCCCTGTCAGTGGCTATGGCAAGGAAGATACTCAGGGATGAAATCAGACAAAACCCTGAAACAATAATCAGCCTCATAAAGGCTGCAATGGGGAAAATGGAGAAAACAGGGACAATAACAATAAAGATAAACCCTGCCCTTAACGAACTCATTTCAAATCACAAACCTGAACTGCTTGCCATACACCCCGAGACAAGATTTGACACAGACCCCTCCATACCACCGGCCGGCCCCCTGGTGGTTGGACCTGAAGAAGAGGTAATCACTGACTTTGAATCACAATTAACAAACCTGATTGAGGACCTTGGAGAAGAGATTGGAAACAACAACGCTTGAGAGACATATAAACAGCCTTGAGAGTATTGACCCGATGAGGGTCTATGGCAGGGTGGTTGAAATCACCGGAATTATCCTCAAGGCCACAGGCATGAAGGCAAGTATTGGAGAGGCCTGCAAGGTGTACTCTGAAGGAGGGTCAATAGTTGATACCGAGGTAGTCGGCTTTAAAGACGATAAGGCATTGCTTATGGCTGTCGGTGATATACAGGGTATAAAGTCCGGCAGCAGGGTACTGCCGGTGGGCAGCAGGCTGTCTGTAAATGTATCGCCCCACCTCGTCGGCAGGGTAATAGATGCACTCGGCAATCCCATAGATGGAAAAGGAAGGATTGAAGGCCGGGCGTATCCGCTCTTCGGTGAACACATCAACCCACTTAAAAGGAAGAGGATATCCGAACCAATAGACCTCGGCATCAGGGCCATAAACGGATTACTCACCTGCGGAAAGGGTCAGAGGGTGGGAATCATGGCTGGAACAGGCGTCGGCAAGAGTGTGTTGCTCGGCATGATTGCAAGATATACCGGGGCAACGGTAAATGTAATAGGGCTTGTCGGTGAAAGAAGCAGGGAGGTAAGGGAATTTATAGAAAGAGACCTCGGAGAGGAGGGGCTGAGAAAATCAGTGGTTATAGTCTGTACAGCCCAGGAGCCCCCCCTGGCAAAGGTGAGGGCTGCCTTCACCACAACGGCCATTGCAGAGTATTTCAGGGACCAGGGAATGGATGTGCTGTTGATGATGGACTCCCTGACACGGGTTTCAATGGCGCAGAGGGAGGTAGGGCTTGCCATTGGAGAGCCACCCACTACCAAGGGATACACCCCTTCGGTCTTCACACTGATGCCGAGACTGCTTGAAAGGGCCGGGACATCTCCGGACAACGGAAGCATCACAGGGCTTTATACCGTACTTGTTGAAGGCGACGACCTTACCGACCCGGTGGCAGACGCTTCCATGTCGGTCCTTGACGGACATATAGTCCTGTCAAGGGAGCTTGCAATGGAGGGCATCTATCCTGCAATTGATATACTGAGGAGTGTCAGCAGGGTGATGCTGGACATAGTTGACGAAAGGCACAGAGAGCTTGCAATGATGTTTATTGAAAACCTGTCCACGTACAAGAAATATGAAGACCTCATAAGCATCGGGGCATACAAGGAGGGCACAAACCCGAAGGTTGACAGGGCCATAAAGATGATAGACAGACTGCGTAGATACCTGAAACAGGGCATCAATGACAGACGGGACATGGGTGACAGCCTTCAGGGGCTCTATCTCCTGTTTGAGGCGGAAGAACTATGAAATCAGATTCATTAAACAACATCCTGAAATTAAAGGAGTGGCGTAAAGAAGAGATCGAGATGGAGATAAACCGTCTCCAGGGCATCATTAATCAGGAAGAAGCACGCCTGGGAACCATGGAAACAGAGCTCTCCGGTAATCTCGAAACCTTTAAAAACCACCAGATACAGGATATCATAAATCCCGGCTCCCTCAAGACCTTCCATTCCTATTTCTCACAGATGAACATAAGGCTGGGACACCAGAGGGAGGCAATTATAAAAAAAATTGCGGAGCTTGAGGAAACACGGAAGCTGCTGATAGAGGCGTATAAGGAGAAGATGCTTGTTGAAAACCTCAGGGGAAAACTCTGTTTGAATGAGACAAAGGCAAATAACCGTAAGGAACAGAAGGAATTCGACTTCATATTCACCACAAGGATAAAGAGATGAAAAAACTCCCGAGTATATTTAAGTCGCTCTACCCGGCACTGCTTATCCCCGGATTCGGCTTGATATCATTGCTGATTATAATTATTGCAACGCCCTCCCCTGTTTTTTCACAGGACGATCTCCTTCAATATCTTCAAACCAAGGGGGCTGAACTTGATCAGAAGGAGCAACAGCTGCAGAGAAGGGAAAAAGCACTTCAGGAACTGGAAAGAGATATCATGGCAAGGATAAAGGAATATCAATCCATCCTTGAGAGGGTTGAAAAGATACTTGTAAAGATAGACACCTCAAAAGAAGACAAAATTCAGCATGTGGTAAAGACATACGAGAAGATGCCGCCGGAAGGGGCGGCAATAAGGCTGGAAGATCTTGATGAGAAGACGGCCGTAAAGGTCCTTGCATTTATGAAACCGAGAAAGGCTGCAAATATCCTTGCCATGATGGCCCCGCGAAAGGCTGCAAGACTGACTGAAAAGATCACGGAGATACCCGGGCTTGCAAAATTGATTGCAAAGATGAAAAAGAGACGATAAAGAAAAACCTCCCTGAGAAAAAAATTCCCCCTCCAAAGGAAAAATCTTCTTATACCGGCAAGACCGTAACCCTCGAAGACATTGAAAAGACAAGGTTTTACCCGGCCGAAAGGTCTGCCCGGTTCTGGCATATCATTTGCTATCTAAACAATGTAATGCTGCTTCCATCTATAAATATAAACCCGGGCGCTCCGGACACTGAAAAGAAAGGCCCCTCCTCCGGAGAGAAAGCAGTGGATTCAGCAACAGCCTTCTCTGTATTTCTGCCCTTTATTCTGTCCTCTATGTCCACACCGAATCCGGAAAACACCCTGGGAGACCTGAACAGCGCTGAATCCGGGGGGACAGCTTTCACCCCGGAGACCACTGTGCAGCAGCAAGGCGGCATTGGAGAAAAACAATCTCCGGTACTGGCGGATATTGCTAAAGCGGCCCTCGGCATTGAGGCAACTGACGGCCGGACCAACCCTCAGGACAAAACAGGAGTTACGAATACCCCGAACCCGGCAAACATTATAGGCAAGCCCGGGAATAAGGCACAGGAAACCTCCGCTGAAACAACCACTGAGGCCGGCAAGGCAACTACATCGCTTACGCCACAGAAAGAACTCCCAACCACGAACGGCCCTTATGGAACCTATAAGCTCAAGCCTGTGCACCCGGATAAACCAGCCGATATCAACAATACCGCAGGCCAGCCAAAAACAACACAAAAAACAGAAGGGGCCGGCAAGAACAATGCAACACCTGATAAAGGGGCCCTGGTCAAGCCAATCCCGGACGGCAAAACTCCCAAAAATGCTTCCGGATTTGAAACCCCACTTCACCATAACAGAAAAGATACGGGTATTCCCTCGCGGTCAGAGAGCAGACCTGACAACGAAAACTCTTTTGTCTTTCAGAAAACAGATATTCCTGAAGCAGATTCCCAACAGGCAAACCTTAATTCCAATTCCAGTACCCACAAAACAGGAGATACCATCCTTCCGGGAAAACTCCCGGAAATGCCCGGTGCACAGATAAACAAGGCAACTCCTTCTCATAAAAACCACCCCTCAATTGAACTCACCATAGAGCCGGAGGGCCTCGGGAAGATAGATATCGAGGTATCCGTACATGACGGTGAGGTAAGGGCTGAGTTGGGAGTCGAGAAGATAAAGAGTCTGATGAATTTACAGAACAACATGCCGCAGCTTTTCGACAGCCTTGCAAAGGTGGGAATAACTCCGGGAGGTTTTTCACTCTTCCTGAAAAACAGGGGACACAGGAAATGGATGAAGGCCCAGTATAACCAGAAAGATATAAAGGATATAGCATTAAATCCACAGAAGTCGAATAATGGTAACCAGGGTCTATACACGGTCAGTATCCGCGTATAGATACAGACAAAAGGAGGCAAGGAATGAACCCGGTGACAGGAACAATTGGAAAGGACGATTTCTTAAGGCTGTTTACCACCCAGCTGAAATACCAGAACCCGCTAAAGCCTATGGACAGCACCGAATTTACTTCACAGCTTGCACAGTTCAGTTCCCTTGAACAACTGGTAGGTATAGGAGATAAACTTGACGGCATCCTCTCTTATCAGGACTCTCTTAATAATGCCTTTGCCACAAACCTTATGGGTAAGATGGTAACGGTAGACGGCAATCGTGTGCAGCTTAAAGGTTCTGCAGCGATCTCCTATGAGGTCCCACATGACGTGGAAAAGATGACCCTGAATATCAATAACTCCTCCGGTGAGGTAGTCAGAACCATAGAATTGGGAAAACAGCCTGCCGGTGACGGTAAATACACCTGGGACGGAACGGACAACAACGGCAACCCCCTCCCCGACGGCCCTTATACGATGGAATTCACTGCCACTGATGCTGACGGGAAATCCGTCCCTGTCTCCACAGAGACACTGGCAATGGTTACAGGCATCAGCTTTGAGGACGGTATCACTTATCTTGTGCTTGACAACGACACGAGGGTTTCCCTCGGTAAGATTAAAGAGATATGGAAAGGAGGTGTTTAAAGATGTTAACCGCACTTTTTTCAGCAATAAGCGGACTTAATGCAAACGGGACTTCTCTCTCGGTAATAGGTGACAATATTGCAAACATGAACACAGTTGGTTACAAGTCAAGCAGGGTAGCCTTTGGTGATGTCTTGAGCCAGACCATTACAGGAACCTCCGGCAACTCACAAATTGGAAGAGGAGTCATCGTGAGTGATATTTCCCCCCTCTTCACCCAGGGTTCTTTTGAGACAACGGCAAGTGCCCTTGACATGGCAATTGACGGCGATGGGTTCTTCATGGTCAAGGAAAACAATTCAAACTTCTACACAAGGGCCGGACAGTTTACCCTCGACAAGGCCGGTGATCTCGTAACACCCGATAATCTGAAAGTTCAGGGTTATCTCTATGACTCGGGAGGAAACGCTACAGGGGTGGTAGGTGACATCTCGGTTGCATCCCTCAACAGTGCTCCACATCCAACAGCCAACGCCGAATTTTCAGTAAACCTCGACTCAAGGGATAGTGTGACAGGCCCCTTTGACCCTACCAACACGTCAGGCACATCCAACTTCTCCACCTCCATGACAGTCTACGACAGCCTTGGCAATGACCACCTTCTGACCACATATTTTACAAAAACAGCCGCAAACCAGTGGGAGGCAAATGTCGTCACCGTTACCGACCCTGCTACCGACCCTCCTACATACTCCGTAATTGGTACACAGGCCCTTCAGTTTGACGAGAACGGCAACCTCACAACCCCTGACCCTCCTGAATTCACAGACACTTTCGACTTCTCTCCCTGGGGTGCAGACAGTGCACAGAATGTCAAGTTCGACATAACCGGCATGAGCCAGTATGGTGCAGACTCCGCCACTGTGTTTCTCAGTCAGGACGGGTTCACTTCCGGGTCACTCAAGACACTCAGCGTATCTGAGGACGGCACTATCACAGGGATATTTACAAACGGCCAGACAAAACCGGTAGCACGTCTTGCCCTCGCAAAATTTACGGCCCCTACGGAGCTGACCAAGATAGGCAGAAACCTCTACGCCGAATCCTTTTCATCAGGACAGCCGATAATAGGAGAGCCCGGCACAGCCGGAATCGGCAGGGTTCTGAGTTCCTCTCTTGAGCTGAGCAATGTCGACCTTGCAGAGGAGTTCATAAAAATGATAGCTGCACAGAGGGGTTTTCAGGCAAACTCAAGGGTAATTACCACCACTGACGACCTACTTCAGGAGGTTGTAAATCTGAAGAGATAGTTTTGATGGAATCTTGTAGGTGACAGGTGGCTGTTATGGAAAAAACGCCTGTCACCTACACTCCTTCACTCCCGGACACAATCCTCTCTTTCCACTCCCCGGCCTTAAAAATTATCTCCTCTTCCTGCGCGATGCTTAATTGATGACCGTTTATAATTAATCTGCCGTTAACCATCACGCTCTCCACATCAGAGGCCTTTGCTGAATATACGAGGTGGGAATAGATATTATAAATCGGGGCAAGGTGGGGTTTGTTAAGGTCAACTATCACTATATCGGCAAGTTTACCCTTTTCAAGACTCCCTAACTTATCCCCAAGGCCAAGCGCTTCCGCACCCCTGAGGGTAGCCATCAACAGTGCAGTGCGGGCAGAGAGTGCGGTGGGGTCTTCAGAGACTGCCTTGTGCAGTTTTGCCGCTGTTGACATCTCGCTCATCACATCAAGGTCATTATTGCTGGCTGCACCATCAGTGCCAAAGGCAACCCTTACTCCCGCCTCCAGCATCCTTACCACCGGGGCTATACCCGAGGCAAGCTTGAGGTTGCTTTCAAGACAGTGCGACACGCTTACACCACGTTCAGCGAGTATCTCTATTTCACGCACTGTCGGCCAGACACAATGGGCGGCAACAACACGGGAATTGAGCAGTCCATGAGAATCAAGATGCTCAATTGGTGTCCTGCCGTAAAGCTTCTTTATCTCTTCCACCTCCCAACGGGTTTCACAGAGGTGCGTATGAACAGGAATGTTGTATTGTTCCCCTATTGCAAGCGCCCTCCGGTAAGTCCCGGGACTGCAGGTATAGGGGGCATGCGGGGCAATAGAGGGGGTGATAAGTTCATCTCCAATCCATCGCTTTATAAAATCCTCCGCCTTTTCAAAATACTCCGCCGTATTCCGGGCAGTGGCAGTCGGAAAGTCCAGGATGCCGGCTCCAAGAACAGCCCTCATCCCGAGCCTCTTTATCCCCTCGGCAGAGGCATCCTCAAAAAAATACATATCATTGTAAAGTGTCACACCCGCCTTCAGCATCTCAAGGCAGGCCAGTTCAGTTGCGTCCCTGACAAAATCAGGACTTAGCCACCTTGCCTCTGCAGGCCATATGTGATCCTCAAGCCAGACCCTGAGAGGTAGGTCATCAGCCATTCCCCTGAAATATACCATGGCAGCATGCGTATGGGTATTGACAAGACCCGGCATTACAGCCTTTCCACTGCCGCCAAGGATTTCATCCGGCAGATACCTGCCCTCAATATCATCCGACGGTCCGACATCAACAATAACCCCGTCCCTCACAGCTACAGCGCCGCCGGGCAGAGGTCCCTCTGTATCCGTCATGGTCAGGACATAATCACCCTTTATAATGAAATCAACCTTTTCTCTGCCCATACCTTAACCCCTGCTATGGTACTCCTGAATGGATAGTATGGTCAGGCTTTTTTGCTTCAGTCCCTCAAGCGCCCTTGCCACGGCCCTGGCACCCGAGATTGTCGTAGTATAAGGGACCTTGTACTCCAGGGCGCTCTGTCTTATATAGAAGGAATCCTTCCGGGCTGCAGCACTCTCAACAGTATTTATTATGAAACTTATCTCCTTGTTCTTGATCAGGTCAACAACATTCGGCCTTCCCTCCTTGAGCTTGTTTACAGTATCCACGTCAAGACCATGCCCTTTCAGAAAAGAAGCGGTTCCCCTCGTGGTTACAAGCTTGAGACCCTGTTCAATAAAGGTCACGGCAATTGGCAGGACAGCGGATTTATCCTCATCCCTCACGCTTATAAAAACCTTGCCCTCAAGGGGTATCTGATTGTTTGCCGATGCCTCGGCCTTGGCATAGGCCAGGCCGAAATCCCTGTCAATACCCATAACCTCACCCGTAGACTTCATCTCCGGGCCTAAAATGGTATCCACTCCTGAAAACCTGTCAAAGGGAAAGACTGCTTCCTTTACTGCAACATGCCCTAAAACCGGCTCGGAGACAAGGCCGAGTTCTTCCAGTCTCGCGCCGGCCATCACCTTTGCTGCTATCTTTGCAAGGGGAACACCTGTTGCCTTGCTTACAAAGGGAATGGTCCTTGATGCCCTGGGGTTTACCTCAAGGATATATATATCGCTATTCTTTACGGCAAACTGGACATTCATGAGTCCCACAACCCCAAGCTCCCCGGCAAGCGCCCTCGCCTGCCTCTCTATCTCCACAACTATGTCCTCGGAAAGAGAAAAGGGAGGGAGGGAACAGGCAGAATCCCCTGAATGAATCCCTGCCTCCTCAATGTGCTCCATCAACCCGCCGATAACAACAATCTCTCCATCCGAGACCGCATCAACATCCACCTCAATGGCGTCCATTATATATTTGTCAATAAGCACAGGGTGTTCAGGCGATGCCTTCACCGCCCTCTGCATGTAATCCTGAAGGGACGTCTCATCATAAACGATCTCCATTGCCCTGCCGCCAAGCACATACGAGGGTCTTACCATCACGGGATAGCCAATCCCTGCTCCCACCCTCACAGCCTCCTCAGGGCTCATGGCCGTTCCACTGTTGGGCTGCCTCAGACCGAGTTTATGCAGAAGTTCCTTAAACCTCCTTCTGTCTTCAGCCCTGTCAATGGCATCCGGTGGAGTACCAAGAATCCTCACCCCTTCTCTCTCCAGTGGAACGGCTAATTTCAGAGGGGTCTGTCCACCGAACTGTACGATAACACCTTCCGGCCTCTCCACCTCTATTATATTCAACACATCTTCCAGTGTGAGGGGCTCGAAGTACAGCCTGTCTGATGTGTCATAGTCAGTGCTGACGGTCTCCGGATTGCAGTTCACCATTATGGTCTCATACCCCATCTCTTTGAGGGCAAAAACCGCATGGACACAACAGTAGTCAAACTCTATCCCCTGACCTATACGGTTAGGGCCGCTGCCAAGAATCATAATCTTCCTGCGGCTTGAAGGGTTGGCCTCACACTC
>UOGI01000126.1_pt1 | contig 19987 bp, 22 predicted proteins | sample 1989621 | NCBI WGS metagenome assembly UOGI01 (sample SAMEA4712198, study PRJEB27164) | hydrothermal vent metagenome | biome: marine basaltic hydrothermal vent biome; feature: marine hydrothermal vent; material: mineral | place: Pacific Ocean | collected 2011-06-14/2011-07-23 | depth 1691 m
GTGGACCAAGGGACGAAAACGGCGATGTCATAGGAGGCACAAAGGAGTTGTTATTTAATGCCGAGTATATCGTTCCCTTGCTGGATGAGATCAAGCTTAAGGGTGTTGTCTTTTTTGACCTCGGACGTGCCTATGGAAGCGACGAGACATTTGGGAGTGACCTGAGATACACAACAGGTGCCGGTATCAGGTGGGTTTCACCTATAGGTCCAATTCGGATAGAATATGGATATAACATTGACAGGAGAGATGATGAGAGTACCGGCAGGGTAGAGTTTGCCTTTGGGAGTTTCTTTTGATGGATGTTTGACCAAGTGTCATGATGACTATACCTAAATAAGGAGGATAGGGTTTAATGAAAAGAGTGGGGATTCTATTGATTGTAGGACTGCTTTTCAGCAGTCTTGCTTATGGGGCAGAATTAAAAATAGGGTATGTGAATCTTCAGAAGGCGTTAAACGAGTCTGAAGGAGGCAGGAAGGCAAAGGCTGACCTTGATGAAATAATCAAGGCCAAGCAGGTAGTCATAGACAAGAAGGGCAAGGAGCTTGAGAAACTGAAGGCAGATCTGGATAAACAGTCGGCCCTGCTTTCAGAGGATGCAAAAAAGGCCAAACAGGAAGACCTTGACAGGAGGATGAGGGATTTTCAACGCTTTGTTCAGGATGCGCAGGCAGAAGTCAAGAAGCGGGAATCCGAATTCACTAATGAGCTTCTGAAGGATCTAAGAAAGATTATAGCGGCTATTGGCAAGGAAGAGCACTATACTCTGATACTTGAAAGAGTGGAGGGTTTTATCCTCTATGCCGACAAATCCATTGACCTTACCGGCAAGGTTATCAGCAAATATAATGAAAAGATGAAGGATGGGAAGTGAGACTCAGGGAGCTGGCGGTTAAAATTGATGCAAAGCCCCTTTCTGATGCCGATATCGAGATAGAAGGTGTCGGGGGGATAGACTCTGTAAAGCAGGGATATCTAACCTTTATTGCGAGTAACAAGTTGATTCCTCAACTCAGGGCCTCCTCTGCTGCCGCGGTTATTGTCAAGGAGCCGGTTCCCGGGATTGATATTCCACAGCTTGCTGCTGAAAACCCGCTTCTTGCCTTTGCCAGGGCACTGGAAGTCTTTTATGTGCAGCCTCACAGGCCTGAAGGTGTGATGTCAGGGGCCACTGTTTCTGAGTCTGTCAGGCTTGGCAGGGATGTGACCGTTTATCCGATGAGCTTTCTTGCTGGAGGGGTTGCCGTTGGAGACAGGACCGTGGTGTATCCCGGGGTTTTTATTGGGAAGGGATCTTCATTGGGAGAGGATTGTATTGTCCACCCGAACGTTACCATCCGTGAAGGGGTGACGATTGGATCGAGGGTTATAATTCATCCAGGGGCTGTAATCGGTTCTGATGGTTTTGGATATGTTTTTTCGGATGGCAGGCACCGCAAGATACCCCAGGTCGGAGGGGTGATTGTTGGGGATGATGTGGAGATTGGCGCCTCCGTTACCATAGACAGGGCCACCACCGGTAACACAATTATCGGAGAAGGTACAAAGATAGACAATCTGGTGCAGGTAGGACATAACGTAAGCATAGGTAAACATTGTATTATAGTGGCACAGGTGGGCATAGGCGGGAGCACGGAGATAGGGAATTACGTGACACTTGCCGGACAGGTAGGTGTTTCAGATCATGTGCAGATAGAGGATGGATGTGTTGTGGGAGCAATGTCAGGGGTTGTCGGCAGGCTTCAGAAGGGTACTTATTCCGGTATTCCGGTAATGCCGCATTTCAAATGGCTCAGAGTGAGGGCCCTTTATGAGAAGCTTCCTGAATTACAGAAAAAGATAAAGGAGATTGAAGAAAAAATAGGTAATGCAGAGAAAGGAGGCAGGGATGATTGATGTTAAAGAGATTATGAAAGCTCTGCCCCACAGATATCCCTTTCTGATGCTTGACAGGGTTATAGAGGTTGAGGATGGAAAGCGGGCTGTGGGAATCAAGAATCTCACTATGAATGAGGCATTTTTCCAGGGTCATTTCCCCGGAAATCCAATAATGCCCGGAGTGCTTATTGTCGAAGCCTTGGCGCAATTGTCAGGAGTTCTTGCCTATAAGTCAGGTGCTGCGGGTAAGTCCACTTATTTTTTGAGTATAGAGAAGGCGAAGTTCAGGAAACCCGTGGTTCCGGGGGATCAACTAAGGTTAGAGGTTAATGTTCTGAGAGGGCGTGGTGCGATCTGGAGATTTTCAGGCACTGCCCACGTAGGTGACAAGCTTGTAGCTGAGTCAGAGTTCACAGCCATGGTTACTGACAGGGAGCTATAGAGATTGAAGGAAGAGTTGCAGGTTGTGAAGAATTTTGTAGTACAAACAGGAAGAAAGCCATATATGTCATTCTGGATTTATTTCAGGGATGAAGCAACAGGGGCTTGAGCAACTAATCTAAAGAGGAGATAGTTAGTTATGTCTGAGATACATGCTACAGCAATAATTCATGACGGGGCTGAAATCGATGAAGATGTCACTATAGGACCATACTGTATAATCGGGGGCGATGTAAAGATAAGAAAAAGTGTCAGGCTGATGAACAATGTTGTCGTTGAAGGTGATGCCGAGATCGGTGAATCCTGTACCGTTTATCCCTTTACAAGTATCGGCCTTTCACCCCAGGACCTTAAATACAAGGATGAGCCTACCGGTGTAAGGATCGGTAATCGAAATATAATTCGTGAGTATATCTCCATCCATCGTGGTTCAGTGGGAGGGGACGGATATACAGTTATAGGTGATGACAATTTTCTGATGGCCTATATCCACATTGCACATGATTGCAAGATTGGAAACAATACTGTAATGGCAAACTCGGTTACCCTTGCAGGGCACGTAAAGGTGGAGGATTATGCCGTAATAGGGGGAATTGTGGCAGTACACCAGTTCAACAGGATTGGTGCATATGCAATGGTAGGCGGTTTCAGTGGTGTGACCCAGGATGTTCCTCCCTATACGGTTTCATCGGCCCTTGGTTCAAAACTAAGACTTTATGGGCTTAACATGGTCGGACTCAAGAGGTATGGGTTTTCTGCCGAGACGCTTTCAGAGTTGAAGAGGGCTTATCATATCCTCTTCAGGGAGGGCTTGACCCTCAAGGATGCCATAAAAAAGGTGCAGGAAGAACTCCCCTATACTGATGAGATAGCTCACCTTATCGAGTTTATTAATGCGAACAGGAGGGGTATCTGCAGACCAGGCAGAAAGTCGCCGGGGAGAAACAAAGACGAATAATTCGCAGATTTTGCAGATTTTGCAGATGACACGGATCCTCAGAATCCCGAATCAGGTTCGGGAAATCTTATAAAATCAACAGATTAAGTTATTCAGGCTATTTGCCTTGCCGGGACTGTGGATAGGGGTTCAGGGTATTAACCCTGTTGAAATTTGTAGTTTGAATAAAGACTCATGATCTTTCTTTTTAAAATAAAATGAAGAAAATCGGTATTGTATCCGGAAAAGGTGAACTCCCCTGCCTCCTTGCCAGGGAGGCAAGAAGACTGGGCTATTATGTTGTAATGATAGCCCTTGATCCTATTGCCGGCCCTATGAACGGGTGTGCAGATGAGGTGAAGAGAATCAATGTGGGCAAGCTTGGTGAGATAATAAAGGCATTGAAGGCCTCAGGTGTTCAGGAGGCAATAATGGCAGGAAAGGTCTCAAAGAGTCTCATTTACCAAGGTAAAATCACTCCTGATATGAGGGCAGTAAAGCTGCTCTTTACCTTGAAGGACAAGAAGGACGATACCATTCTGCAGGCCATCACTGATGAGATCGAGTCAGAGGGAATTAGAATGATGCGGACAACGGACTTTGCCAGGGATTTGCTTATGCCTGTCGGGCTTCTTACCCGGCGTAAAACCACCACGGCAGAGGATAAGGATATAGCGTTTGGTTTTGGTATTGCAAAAGAGATGGGCAGGGTTGATATAGGGCAGACTGTTGTGGTTAAAGGCAGGGCTGTAATGGCGGTTGAGGCTATCGAGGGGACTGATGAGGCAATCCGCAGGGGGGGGGAGCTTGCTGGAGGTGGAGCGGTAGTTGTGAAGGTGAGCAAGCCCCGGCAGGATATGCGATACGATGTACCAGTTGTTGGTCTTGATACCTTGAGGGTGATGATTGAGGTGAAGGCATCCGTTCTTGCTGTTGAGGCAGGAAGTGCCCTTATCATTCAGCGTCAGGAGATGATCTCCACGGCAAATGACGCCGGAATTTCAATCATGGGAGTTTGAGGGTATTTAAAATCATTCCAGGTAGTTTTTGAGGTTTTGGGTAAATATCCCCTGCAACTATCGGAAAAAAATGTTACAATATCAAAGGGATGTCTTTGCGCTTCACTTTTAGTTTTAGTATCGAGAGTTTTATTGAATAGTATCCACTTCAACCGGGGGGGAGACGGTGCTGATGAAATATCTAAATAGATTGCTCCCGCTTTTAGTCCTTCTCTTTACAGCATTACTACTTATGCTGCTCTGTTATTCAGGAAAAAAACATAATGATGAGATGCTGAAGAGGCATGTCCTCTCTCTGTTGGAAGGATCGAGGGTAAGGCTTACCGAGAGCATCAAGACAAGGGTTCTTGCCATTGAGGCACTTTCAGAGCACCTTCAGGGCCATCTCTGGAAGGGAGACCCGATTGAAGAAATGAGAGAGATGTTCATCATGATCTCTGATCCTGTATATAAAACGTTTGAAGGGTTTCAGTCCATTAACTGGGTTAACAGGGATGGTGTTATCGAGTGGACTTATCCCCTTAAAGGTGAAGATGTTGTGAAGGCAATGGCCGGTGACTATTCACAGGAAGCTATACGGAAGGCAGAGAAATACCGTTCTTTCAGTATTACGCCGGTTATAGAAACAGTCGGGAATAAGCCTGTAGTGGCGGTTTATTACCCTGTTGTGGACAGGAAGGGTGAAATAAAGGGATATGTAGATGGTGTATTTGAAATAGGCTCCCTTATTGACTCTTCGTTTACAGACAGGCTTGATGCTGATTTCATGGTGATACAGGATGGGGATGTTCTGTTCTCATCGCGGAGTGAACCAGTTGAAGACGGGTGGCCAGGGAATAGTAACAGCTCTCTTGTTGACAGTAGCATGGCGGAAGATGTTGTCGGTATTTCGGGCCTGTCCCTGACCCTCAGGATGTGGCCGACAGAGAGGTTGATAAAGCTTTACAGGGTTACACACAGGTGGCAGTGGCCCATCCTGATAGGGCTGCCCTTTATGGCTCTCGCACTCTCCTATGCTGTTTATATACTCCAGAGACATTACGCTGAACTCAAGACAAAGGATAGGGCGCTTCAGGAGTCCGAGATAAAATTCCGCTCCCTTGTCGAACATTCCCTCGCAGGTGTATATCTGATTCAGGATGGTCTCTTCAGGTATGTTAATCCGAGGTTCTGTGAGGTCTTTGGTTATAAATCTCCGGAAGAGATCATTGACAGGAAGGGACCTCTGGACCTTACCCGTTCGTCTGACTGGCCGGTGGTTGAGGAAAGCCCCGGAAGGAGGCATGAAGGACACGAAGGAGAGGTTGAGTCAATAAACTATGTCCTCAAGGCAGTAAAGGCCAACGGCGAGGTTTTCGATATTGAGGTGTATGGGGCGAATACCCTTTTCAACGGCAGGCCTGCAGTTATAGGAATGCTTCTTGACATAGCAGACAAGAAGAGGCTTGAGGAGCAGCTGAGGCAGTCACAGAGGCTTGAATCCATAGGATTGCTGGCGGGTGGCATTGCCCATGATTTCAACAATATCCTTATGGCTATAACAGGATATGCTTCCCTTCTGAATATGAAGTTGAAGGATGCATCACTCAGGAACCATGTGGATCAGATACTGAAGGCATCTGACAGGGCAGCAAACCTGACACATGGCCTCCTTGCCTTCAGCCGCAGACAACTGCTCCAGCCACAGCCGGTATATTTCGGGAAGATAATCAGGGATTTCGAGAAGATTTTAAGGCGTGTTATCCCTGAAAATATAGAGTTTGTTATAGACCTCAAGGATACAAGGGCCGTAATGGTAGATCAGGGACAGATAGAGCAGGTGATTATAAACCTTGCCACAAATGCCAGGGATGCCATGTCAGAGGGCGGAAAACTCATTATTGAGACTTTCGAGGTAGCCTTTGATGAGGCTTATATTGAGAAGCATTCATGGGTCAACAAGGGTGGTGGTTTTGTCTGTCTTTCCATCAGTGATACGGGTGACGGGATGGCACCGGCTGTAAAGGAGCATATCTTTGAGCCTTTTTTTACCACAAAGGGAATAGGTAAAGGTACAGGGTTAGGCCTGTCGACTGTTTACGGTATCATCAAACAACATAATGGTTTTATCCATGTTTATTCAGAGAAGGGCAGGGGGACAACTTTCAAGGTATACCTTCCTGTAACAGAGTCAGAGCCGTTAGATGTAAGCCACGTTTCAGAGTCTCCCATAAGTGGTGGCTCCGAGACCATACTGCTGGCTGAGGATGAGCATAACGTAAGGGAGACGATCAAGGAGGCTCTGGAAGAATACGGGTACACCGTTTTTGTTGCAAGTGATGGTGAGGAGGCAATGACCCTGCTGAATGAGAGGTTCGGAGAATTTGACCTCATGATACTTGATGTTGTTATGCCGAAAGAAGGTGGAAAGGAAGTGTATGAAAAGGCAAAGGCTCTTGGTTTCAGGGGAGAAGTGATTTTTATAAGCGGGTACACCATAAATACCATACAAAACTTTATCCTTGAAGAGTCTATCAATGTTCTTACAAAACCCTTCAGGCCTGTAATACTCGTGAGAAAGGTGAGGGAGGTGCTTGATAGCAGTGAAAAATAATAATGAATATTCAATCCTGGTAGTTGATGATGATGATGCAGTGAGGGATGTGCTTGTCTCTCTGCTCAGGGATGTTGGCTATAAAATCTGCGATACGGGCAGCCCTGAGGAGGCGCTCAGGCTGGTCTCCGAGAGGTCTTTTGACCTTGTGCTTTCAGATATCCTTATGCCGGAGATGGATGGTCTGACACTCCTGAGAAAGATTCATCTCAAGGTCCCCGATCTTCCCGTTATACTGCTGACAGCCTATCCCGACCTTGAGCTTTCTATCGAGGCCTTAAAACACGGTGCACATGACTTTATTATCAAACCCTTTAATCTGGAGTACGTACTGCATGCAGTAAAAAAGGCCCTGAACTACTGTGAAGGGGTGAGGCTTCAGAAGGAATACAACAAGAGGCTTGAGAATACGGTAGTCGAAAGGACGGCGGAACTCCAGGAGGCCCTCCAGAAGATAAAGGCTGCGAGCATGGAGATAATAGAGAGACTCACGGTGGCGGCTGAATACAGGGACGAGGATACTGCAAGTCATATACGGAGGATAAGCCTTTATTCAAGGCTTATAGCTGAAGAGCTTGGTATGCCCCCGGATTTTATTGAAAATATAACATACGCAAGTCCCATGCATGATGTTGGAAAGATAGGAATACCGGATGGTATACTACTTAAACCAGGCAGGTTGACAGAAGAGGAGTTTGAGATTGCAAGGGGGCATGCCGACATAGGGTATGAAATTTTAAGGGGGTCTTCCTATCCGGTCATACAGATGGGTGCCTCGATAGCATTGACCCACCATGAGAGATGGGACGGTACAGGTTATCCCTCGGGACTCAGAGGAGAAGAGATCCCTGTTGAGGGCAGGATTGTGATGCTCGTTGACCAGTATGATGCCTTGAGGTCTATAAGACCATACAAGAGGGGATTCAGTCACGAGGACACCTATGAGATTATCACGGTGGGGGATGGAAGGACAATGCCGGATCATTTCGATCCCTTGATGTTTGAAGTCTTTTTGAGGATACATAAAGAGTTTAAAAATATTTTTGATGAAAACACGTAGCCTTCTTATCGTTGTGCTTGAGCAATCCTTTCCTCGTCCCTCTCTTGTCGTAACTCAGCCCTGAGACTTTCGACATGATCCTTAAAATCGGCACGCAATTTGGCAGGAATGGTTTGGTTTCTCGGGAGCTTGATCTTCAGAGGGTTGAGGAATTTGCCTTTACGCTTTATGCTGTAATGCAGGTGCGGGCCTGTTGAAAGTCCTGTGCTGCCAACATAAGCTATGATGTTGCCCTGGCTGACCTTCCTGCCCTTTTTTATTCCCTTCTTTATCCTTGAGAGGTGTCCGTAATATGTTTCATAGCCATTGGGATGCTTTATTATTACGAGTTTGCCGTATCCACCCTTCCAGCCTGCAAACCTGATGGTACCGTTACCAGCAGCCGAGACCGGGGTTCCGCGCGGTGCAGCATAGTCAATGCCACGGTGAGCCCTGTAGGTTTTCAGGATAGGGTGCTTTCTCCTGTAAGTAAATCCGGAACTTATGTATCTGAACCTGAGGGGGGCCCTCATGAGGGCCTTTTTGAGAGAGCTTCCGTTACCGTCATAGTAGCTGGTCCTTCCGTCTACCTCAAATCCGTAAGCCTCATAGGTTTTTCCGTTGTTTGTAAATTCTGCGGCGAGAATTTTACCGTATCCCTTAAAGACACCATTGAGCCATAGCTCTTCCACAAGCAGCCTGTAACTGTCTCCCCGTCTCAGTTCAGTAACAAAATCAATGCTGGATTCAAATATTTCAGCCAGGTCAAAGGCAATCCGCACGTGTTCCCTGTCGTTGCCGATGGAATTGATGAGGTTGTCTTTTATGGTGCCTGTAATAACTGATTGACGCCTGTTGTAGGCAACCCTGACCTTTTCTGCCGTGAATCCTTCAGGGCCGTTTATTACCTTCAGGTAATGGGAGTCGTCTATTGAATATCTGAAGTTCTTTATTTCTTCCCTGCTGGATCCGTCCAGCCTGAGAGTGTTTATCACATAGGAGCGGTTAGGTTTTACCTTGATGAGATTGTAAACTTCCCTTGATGCCCTGGTCAGTTTGTAGAGCGTCTGCATGTCAAGCTCGTGTCTTTTAAAGATATCGAAGAGAGTCTCCCCTTTTTTTATAATCCCGGTTATCTCTGTAATTTCAGGGAGAGGCAGTGATACCGGATGTCCGGAGAAGCCAGCCGGGGTTTCTCTTCCAAAGAGGCTGTTGAGATAAAAGGCAAGAAAGAAGATCATTACAAGCAATAAACCTGACAGTGCTTTCTTCATGATGATATTATATTATGTTGGGGTGCTTATTGCCAAGTAAAATTGTTCTTTCCTGTGATGGAGATGTAATGTTGGCAATAGAGACGGGTTTTCTGGCGGCGATCATCGGAAAGATTGAAAAGTTGATGATAAAAATGTTTATACTTTATGTGTGAAGTGGAAAACAGTATACAGGATAATCTTTTTTCTCTGGGTCGGAATTATTGGTGTTTTATCTGTCATCCCTTCTCCGGACAGGGTGGTTTCGGTATCGGATAAATTCGCCCATTTCGTTGCCTATTTCATAACTGCATCATTATGCTATTGTGCCTTTAAGAGGGAGAAGCTGTCTTCTCTTCTCATTTTGGGTGTCGGGGTCTTTCTTTACGGCATAGCGATAGAGGTTGTCCAGTATTTTCTGCCATACAGGGATTTCAGTGTAGGGGATATAATTGCCAATGCCTCCGGTATAGGCTCCTTCTTTGTTATATGGGGAGTTTATTCCAGGACCTTAAGACAGAAGAGAGGGAGGCTGAAGTAATTGTTTGTCTTTGTGATAAAATATACAGTTACCAGCTTGCAGGTTTATCAGACGGTATTTTAGAGTGTTCGGGTGATATGTATTTCTGTTTTAGTCAATGAAAGTCTGTGGCCAGGTTAGGTCTTTGTCTCCTTATGTCAGATCATATTGTCGAATCTATAAGCAGTGTATACAAGAGAATCTCGCATGCTGCGATGAGGGCGGGAAGAGACCCCCTGGAGGTGAAGCTTGTTGCAGTCACCAAGACAGTCCCTCCCGAGGCAATAAGAGAGGCAGTGGATGCCGGGGTTAGGCTTCTTGGCGAAAGCAGGGTGCAGGAGGCAAAGGAGAAGATTGCAGTCCTGGATGGAGTCTTGCCTGATACGGTCTCGTGGCATATGATTGGAAACCTCCAGAGCAACAAGGCAAAGCTTGCAGTTCAACTCTTTGATATGATACAGTCAGTGGATTCAGTAGATTTGGCTAAAAGGATAGACCGTTATGCCTCAGAGGCCGGAAAGGTTCAGAGACTCCTTGTGCAGGTAAAACTCGCCGGGGGAAAAGCCAGATCCGGGATAAGTCCGGAGGGGCTCATTGCCCTCCTCGAAGAGATCGGGGATTTACCTAATCTTGTGGTTGAGGGGCTGATGACCATACCGCCGTTTCCTGAAACCCCTGAGGACGTCAGGCCCTGGTTCAGGAGGCTCAGGGAGATAAGGGATGGGGCTGAAAAGAAAGGTTTTAAGCTCCCGGAACTCTCCATGGGAATGTCCGGTGATTTTGAGGTGGCTGTGGAGGAGGGAGCGACCATGGTAAGGATCGGGTCTGCGATTTTTGGAAGGAGGTTGTATCAGTGACAGGCTTTATTGGTGGCGGCAACATGGCAGAGGCTATAATAAACGGACTCCTTGGTGCATCCGGAGACAGGATAATAGTAGCAGATAAAAAGAAAGAGAGACTGGATTACCTGAAGAAGAGATACAGGATAAAGACAACTGCTGACAGCAGGGAAGTGCTGTCAGCAGCAGATGTTGTTATCCTTGCAGTAAAACCCGCGGATATCGGGGATGTTACTGCCGAGATACGGGATGGGGTTACTGACAGACACCTTGTTGTCTCGATTGCCGCAGGAGTAAAACTCGAATATCTGTCCGGGAGGCTGAAAACTAAAAGACTATTCAGGGTGATGCCTAATGCCCCTGCCTTTGCTGGAGAGGGGATGAGCGTTGTCTCTCCCCTGGAGGGGACAAGGAAGAAGGACTTGAAGACAGTTGTGGATATGTTCAGGACAGTCGGTGAGGTGATGGTGCTGAGTGAAGACAGGATGGATGCGGTAACGGCCCTCAGCGGGAGCGGCCCTGCCTTTTTTGCGTATTTTGTTGAATCAATGGCAGAGGCCGGGGTGAGAATAGGGTTGAGTGCCTCCGATGCCCTTGCCCTTACCCTGCAGACCGCCCTGGGAACAATAAAGATGTTGAAGCAGGGGCAGACGCCTGCAGAATTAAAACAGATGGTGACCTCTCCGGGCGGGACCACGGCCGAGGGTCTTTACAGACTTGAAAGAAACTCTCTGAAGGCCGCCGTAAAAGAGGCTGTCGAGGCTGCTGCAAGGCGGGCAGAAGAGTTAAGCGGGAGGCAATAGAATGTTTATCCTTGGCAATCTGTTTATAGCAGTGGGCAATGTCCTTGATATTCTGTTGAGTATCTATATGTGGGTGATTATTATCTCTGCCCTCATAACCTGGGTTAACCCCGATCCGTACAACCCGATTGTCAGATTCCTCTACCGGGCGACAGAGCCGGTCTTAAGCCCCATAAGGAGGAAGCTTGGAATATATGGCGGCATGGATTTCTCTCCTCTGATAGTGATACTCGGGATTGTTTTTGCCAGATATTTCATTGTAAGGAGTCTGATTGAACTTGGTTACAGACTTAAAGGAGGCATGTTATGAGAATTACACCCCTTGATATTCAGCAGAAACAGTTTCCCGTTAAGTTCAGGGGCTTTGATGTTGAGGAGGTTTATGCCTTTTTAGAGGTTATCCGCGAGGAGATGGAAGACCTCTTGAGGGAGAATGCCTCATTGAAGGAGCATCACCACAGGTCAGAGGCCCAGCTGCAGGAGTTCAGGGATATGGAGAACACCCTGCGGGAGACACTCATGACTGCCCAGCAGATGGTGGAGGATTACAAGACAAATGCGAGAAAAGAGGCCGAGCTGATATTAAGGGAGGCCGAGCTCAAGGCTGATACCCTTATAAAGGATGCCCAGGAAAGGGTTGTAAAGATACACGAAGATATCGTGGATCTGAAGGGTATAAGGAGGCATTTCAAGGAGGAGCTCAAGAGGTTGATAGAGAGCCACGTCAGGATGCTTGAGTTTGATGAATTAAGAGAGTCAGAGGAAGACAGTGCTGCGGGGTCATTAGAGAGTGAAATACAGGGCGATTAAGGGAGTTCAGGATATACTGCCTCCGGATGTCTATCTATGGCAGGAAGTTGAGTCCATAGCAGCTCAGGTCTTTGCACCTTTTGGTTACAGGGAGATAAGGACCCCGGTTATGGAGTTTACAGAGGTCTTTACCCGAAGCATTGGAGAGACAACGGATATCGTGGAGAAGGAGATGTATACCTTTAATGACAGGGCCGGCAGGAGTATAACCCTCAGACCTGAAGGTACTGCACCTGTGGTGAGGGCTTATGTAGAGAACCATCTTTATAGTCTCCCGTCTCCTCAGAAATACTATTATATCGGGCCCATGTTCAGGTATGAAAGACCCCAGAAGGGAAGGTTCAGACAGTTTCACCAGATAGGCGTTGAGGCCTTTGGTGAAGAGGACCCGCGAATGGATGCCGAGGTGCTTGATATGCTGAGGTGTTTTCTTGAGAGGGTTGGGATGGATAACCTCAGGTTTGAGATCAATTCCATTGGCTGTGACGAATGCCGTCCCCTCTACAGAAAGGCCCTGGTGGATTTTCTGACCGGCAGGATAGATTCCCTTTGCCCGGATTGCAGGAGGAGATATGAGGTTAATCCCCTCAGGGTGCTTGACTGCAAGGTGAAGGGATGTGAGGAGATAAAAAAGAAGGCCCCCGGGATAACGGATTATCTCTGTTCTGGGTGCAGGGAGCATTTTGATGCCCTTCTGGGATACCTTGAGTTGCTTAAAATCCCCTTCAGTGTTAATCCTGCAATGGTTCGTGGTCTTGATTACTATACAAGAACAACATTTGAAGTCACCTCCGAATCCCTGGGCGCCCAGAGTGCAGTGGCAGCAGGTGGCAGATACGACAAGCTGATCGAGGAGTTTGGCGGCCCGGCTGTTCCGGGGATTGGCTTTGCCATAGGTATGGAACGTCTTACCTCTCTCATCAAGGATCGTCACGGCATTGTTGAACCGGTCCCTGTAGTCTATTTTGCGGCTATTGGGGACGAGGCTGAGAAGGCGGCGTATAAACTTGCCTCCGAGATGAGGACAAAGGGAATCTGGGTAGAGCTGGATTATTCGGGGGCATCCCTGAAGAGCCGGTTCAGAAAGGCTGACAGGCTTAAGGCAACATATGTCTTTATACTCGGGGAGGATGAGTTGTCAAGGGGGACTATACGCTATAAAAGACTTTCCGATGGAGAGCAGGGAGAGATAAATAAAGATGATGTTATGCAGTTTTTTGGGTAATGTGTTTATGAAAGGAACAAGGGTGTCCATGATATGAATATTCAGAGCATGACAGGGTTTGGACAGGCTGAAGAGATGGGCGTGAGAGTGGAGGTCCGTTCAGTGAACCACCGGTACCTGGATCCCCGTTTCAGGATCCCTGTCTTTATTAATCCTTATGAAATAACCCTCAGAAATATGATAAAAGAGCGGTTTGCAAGGGGGAGGTTTGATGTCACAATAGCCCTTACAGACAAGGCAGATGTAAAGCTCGGTATCAACCGGGGGCTTGCCGGGAATCTGTTTCAGGCCCTGCGGGAATTGCAGGAAGACCTGGGTCTGAAAGAAGGACCGTCCCTTGACCACCTTTTCTGGTTCAGGGATATCCTTTTCAGGGAGGAGCCCGGATATAATCCTGAAGACCTTATTCGTGTCTTTGAGACAGCCCTTGACAGGCTTGCCGGGATGAGGCAAAGAGAAGGGGAGCACCTGGTCAAGGATATCCTGACAATGGTTGATGCACTGGAGTCACACCTCGAGTCAGTCAGGGCAGAAGTTGAAGGTCTTCTTGAAAAGACCTACGAACGGATAAGGGTGCGCATATCAGAGCTTGCAAAGGAGACAGCTATAGATGATACAAGGCTGCTGCAGGAAGCAGCCTTTCTGGCTGAGAAGGCTGATATATCAGAGGAGATTACAAGGATTCAGAGCCATATGTCACAGATAAGAAAAATCATTTCAGAAGGTGGTACAATAGGCAGGAAACTCGATTTCCTGCTTCAGGAGCTTTTGAGAGAGATTAATACCATTGGTTCAAAGAGCAGTGAGTACAGGGTCTCGGATCTTGTTATTCAGATGAAGACCGAGATTGAAAAGATAAAGGAACAGGTTCAGAATTTACAGTAATAACGAACACTGGAGGAGAGATGAAAAGGGATTCAATGGCAGTGCTTGTTAATATAGGATTTGGCAATATGGTTTCTTCCTCGAGGGTCATAGCTATAGTAACACCAGGTTCTGCACCTATGAAGCGGTTGAGGGATGAGGCAAAGAAAAGAGGTAAACTTGTAGATGCAACAGAGGGCAGGAGAACCCGTTCCATAATCGTGACGGACAGCGACCATGTGATACTGTCGGCCCTGCAGCCGGAAACCATAACGCAGAGATTTTTTGGTAAGGAATCCCATGCTGCAGAAAAAGATCCGGAGGAATGAAAAAGGGTTCGATATTCATAGTCTCAGCCCCTTCGGGAGCAGGAAAGACAACGCTTTGCAGGAGGCTCACAGAGGTTGTGCCCCGGATAGTCCATTCCATATCCTATACCACAAGACAGGCAAGGGAAGGGGAGGTAGATGGAAGGGATTATTTTTTTGTGGATGAAGAACGGTTTATGCGAATGGTTGCCGACGGTGACTTTCTTGAGTGGGCAGAGGTCCACGGGAATCTGTACGGGACATCAAGGGCAAAGCTCTTTGAAATGATACAGGGCGGTACAGACGTAATACTCGACATTGATATACAGGGGGCTGCTCAGATACGGCAGAAGGGTATTGATGCGACCTTTATCTTTGTCCTCCCTCCTTCTCTGGAGGTGCTGAGGAAGAGGTTGATATCAAGGAAGACTGACAGTGAGAAAGTGATTCTCCTCAGACTTAAAAAGGCGAGAGAAGAGATAGATGACTACAGGCTGTACGATTATGTTATAGTAAATGACAGCCTTGATGTTGCCCTTGATGAGCTTGGGGCCGTGGTCTTGTCAAAGAGGTTGCATATAAGCCGGATTGACCACGAGTGGATTAAGGAGGCTTTCGGTTTGGAATCGTCTGGAAGCAAGTTTTAATGCAGTATTGAACTATCTATTGATACAGAAGGAGAGGTGATTGGAATGGATATTATTTCCCTGCCAGTTGAATATGATCGTAACAAGATTGACGGTAGGTTCAGGCTTGTAAATATTGCGACATTAAGGGCAAAGGACCTTATATTGGGTGGCAGTAAACCAAGGGTGCCTACAAAGTCAAAGAAGGTAACCACTATAGCCATTGAAGAGGCTGTTCAGGGTGCACTGGAGTTCATTACCGGTGAAGAGGCATTAAAGGCCAGGGAAGAGGCAAAGAAGATGGATTTCCACAGGCAGATTGAAGAAAAGAAACGCGAGGTTGAAACAGAAGACCTTTCCGAGCTCGAAAAAGACCTGAAGATATATATTCACGAGAAAGAGGCAGTGGAAGGATCCGGAAAACCGAATGAAGCCTTCGAGCCTGAAGAATAAACATGTCATACTTGCGGTTACCGGTGGTATTGCTGCTTACAAGACCGCAGAGCTTGTAAGAAGATTAAGGTCACAAGAAGCTGAAGTTACCGTTGTGATGACTGAATCATCACAACGGTTCATTGCACCGCTTACCCTCGAGAGCCTCTCGGGTAACAGGGTATGTACGGATATCTTCTCAGAGCCCATGGCTCATATAAACCTGCCTGAAAGTGCCGACCTTTTTGTAGTCGCCCCGGCAACGGCCAATATCATTGGAAAGCTTGCATCAGGAATAGCGGATGATATGGTTACGCTTTCCTTCCTTGCGTTCAAGGGGCCTGTAATATTTGCCCCGGCAATGAACTGGAGAATGTATGAACACCCTGTGGTTCAAAGTAATATCAAAACCCTGAGGGATTTGGGATTCCAGGAGATAGAGCCTGAAGAGGGCGAGCTTGCCTGTGGTGAATACGGGGTGGGAAGGATGGCAGATGTTGGCCGCATAATTGAGGCTGCAAAAGGTTGTCTGACCAAAAAAGACCTTAACGGGCTTAAGGTGCTTGTGGTTGCAGGTCCCACAAGGGAGTATATTGACCCTGTCCGTTTTATATCAAACCGTTCTTCAGGCAAGATGGGGTACGCCCTTGCCAGGGTGGCCCTGAGACGGGGGGCTGATGTTACACTCGTAAGCGGTCCCGTTACTGTTGAGCCACCCTTTGGAACAAAGGTGGTGAGGGTAGAGACATCAGATGAGATGCTTGAGGCAGTGAAGAAGAATATCGGGGGAGTTGATATCCTGGTGATGGCTGCGGCAGTTGCTGATTTCGTGCCGGATGATTACTCGCCTGTTAAAAGAGAGAAGGGGGAACCCTTTACGCTCAGGCTGAGGCCGGCACAGGATATAGTGAAGGCCGTATCAGGTATGAGGCCCCGGCCTTTTATTGTGGGTTTTTCTGCCGAGACCGGCCCGAATATTGCCAAAGCAAAGAAAAAACTCAGGGAAAAGGGGATGGACTTTATTGTATTTAATGATGTAACCTTAGAAGGAGCCGGGTTTGATCATGATACAAACAAGGTCAGTATTATTGACGAAGACGGTGTTGCTGATTATCCCCTGATGAGCAAAGAGGATTGTGCAGAGATTATATTTGACCATTACCTGAGATATTCAAAGTAGATCTGTGTATTATTGTTATTGACATCATCCGTAATCAGGCAATATAATGAATATTATACCTGAGCTTTAACGGGTCAGGATATTTTTTATGGCACTGGAAGATATCGAGAAATTAAAGGCAAGGCTTGAAAAGGATCCCAGCTCTAAGCTCTTTGTCCCCCTTGCTGAGGAATACCGTAAGGCAGGTATGTATGATGAAGCCATTGACGTGCTTCTCAAGGAACTGCAGAAACAGCCGGCTTATACGACGGCGAGGGTATCCCTCGGGAAGATATATCTTGAAAGAGGTCAGACATCAGAGGCTGCAAGAGAGCTTGAAAAGGTAATTGCAGCCGTTCCTGATAACCTGTTTGCCCAGAAAAAACTTGCTGAAATCTATAAGTCGATTGGAGATGCTGAAAGGGCGGTTTCTTGTCTTCAAAAAGTCCTTGAGATAAATCCCCGGGATGAAGAGGCAAAAAAAACCCTTGAAGCCTTGACTGTTTCGATTCAGAAATCACCTGAAGGAGATATGGAACAGGAGGTTCTGGAGGTTTTTGAATCAGGGCCTGCAGAAATGTCGGCTGAGGGGTTTGCAGAAACGGTTGATGCAGAAGAGGTAGTGGAGGGTTCAGCAGAGGAACAACCTTTTTACCTTGAGCCGGAACCTGTGGAGAAAATTGAATTTCCTGATGCCGGAAGATCGGAAAATATAGATGTTGCTGATACGATAGGGGCTGCTGACTTTGAAGAGTCCAGGCAGTTCGGTGAGCTTGTTTCTGAAGATATACATGAGACGGCAGGGGATGATTCAACCATGTTCGCCATGCCTGATGAAGTCAGGCAAGAGGAGCCTTTTTCGGGCATTACAGATGATTCATCCTTTAGTTTTGATGATATGCTGGAGGGGTTAACCGATTCTGCAGGAAGACCTGCTTCATCAGAGGTTGATGCGCTCCTTAGGGAGGCTGATGGATACATAGACGCAGGCCAATATATGAAGGCTGTTGATCTATACTCGGGGGTGCTGGATACAGACCCTGATAACAGCAAGGTAAGACAGAGAGTGGAAGAGTTGAAATATTATCTGAAAATGATTGGAAAGGATACAGGGTCTCTTGTCGAGCGACTTGAAGGGTTCTGCGCGGGACTCAGGAATAGAGGAAATGAATTTTTCGGAAGTTCTTAAAGAGACAACTGACAGGGTAGATGGAGCTGTAGCAGCCATGATACTTGCATCTGACGGTATTCCTGTAGAGGAATACGTGGTGGAGAGGCTGCTTGATTTCAGTGTCCTTTCTGCTGAGGCCTCAGCCTTGATGAAGGATATCGAGACGGCATCCCGGGATCTGCAACTTGGGCAGGCCAGGGAGTTTCTGCTTATAGCTGACGTCTGTGGAATTATAATGAGGAGGATCACAGAGGACTATTATCTTGCCCTTGTTGTGAAGCCCGATGGTAATTACGGTAAGGCAAGATATGTGCTGAGAATGACAGTGCCGCAGATAGAGAAGGAGTTTTAGCCGTATCTCATTCCCGGGTCTTTACCTTGTTCGCTTCCGAATAAAGCCAAACCCTGATTTAAGCGCATAAATTTCTTTTAAAAAATCCGCCGCTGATTTGTAAGGCTCTTTTACATGGACAGGATAGAAAGAATAAGAGAAAGAGTTTCGGAAAAACGTTTTAAGGCCTTTCTGGTCAGTAACATTATAAATATTCGTTACCTTACAGGCTTCCGGGGTTCTTCAGCGTTACTGCTTATCACAAAAAAAGATGCATTCTTCTTTACGGACTTCAGATACAGGGAGCAGGCGGTCAGGGAGGTCAGGGGATGCGAAATTATCGTGCCTGCCGGGGCATTGCTGCTCCGGATAAAGAAGACCCTCAAGTCCCTCCGAAAATCTTCCCTTGCCTTTGAGTTTACCGCTCCCTACAGCCTTTATCATGATCTTAAAAGGAGCTTTGCGCTCAGAGCCGTGAAGGAGATGGTTGAGTCACTCAGGCTGAAGAAGGAGAAGGAGGAAGTCAGGCTGATTAAGAAGGCGGTGAAACGGGCTGAAGAGGCCTTTGTTGAGATAAGGCCGGTAATAAAAAAGGGTGTGACAGAGAGGGAGATTTCTCTCAGGCTTGAAGAATCTCTCAGGAGGAGGGGCTGTCAGCGCATACCTTTTGATATAATAGTGGCCTCAGGAGAAAATGCCGCCCTCCCGCATGCCTCTGTGTCGGATAGAAGGCTTAAGGCAGGAGACCTGGTGGTTATTGACTGGGGTGGAGAGGCAGGGGGATACTTTTCTGATATGACGAGGACCCTTCTGATAAAAGGTTCCGGCATTGAGGGGAAGCTAAAGATGTATAATACAGTGTTGAAGGCCAACCGTTCTGCAATCAGGACAGCCGTTGCAGGAGTAAGGGCGAGGGAAGTGGACAGTGCGGCGAGGGATTTGATTAAAGGCGCGGGTTTTGGAGACTTTTTCGGCCATGGTACCGGCCATGGTGTCGGGCTTGATATACATGAGTCTCCTCGTATATCATTGATAAGCAGGGATATACTCGGTCAGGGTATGGTCTTTACCATTGAGCCGGGCATTTATGTTCCGGGTGTTGGCGGGGTGAGAATAGAGGATATGGTTTATATTGGTGAGAAGGGATCAAGGGTTTTGACCCGTCTGCCGAAGAGGCTTGAGATTATATAGAGTCTGTTTAAAAAAATCGAATGAACTGTTATGTAAATTTTAATAATGGAGGAAGTTGATGATTTCTACAAGTGATTTCAAGCGGGGCACAAAGATAGAATTCAGGGGAGAGCCTTATGAGATACTGGACTTTCAGCATGTAAAGATGGGCAGGGGCAGTGCCTTTGTCAGGACGAAGATGAAGGGTCTCAGAACGGGAAAGATAATTGAAGAGACATTTTCCTCCGGTGACAAGGTGCCAAAGCCCGAGCTTGAAGAGAAGGAGATGCAGTATCTGTACAAGCAGGATAATCTCTGTTATTTTATGGATACCGAGACCTATGAGCAGGTTCCTGTTACAGAGGAGCAGCTTGGTGATTCTCTGAAGTACCTCAAGGAGAATATGAATGTCTATATCCTTTACTATAAAGGTGAAGCGATTGCAGTTGAGTTGCCCAATTTTGTTGAGCTGAAGGTGGCTCAGACAGAGCCGGGGTTTAAGGGAGATACTGCCTCAGGAGGCAGCAAACCTGCTATACTTGAGACAGGTGCAAGTGTGAAAGTCC
>UOGI01000332.1_pt1 | contig 19266 bp, 12 predicted proteins | sample 1989621 | NCBI WGS metagenome assembly UOGI01 (sample SAMEA4712198, study PRJEB27164) | hydrothermal vent metagenome | biome: marine basaltic hydrothermal vent biome; feature: marine hydrothermal vent; material: mineral | place: Pacific Ocean | collected 2011-06-14/2011-07-23 | depth 1691 m
CCTCATCCCTGTGAAACCTCAGGGTCGGGTCCTCCTCAAGCATCCGGTGCAGACCCGAGCTGACTTTTTCCTCATCGCCCTTGCTCTTTGGGGCAATGGCATAAGATATAATGGGTTCAGAGAACCTCACTTTTTCAAAAACCACCGGATTTGCCGCATCGCAGAGCGTATCCCCGGTATTGGTTGCCTTCAGTTTTGCCACCACCCCTATCTCCCCGGGCCCAAGGGTCCGGGTGGGAACATGCTTTTTCCCGAAAAGATAAAAAACCTGGCCGATCCTCTCTTTAGCATCTGATGAGGAATTATAGACTGTCGAATCAGCATCAAGGCTGCCCGAGTAAACCCTCATAAGGGTAAGCTTACCTGTAAACGGGTCGGCAATGGTCTTAAAAACATAAGCTGAAAATGGTTCATTCTCATCCGGCTGTCTGGGCACCTCGGAGCCGTCCACGGGATTTATGCCCCTGACAGGACTGATCCGGGCCATCTCTCCAGGGGAGGGAAGGCATAAGACTGCCGTATTCATCAGGAGGTCAATACCCCGGTTCTGTGTGGCCGAACCACAAACCACCGGGATAAACTTCCTGGTAAGTGAACCCTCTTTTACACCCTCGAGAATCTCTTCTTCCGTCAGTTCACCACCCTCAAGATACCGTTCAAGCAGTACATCATCCGATTCTGCGATCTTTTCCACAAGTTTTTGCCTGTAGTTCCCGGCATCTTCCATTAGCTCCGAGGGCACGTCAATCTCTTTTGTCCCCCCGTCTTCAAAACGATATGCCTTCATCCTTACAATATCCACAATCCCCTCGAAGGAAGACCCCTCCCCCATGGGGATATTCAGTGCAATGGCCTCTGTCTCGAAAGACTTCTCTATATCACTGACAGCACGGGTAAAATCGGCGTTCTCCCTGTCCATCTTGTTAATGAATATAATCCTCGGCAGTTCAAACTCACAGGCATATTTCCATATCTTCTCAGTCTCCGCCTTAACACCTGATATTGCGCTGACTATTATTACTGCTCCATCCGATACCCTCAAACAGCCCCTGGCATCCTCAATAAAATTAATGAACCCGGGGGTATCAATGATGTTCATCCTGTAAACATTCCAGTCACAACAGGCAACGGCAGAAGATATGGTGATTTTCCGCTCTATCTCTTCAGGATCAAAATCGGTTACAGTATTCCCTGCCTCCACGCTTCCCATCCTGTCAACGGCGCCTGCACTATAAAGTATGGCCTCCACCAAAGAGGTCTTGCCGGCACCCCCATGTGCCACAATCGAAAAGTTTCTGATCATGGAAACAGCATGTTTAGCCATACAACCCCCTGTTTTCTAATGGAATTATATAGTTAATTTACTCAAGTATCTCTTCGACAACAGGTTTATATTCCGTCTTCTTCTCCATCCTCAAACTGAATTGCCTGGCAGCAATGAAGGTAAGAATAAAGAGACCGAATCCACCAACAGCAGAAAGAAGGTTGGGATCAACTCCACTAAAGAACCAGGGAAGGAATTCCTTCCCAAGTACCGATCCGATTATAAGCGCAAGTGCCGGGAGACCATAAACAAAAATTGTACCTTTCAAATACGAATACGACTTAAATACAACCTTGACCTTCTGCCCCTCTTTTGCCTTGGCGATATTGAGGGCCTCTATAAGTGCCCCGCCATCATCAGCAACGGGACATACGCCCGCGTTACACTTGTCACAGGCACTCTGACGCTCAACAAGAACCTTTGCAGTTACCCCCTCGATACTCTTTACAATACCGACTTCTTCCATAATGTTAGTATTCTAACATAAAGAACTTTATCTCTACCATATTGAAGGGGTTAAGGGACTGAAGGAAACAACATAAGGTGTCATGAAAATTCGGAAGACAATTCCCGCCTGCGGCTAAGACAGACTACGCAGGTCAGACTTTCTGATCCAGATTGCATTGTCGTCAATCATCCTGTAAAAGACAAAGTTCTTCTTGAGATAATCCAGGACTACAGGAAACCTGACCTCATTGGAAAAGCCGTCAAAGTTAAAACCACTGACAGAATCATACCAGTCACTGTTTGTATAGAGAACATATTTGATATTTGCCTTCTTTAGATCTTCAACCACTTCCTCCTGATAAAAATGCGGCATTGCGAACAACAACACCGGAAACCGCGTTGGCGCCGGCTGGTCAATAAAATAATACCAGCTCGCCTCATTTGTAAAAGTAAAAAACTTCTCATTATCCTTAAGATTATTCTTCAGAAACGCTATGGTTGCCTTATATTTAGCAAGAATAAATTCAGAATCCTTCACTTTAACCGGAAATCTCTTTGTAATCAGATCCTTTTTATATATCCTGTAAACACCACCGACAGAAGTTACAATAACTATAAAAGTCACTGCATACACGAGTATCTTCCTGAAATTCCTGAATCTCTCTCTCTGAAGAAAACCGTACAGATAATGTTTTATCAGGATATACATGGACAATATGTAAGTTAGAGGAGAACTGTACCCAACGTGCATCCAGTCGGAACGTCCCAAGGCGCTTCTGTAAAAGAATACCGACATCAGCAACAAACAAAATTCCATAAAGTACTTTTCAATAAACTGTCTGAACGCAGGCCTGAGTTTCCCGTCATTCAGATACAGCTCCTGAATGAACTTGTATGTAACCCAAAAAGCATTTGCTGCTATAAGGACACAAACCGCCAGATAAGCTATATCCCAAACAGGATATATAAATCCACCCATCAACTCCCTGTATTTCGTCAAAATCAGAAACGTATAATCAAAGAAGTCATAAAAAGCTCCGCGGAACAGAACGTTCAGCAACAGAATCGCCGACAGGAGTCCGAGAAATGAAGCTGCCAGGTAATGACGCCTGACCGGACTTTTGTGAAAAAAGAGGAAGTACAAAATGGGAGATACAATCAGGTAGGTTGCAAACAGATAGGCTCCCCTGTCGACTGAATAACCGAAGGATGCCAGAGGGATAAACGAAAAGAAAAAAACAGCTATCAGGAATTTTTTTGTGTTGATCTGCTTCAGGTTTGTAAAACGGTACAGTACAGGAATTGTAAGCAGAAAGGAAAACGTGGTTACATCCATGGTTTTAAAAAATATTATTCTTCTCGAAAAACCAAACAGATGTTTATAGAAAAGGGACAACATCAGAAAAACAATAAAGTAGTACAAATAATTCCCACGAAAGAGCTGCATCAGGAAAAGGGCAAGCATTATGAATAAAAAAACTTTAAGGACAGACTCCAGTGCCCTGACTGAACCAATTGACTTGCCAAACAGTTTAAAGGCCACGACTGAACGAACGGGATTCTCAAAAACCCCGTGAAGAAACAAAAAATCCTTATATGGAACCTCTCCCGCCATATAGGATATAGCTGTTCCCAGGGATTCACCCTCATGAAATGCATCGAATTTTCCCGTAGAACGGTAATTCGGAATATTAACCGAGGTTGTTATTGCCAAAAAAAGCAGAATTGCCGCAAAAATCTTTTTATTCACTGACGGCAACGGTAAATCATCCGTAGAATTATATCCGGGAGAATCCTTTTTCTCCCTGAAGCATATACTGTTAAAACCTCCTATGTTCAGAAGGTACATCAGGAAGAGTATTAGTAAAGGCATGGAAAAAAAAACCGCAAACCTGATTGAATCATTTGCAGGGTTATACTTTTCAACCGTAAGCACTCCCGTGATACCCCACGGGTTTGAATACGGAAGAGTTATCTTGTCCCAGAATAACAAACCGAGGGAAATCCCAAGAACAAATATTGCAAGCAGGAGTAAAAACTTTATATTCTTGCCCTGTTTCATAAGGTTACATTATATCGTTGCATTAAAGGTCCTGACAAATTTTTTACCGGTCCCGGTTTTCATAATATGCCCTTTATTATTGAATGGCAGAGGCAGGAGTTTACTTCTTGCAAACATATTTAAATGTTAGCATAAGAGATGGAAATTCTTCAACAATACTCACTATATTCTTCAAAGTTCAGCAAGTGTTGGTATAGAATCAACAGGAGAGCAACGGAACAGATTATCCGGTAATATCCTGAAACACGGTCAAGGCTTTCAAAAGAAATGCGGGTTCAGGGATGGACGAATTTCATAATATGATATATAATGTCAAGAGTATTTATATTTTTTATATACACTGAATAGGGGCATATCATGAATTGAAAGGGGAGTCAAAATAATTTTTCCTTATTTTTCAACTGGTTTACCAGCCGTCACCCTCGTCTGAAAAGTGGCAAGGGAATTGCTATAACTTGTAATGTAATGAAAGGAGGTACTCATGGTTAAAGGAAAGATAATCGTACTTGATGATGACCCGGTTGTGACACTTAGCTGCAAGAGGATCCTCGGGGCGGAGGGTTACAATATAACTGCAGTGGGCAAAGGTGAGGATGCACTGCGACAGCTCGAGAAAGAGGAGTATGACATCCTGATTACCGATATCCGCCTGCCGGACATATCGGGAATTGAGGTCCTGCGTGAGGCACGGGTCATTCAGCCGGATACAGATATTGTCGTTATAACCGGATACCCCACTCTGGAAGATGCAAAGGAATCCATACGGCTTGGGGCATTTGAGTATATTGAAAAACCTTTTACCCCTGATTTCATGTTAAATGTTGCCAGGAAGGTATTTGACAAGAGGGGCTGGATCCTGAGGCAGGCATATATAGACGAGTTCCGGGACTATCTGGTGCCTCTGCGGGACAAGGAAAACCCCGTAATATTTTATAAGGAAGGTGTATGGGCAAGACCGACAAAGACAGGACTCTGGGAGATAGGCTATGACCTGAGATACGAGATGGCCGCAGGAGAGATGCTTTATGTCGACTACCTGAAGGTAGACAAGGTAAAGGCAGGAGAACCATTTGCCAGGCTGCTTACAGGCTCGGGAAAGATTGTGGATATACCCTCACCAATGACTGCAGAGATAAAGGAGACCAACGGGAAGGCCAATGACGTCATCTGTTCCCTCCTCAAGGAACACCTCTCGGAGGGATGGCTTGTGTGGCTTGCAAAGGTGATACCCCTGGAAATGTAAACCGGTGATTTTTGCCCTGTTTTGATTATCTTGTCGGGATTATATACTATATATTTTAAAATTCAATTACGGAGGTTATTCTATGGCAGGGAGTGTCTTGATAGTAGACGATGAGACGGTTGTTATAAAAAGCTGCGAGAGGATACTCGCTCCGGAGGGATACAGTGTCCAGGGCGCTGTCAGGTCTCGTGAAGCCATGGATATGATTAAAAAAGGAGACTTCGACCTCGTTATCACCGACCTCAAGATGCCCGAGGTAGACGGAATAGAGTTAATACGCTGGATAAGGAAGAACAGCCCGGGGGCCGGCATAGTCGTTATCACAGGTTATCCCTCTCAGGAAAGCATAAAAGACGCCCTTGAGCTTGGCATCATAGACTATCTGCCAAAGCCCTTCTCTCCCCAGCTTCTGATTGATGTCACTGAAAAGGCATTCACTACCGTAAAGGCAACTTTGGGGAAGGAAAGGCCTGAGGCGGAAGAAGATATAGAGGCAAAACTGAAAGACATAATGGAGGTTATAGAGAAGTACAAAACCAAACCCGGGGCATTAATACCTGTCTTGCAGAAGGTACAGGGGGTACTCGGATATCTGCCTCCTGCCGTACAGCGTATCATAGCCAAAGAACTCAATCTCCCTGTCAGCGAGGTGCATGCAGTTGTCTCTTTCTATTCATTCTTTACTATGAAACCCAAGGGAAAACACAACGTCAGGGTCTGTCTCGGCACTGCCTGTTATGTGAAGAGGGCCGCCGAGATACTTGAGAAAGTAAAGGAATACCTCGGGATTGATGAGGGGGGAATCACAGAGGACAAAAAATTCTCCCTTGAGACTGTACGGTGTCTCGGCGCCTGCGGACTCGCGCCTGTTGTAGTTGTCGACCACGACATATACGGAAGTGTTGACCCCGTTAAGGTATCCGGGACAATAAAACAATATAATTAGGGGTGAAAGGTGGATAATGGTATCGTGAGAAAGACCTTCATCCTTTAGCTTAATGACCAAAAAGGAGGCCGCACAATGGCAAAACTTACGGTAGAAGACCTAAAAAAGATTAAAGAAGAATACAAGGCAAAAACAGCCCTCAGGGAAGAAGGGGCTTTCAGGGCAAGGGTTACAGTCCATATGGGTACCTGTGGTCTTGCAGCAGGGGCAAGAGAGATAATGAACGTTATACTTGAAGAGTTGGAAAAGAGCGGGGCCACAGATGTGGAGGTAAATACTTCCGGCTGTGCAGGGCTTTGCAGCCGTGAACCGATGATCACGGTTCAGATTCTGGATGAACCTCCTGTAAAATACTGTGAACTCAATGAAGAAAAGACAAAAAAGATAGTTACTGAGCATATTCTCGGCGGAAAGCTTGTGGAAGACCTGGCTCTCGTAAGGGGATGTGAGACATCTTACTAGTTATTCATATGCAGTATTTTCGTATTTCGTATAACGATAATGGAGACGGAGGTAGCATAGATGGAAAGGTATAGAGTAAACCTGATGTTGTGCGGAGGAACGGGATGTATAGCAACAGGGAGCCTGAAGGTCAGGGATGCCCTGGTTGAGGAACTCAAGAAGAAGAAGATGGAAGACGAAATCTCAATAACCCTCACAGGCTGTAACGGCTTCTGTGCACAGGGGCCAATCCTTATAGTACACCCCGGCGAGATTTTTTATGAAAAGCTCAAGCCCGAAGATATCCCCTATCTGGTAGAAGAACATTTCCTTAAAGGCAGACCTGTAGAAAAGTTCATGTATCATGAGCCCCTGAAGAAAACAACCGTACCTTCCATGAATGAGATACCTTTCTTCAAGTATCAGGTACTGAGGGCCTTGAGAAACAAGGGCCTGATTGATCCCGAAAACATCGAGGACTATATTGCAAGGGATGGATATATGGCGGCTGCAAAGGCCCTGACAGAGATGACCCCGGAGCAGATAATAAAAGAGCTGAAGGATTCAGGCCTCAGGGGGCGCGGAGGGGCAGGTTTTCCAACGGGACTCAAATGGGAACTATGTTCCATGGCCAGAGGAGATCAGAAATACATACTATGTAATGGGGATGAAGGTGACCCCGGAGCATTTATGGACCGTAGTATTATGGAAGCCGACCCGCATGTTGTGCTTGAGGGGATGATAGTAGCGGCAAAGGCTATCGGGGCATCAAAGGGTTATATTTACGTAAGGGCGGAGTATCCCCTTGCCGTCAAGAGGCTGCAGATCGCCATAGACCAGGCAAATGATTTGGGGCTTTTAGGTAACAATATTTTAAACTCCGACTTCAGCCTTGACATAGAGATATACGAGGGTGCGGGGGCCTTTGTGTGTGGTGAGGAGACCGCCCTGATGCGCTCCCTTGAGGGCAAGAGGGGTATGCCCATACCCAGACCTCCCTTTCCTGTAAATCAGGGCCTGTGGGGTAAACCAACTGTGCTTAACAATGTTGAGACCTATGCAAATATCCCGCAGATCATCCTTGGCGGGGGTGGATGGTTCCGTAATCTCGGCACGGAAAAATCAACCGGCACAAAGGTCTTTGCACTTACAGGAGCGGTTAACAATATCGGACTGATAGAGGTTCCGATGGGCACCCCTTTGAGGAGAATAATATTCGATATAGGCGGTGGAATAAAGAAGGGCAGGACATTCAAGGCAGTCCAGCTCGGCGGACCATCAGGCGGCTGTGTCCCTGAACACCTCCTTGACACACCTGTAACCTATGAGGATATAGTCAAGACGGGAGCCATTGTCGGTTCCGGTGGAATGGTTGTAATGGATGACTACAATTGCATGGTAAACGTGGCAAAGTTTTTCCTTGAGTTTACCGCAGATGAGTCATGCGGCAAATGTTCTCCCTGCAGGATAGGGACGAGGGTAATGCTTGACAAGCTGATTGCTATTACGGAAGGCCGGGGGCAAGAGGATGATATAGGACTCCTTGAGGACCTCTCAGGCGATATCATAAAAACATCGCTGTGCGGACTCGGTCAGACAGCGCCAAATCCGGTACTCACCACAATACGGTATTTTAAGAACGAATACGAATCACATATACATCAGAAATGGTGTAAGGCAGGGGTCTGCAGGGAGCTCTCAACCTTCTACATAGATGCGGATGCATGTAAAGGCTGCGGCGTCTGTGCAAGGGCATGCCCTCAGGATGCGATAACCGGAGAGAAGAAAAAGCCCTACCTGATCAACCAGGCCCTCTGTATCAAATGCAGGACCTGCTATGAAAAATGTAAATTTAATGCAGTTAAGGTAGGCCCCCGGGATATGTTTAAGGGGGAGGAGATGCAGGTGACGGTTGAGGGGAAAGAATAAAGTTGCAGGTTGGGAATCCGTATTTAAAACTTTGCTCAGGAGGTCTTGATTAGATGATAGAACTGACGATTAACGGCAAGAAACTCCAGGCCCAAAAAGGCGTGACAATACTGGATGTGGCAAGGGAGAACAACATATACATACCTCATCTATGCTGGGACAGAAGGCTGAAGCCTTACGGGGGGTGCAGACTCTGCCTCGTAGAGGTTGAGGGGCAGAGAAAGCTGATGGCATCATGCTCCTCACCTGCTGAAAACGGAATGGTCGTGCATACCGACACCCCGGCGCTGCAAAAAGCAAGAAAGACAGTACTCGAACTCCTGCTCGTCCACCATCCCCTTGACTGCCCGATATGTGACAAGGCCGGTGAGTGCAGCCTCCAGGACCTTGCATATAAATACGGCCCTTCACAGAGCCGGTTCTACGGTGAAAGGAAACACGATCCAGAGGCAACAAGCCCCCTGATTGACCGTAATCCCAACAGGTGCATACTTTGCGGCCGCTGCGTAAGGGTCTGCTGGGAACACCAGGGCGTTGGGGCAATAAACCTGATCGGTCGTGGTTTCAAGACAAAGATAAGCCCTGCATTTGAAGAAACCCTTGACTGCGAATTCTGCGGTCAGTGCATTGATACCTGCCCTGTCGGCGCACTGGGGGCAAAGCCTTATAAATACAGGGCAAGGGCGTGGTTCCTTGAAAGCCGCGACAGTATCTGTCCTTACTGCGGAGTCGGTTGTACCCTCACCCTTGATCTGAGGGAAGGAAAGATTCTCAGGGTCAGAGGTGTTGAGGGCAAGGGGGTAAACAACGGCGACCTCTGTGGCAAGGGGAGGTTCGGCTTTGACTTCATTTATGGTGAGTCACGTCTGAAAACTCCACTTATCAGGAAGGACGGTGAATTCATGGAGGCTTCCTGGGAGGAGGCGCTTTATTATGTAGCTGAAAAACTGAAGACAATAAAGGAAAAACACGGACCTGACGCCATAGGGGCAATCGGCTCACCAAGGACAACACTTGAAGACAATTACATGCTCCGGAAATTCATGCGTGAGGCGATCGGCACCGACAACCTGGACACATCTGCAAGGCTCGGCTATGCCTGGGTGCTGAAAGGCATGGAAGAGACTTACGGGATAAAACTGAACCCTGTAAAGCTCGACTCCCCCATTGGCAAGGAGGTCATACTCGTCCTTGAATCAGACATCACCTCCACCCACCCCATCTTCGGACTAAAATTCCTCGAGGCAAAGCTTGAGGGCTCACGCCTGTTGATTGTAGAGCCGAGAAAGACAAAGCTTGCAAGACATGCATCAGCATGGTTAAGGATAAGGCCCGGAACCTCGACCGCCTTCCTTAACGGCCTGATCAACTATGCACTGGCCGGAGGGGTTCATCTGAAGAAGGATATCACCACAGAGGGTCTTGATGAACTTCAGGAAGCGGTAAAGGACTATACACCACAAAAAGTGTCGGAGATAACAGGCATAAAAGAAGAGGAATTTATAGAGCTGGCACGGGAGTTTACCATGGCGGAGAGCCGCCTCCTGGCCATGACTGTAGCGGCAGCAGAGAATCAGAAGGGTATTGAGACAGTAAGGGCTGCGGCCAATCTCCTCATGCTCCTTGGAGAGGGTCCCGAGGCATTACAGATACCGGCTGATTACTCAAACACCTATGGCGCCTGGCTCATGGGTGTAAGGCCCCTGAACAATGGCAAGGACTTATATGAAATGCTATACAATCCCGGAGCTGTCAAGGCGCTCTATCTCATGGGTGAAGACCCACTTGTCACCATGCCTGATGCAGACCGTATCGAGGAGACGATTAAAGGCCTCGACCTCCTGATAGTTCAGGACATAAGGATTTCCGAAACGGCAAAACTCGCTGATGTAATCCTGCCAGCTGCAAGCTGGGCAGAGAAGGAAGGCACATTTATCAACTCGGAGGGACTGCCCCAGCCTGTACCAAAGGTGGTTGCAGCCACAGGTGATTCCATAGCTGACTGGATGATACTGCGCAACCTTGCAAGACTCATGAGACATGACCTTGGAAGCATGGACCTTAAAACCCTGCAGGACGAGATAAGCAAAATGCCGGTTGATACAGGCACACAAAAATGGAGGTTCGCCAGCCCTGAATGGGAACTCAGGGAAAAACCCGATGAGGAGCACCCTATTGTCCTGGTGACAGGCAATATCATGCAGCACTCAGGTGCCCTCTCTGTTATGTCAAAGAACCTCAGCCATGTACTTTCTGATGCCTTTGTGCAGATAAGCCCTGAGGATGCTGAAAAGTTCGGTGTTGAGGACGGTGAGTTCATCAGGATAATATCAAGGAGGGATTCGGTATATATAAAGGCACGAATCTCTGACGAAGTACCCGGGGGAATGCTCTTTGTTCCTGTACACTTTGCCTATGCAAGGGTAAATGCCCTGACATTTGCGTCCCCGGAGGGCTCAGCACATCTGACAGCGGTAAGGATAGAGCCAAAATAAGGGCTTCTCAGTTCAGACAGGGTCGTTAAAAGGGCATTGGTCCGTTTACAGCAAACCAATGCCCTTTTGTAATGGTGATCATTCTTCCTCAATTTTAAAAATTACTTTTGCCGGAGGGGACCGTATTCATCTTGTAACTTTTGAATCAAAAGATGGACGTATTCTACAACGCACCGAATTGAATATTCCCCATCAAAACCAGACTTGTTACTACCAGCAGATGTAATACCATGAACCGATTGCATTTACCCAGATACACGGATTGCTCTGAAGAACCGTGATGCTTTCAGCATTCTTCATATTCTTTCCGACAAGACTTTTCTTGAATTCGCTCTTTGTCATTTTTTTTGGCGCCTTCATGTCACCTTTTTCTACTTTAATCGTCCCGTTATCCATTACTGCTAACCTCATAACTACCTTTGCCATTGCATACCTCCTTTGATGAGAATAATGTTCAGGTTCTCAAGAACCCGGTAATTAAAAAAATCCACGGTTTATTAAAACCGGGTCAAAATGCCAATGTAACTTTAGCCAGGATCAACCGCTCCGGATAAATGGATGGATTTGCAGAATCGGTATCCTGGAACTTGAATTTCTCATTGAACAAGTTGCGTGCTTCTATTGAAACTATGCCATAGCGTTTAGGTAAACGAAGTCCTATAGAAGCGTCAACTACCCAGAAATTATCGCTGTCTTCAAATATTACCGGGCTAACAGGATTAACGAACTTCCCTTCCTGGGCCACGTAAGTTGTTTTAATTACAGTTGTCAGGCCATAAGGACCGAAAAAAGAGAGACTCACAGGCAATCTCCGGGTCTTTAAATGTTCTATATATTCAGGACCGAAATATTCGGGGTCTCTTTGGAAGTCTTCATATTGGTATTCAGCACTAATTGCCAGCCAGTGTGCCGGTGTCAGATACAGGTAAACACGAAATACGTCTTCTTCCCAATCTGCTTCTTTATTTTCAGTGACAGGTTCGGATGAAGGTGTTGAGCTTGTCAGCATCACAGATGTAAACGGCACATCCATTTTACGCCTGGAGAACTCTGCTCCACTAAAGAAGCTGGGCGTGAACTTCTGATCTATCGCAATACCGTATCTCCAGGCATCCGTTCCATTGGTATCATCAAAGAACTGATTGAATCCTGCCACCTGGGTTGGTTCAATCGTCTGATTCGAAATAAGCTGTCTTTTTAATGTCCTGAAGACAGCGCCACGGATAGTAGTGTTGGTCGGAAGGGTCCACGTCAGTCCAATCTTTGGATTAAACTGATCTTTGTCTACAATTCCGTTATCAAGAAAATCAGCGCTTCCTCCTATTGTCCATATTACAGGATCGGGATAATTGATATGTGAGTAGACATAAAAGTTGGTGTGACGCACATCGGTTTCCTCAATAGGCGGGGTTATAACAGTAGTTGTCATTTCTTTCTCGGAACTGAAGTGACCAAAACCGCTGATAATGTGTAACCGCTCCGCATTATAAAGGTGCTGGATTTCCCCAAGGTAGCCCCTCTCTTTAGTGTTGACTTTAATTTCAAACTCTGAAGTGGAAACAGATAAGTCATCTTTGATGCTCTTATGGATAACAGATGCTATTATTTCCGAGTTTGGTGTAATACTGTGATGAAACCCAAAACGTATTGACCGGCTATACTCTTTTTTTCTCTTGGCAGGGGAAAACATATCAGGATCAAAGTTGAGTGATAAATCTCCTGTTTCCTTGTTCTTGTAGCGGAATTCAGCCTGGATACTCGTTTTGTAAGAGATATTGTACTGGGTAAATATGTTGTAGATATCCTCATGAAGATCATTGTTTTCCCTATAACCGTCAGTCTTGTAATGGAACTGCCCTGTGCTTAAAGAGAACCTGTCATATACTCCTGATGCAACAACCTCATCGCCTAATGTAGCATTTCCACCGTAAACTCCACTTAGCTGTAAGGCTAACCGGTTCCGGTTGAAGAGGGAATTGAATTCATTAAATGACAAGTCACCCGGCCCGGCCCAGTCAAAAACAAAGATATTGCTCTCGGCGAGCCGGGGTTGAACGGGAGTAATGTTGAGAGGCTGAAGCAGTTGGGACTGGAGGAGTTCGCTGACTCGGGCTATCTCGTGACGTGGCTGTGAGGCGTATGTGTCGGCCAGCAGCCTGTGTGCTGAATAGTTCTTTGGATCAGTATTAACCGATTTCCATCCCTCTACAAGTGCAAGCCGTTGAAAACCGAGGTCACTGTAAATCCGGGCGATACTTGCACTGCGTGCTGCAAGGTCGTCATCAAGCAGGAGTTTGGAACGGTATACCGCCCGGTTATCATTCAACCCTATTGCTTTCTGCATATCGTGTAAAGCCTCTACAGGGCGATTAATGCTCTGTTCCAGAATCGCATCATAGAAAAAAGGGGTAGGATCATGGGGGTCAAGTTCCCCGGCTATGCCATACTGGTCTTTTGAGAGCTTTTCCCGCTTTTCTTCATAGTATGCCTTACCGAGATAACTCCTGATGATCGACTGGTTTGGATCCAGGCTTACGGCAATTTCAATCTCCCGGCGTCCTTCCTTGAGATAGCCCTCACGGATTTTTGCCAGACCCAGCCCCAGACGCGCCAGTGGATCAGACTGATCAAGTTCAATAGCTTTTTCAAAGGCATCCCTGGCCTCCCGCACCTTAACCTGTGCAAGGTATGCAAAGCCAAGGACTGTTTGCGTACGTGACAGGCCCGGGTTCAACTCAACGGCTTTATGTGCTGCCTCAAGGGCGTTGTCAAGATATCCAAAAGACAGCCATATCTCTGACAGACGTGCCCAGGCAAGACTGTTTTCAGGCTCGGCTTCAACGGCCTTCCGGAGGCTTCCCAGAGCCCCTTTGAGATCAAAGTTTGCCTGCTGTGCATAAGAAAGGGCGATAAGCGCTGCAGCTGATGAAGGATCGGCATTAACAGCCTTCCGTGCAAGGATAAGAGCACGTTCCTTGTCATTCTGCACAATAGAAATAACAGACTCAAGTGCAATGGCCTGACTGTTATCAGGCGCCAGCGACAATGCCCGTTTGATATTTCTGCGTGCTTCTTCAACACGGCCTACGGAAAGCATCAACGAGGCTCGATAAGTGAGGTACAACGGATTCGTTTCGTCTTTTGTCAGTTTCTCGGGATATTCCATAATCGGAGGGTAATAGAGTGCCCACTGAACTGCATCCCTTGGGTTAACCTCAACTTTCAGTACCGGAGCCCGCCCCTTCTCTGCAACAGCCGATTGACCTTCCGTCAATGTCAGACTTCCCGAATCGTTTGAAGCCACGACCTTTCCTTCGAAGACCGACAGGAAGGTTTGACCTTTATCTACTCTAACCAGGAATTCCGTCCCCTCTACTGAGGCGTTCACGTAAGGAGTGATAACCTTGAGAGTTCCCGGAACACGGCTTAGAAAATGAATGGCCCCCTTGATAAGGTCAAGCAGGGATGTCTCTCTTTTTTCAATACCACTGAACACTATCGTCGTATTCTGGTCGAGACGGATAATGGTTTCATTGCTCAGAACAATGGCTGCCCGGCTGTTTTCCTTAAGACGGAGCATATCCCCGGGACAGAACGTATCGTTTAATCTGATGGGGCTCCATGCAAACTCCCCTGCCCGCCTGACTTCAGCTATGCCCTGAACAGAAACCGCTTTGGCTACCAACACCTCACATTCTTCCGCAGCCATGGAATCCAGGGGAATAAATACCGTAAGTAAAAGGAGAAGCGTTGACAGAATGATAAGACGGGTCGGAATCGGCCTCAAATACGCATCCTCCTTTATAAGGAAAAACTTAAAACCTGAGAAACGGACCTTTTTGTAGCTTTTACATGTAAGAACGATTAACCTGTGCTTTTATATTACACACTATATCTATTTTTTTTCCACACAAATAACGCCATCCCATGATTTACCCGGAGGATATTCCCTGTAATGAGAAATCAACTCCAGATAGTATTGAGACGGACCGTCTTTTCCGTATTTGTTTATTATATCATGAAATTTTTCTACTGCGTCTTCCCACAGCTGATTTCTGAAGGCATCAAGGGCCTCAGCAAAGATTAAACACAGCTCCCTCTGCTCTTCTGTCATTTTATCAGCACGGCATATCAATTCAAATACCCTTACAGGTTTCGCCTTCCCATACAAAAGAAACTTCCCAACTTCTCTCACAAGAATTCCGCTGATTCCTTTAATGGTATCTTCCGACGCCAGCAGATATGTACCCAGATGTTTATTCAGGCCCTCTATCCGTGCCGTCGTATTAACGATATCCCCGATAGGGCGGTATTCATAATGATCAATGGCCCCGATGTTTCCAAGCAAAAACCGGCCAAAATTCAAACCTATCCTCGTTGATATTTTTACGTCATCAGAGGATTGATTAACCCTCCGAACCTCCTCTGCCAAATCAAGTGCAGCAAGACAGGCATTCTTTCTTTGCTGATCATCAGGCAGAGCTGACACCCACAATGCCAGCATCGAATCGGCAACGACATTGGAAACAACGCCGCCATATTGTTTCACCGGACCGAAAATAGTCTCATAATATTGCTTGATAAAGTTGCTCAGTTCTTCCGGTTCCATTGTTTCGGATAGTGCAGTGTATTGCTCCAGATCGGTATAGAGACATGTCCCGTTTACAATCCGGGTGCTTGCCCTGACATCACCGATATTTATTATTAACTTATCAACAATATCTTCAGGGAGGTAGTAGCTAAAGGCCTTTCTTATTTTTTGCCGTTCCCTGCCCGTATCAACATATTTCCAGACAATAGCTCCAAAAAAAGATGCAGGTGATTGTAACAGGCACGGCACTACAAGAGGATACCAGACCCCGGCAGTCCTGAACTGATAAAAAGCAAAGTAAAGATATAATGCATTCATGACTATTATAGTTATAACTGCGGGGATGGAAGGGAGAAGAAATGCGGCCAGGCCCAGGAACAATCCTGAAGTCAGGATCAAGACAGTAAGTAAAGGCGTACTCAGGGGTCTGACAGGCAGACCTTCAAGAATATTTGCAAATGCCGTGGCAGCAATCTCGACACCATTAAGGTCCAAGCCATCCGTAGTGGAAAAAACGGTGTAAAAACCGTCTTTCTGCAAGTATGGCTGAGTCTCTGCCTGTCCGATAAATATGACTTTACCTCTGAAGTCAATCTCCCCTGTGCCGGCATTCCTGTCGTTATTCAGATTCAACACCTGATAATACGGCACAGTTGTAATAGTCCCGGGAGGGCCGTAAAAGTTGAGGTACCGGCTGTCCGGGGCCTGGTACATTTTTATCAGCGCTGTCAGTATCCGCCTTTTGCGCATGTCTGCTACAAGTATTTTCGAGTTTTTTAACTCTGCAAGCATCCTGTCTGCTATCGCAGGATCTTTCTGAAAAATATCTCTCAGAGTCATCATGAATGTAACAACCTTACCGGAATCGATAAGTTCATCCTTCTGAAGAGAAAGTACATCTGTCTTATCCGGATAGTTTTTTTTCAGCAGCTTGATAAATTCGTTATAGACCTGAAAGCCATAGACCTGAAATGCCACAACCGGTAAGGTTGGGGTATCACCGGCGGATGTCTTGAATGTCCAGTACTGGTTGACACGAAAAGGCAATTTGGGCAAAGGAAAAGGCGCCAAAGCTGCAGCGTGCCCTGCAAGGAGGGGAATTGGCTGAATTAACTCTTCAATGTCCAGTTTTCCGGAAGGAACTCCGTTCAGTTTGCCGAATGGAACAACCTCTTTTTTGAGAAACTCACAGAATACAATATTGCGTGCCTTGCGGACTGCCTGTGCAAAGATGCGATCATTTACCGAATCGCTCTCCTTGTCAAAGGTTACATCAAAAACTATAACTGCTGCTCCTGCCCTGAGTAAATTCTCTATAAGCCGGGCATGAAGAGCCCGGGGCCATTCAACGGGACGGTTCGGCAGGTTCAGCTTGTCAGAGGATGTCTTGTCAATGTTGACAACTACAACATCTGAAGGTGCATCCCTTCTCCCCCGCAGATTAAAGAGCAGACCGAGCCCGAGATTTTCTTCCAGTCCATGTCCAAAAGAGGTGAGGCCCAGGACAATGCCCAGTAAACCTGCAACCAATCCCAGAACAACCGATTTCTGCAATTTAGACATTTATATTTTGTTGATCTGACAACGCAAACCCTATGGATAAATATGATATACTATTACATAGGCAGATAGATTTTTAGAGATTCTGAAATAAATTCAGTATGACATATACGACTATTTTTCATGTTTGTGCAACAAATCTTGATACACGATGAAAAAAACAAGTTTATCTTTAGGATGTAAGGTATCATATCGAATTCTTGATGTCAAGAACCTGTTATAATTACCTGAAGCATTTGATAGCGGAATCCAGAAATAAGAGCCTTGAACATATCGCTTCCAAGCGTTTATCTCTGTATGCAGGTATTATATACAAATAGAAAAAACAGGTATAATCCATGATTTTAAAGGAAAAGGACAAGCTTCTTGTCGGGAAGTTTCTGAAGGAAATTCCTGCATTCAGAAATCTTTCAGATAAACGTGTGGAGCAGATAATAAATGACTTCACTATTTGCACTTTTCACGCAGGAGAGACGGTCTTCTATCAAACTGACAAGAGCACTGATATGTACATAATTCTTGCGGGCAAGGTCAAAGTATCCTTGTTGAGCGAGGAGGGTGACGAATTTGTCCTGACAGAACTTAATCAGGGTGACTTTTTTGGAGAAATAAGCCTTATTGATGGAAATCCACGTTCTGCTTCGGTTATTGCAGAGGAGGATTCAACCTTTGCGGTTTTAGAGAGAACCAGGTTTCTTGATGCAATTAAAGAGGACCCCGAGATTGCAATCGATCTACTCAAGTCTCTTGTGCAAAGACTGAGAAACGCAACCGAAAGGGAGGAAAGTCTTGCCTTTCTTGCTGTCCATCAAAGATTGGTCAAATTATTCATAAAGCTCATTAAAGATGAGGGGAAAAAGACAAAAAACGGCTTCTACCTGATCAAAAAACGTACCCATAAGGAAATTGCCGAAAGAATCGGGGCATCAAGGGAATCTATCTCGAAAGTTATAAAAAGGCTTGTGTCAGGTAATCTGATAACTGAAAACGGGGAGCTGTTTTTGTTATCCCCTGATCTGTTTAAAGATATCGATGAACTTACAGATTAAGCGTTCTTCCTTAATCCCGCTGAATTATTCCCCCGCCAAGCACTACATCACCTCTGTAAAAAACGGCATTCTGCCCCGGGGCAGGGGCCCACTGGGGTTCGTCAAAGACCAGGGTTACAAGATTCCCGCCCTCTTCCATTAAAAGTGCTGCCGCCTCATCCTTCATCATGGAACGAATCTTTGCCGTAACCCTCCTGGCAGGCTGTGTAATCCAGTTCAGATTCCCTACCTTCATCTCCCTTTTAAATGCCATCTCTCTTGACCCCACATGAATTGCATTGTTTTCAGGGTCTATCTTTATTACATAGAGTGGATCGGCAGAAGAGACATTAAGACCCCGTCTCTGTCCCACGGTATAATTAAATATCCCCTTATGTGTTCCCGGCACACTGCCGTCAGGCCCTATGATTGGGCCTGATTTTACTGCCTCGGGAACGATATTGCTGATAAAAGAGGGATAGTCTCCTTCCGGGATAAAGCATATCTCCACACTCTCAGGCCTTTGAGCAGCCGGGAGTTTCAGTCCTCTTGCAATCTCCCTCACACTCTCTTTTGTGTAAAGTCCCAGGGGGAAGAGAAGCCTGCACAGGGTATCCCGATTCAGCACATAAAGAAAATACGTCTGGTCCTTGACCGGATCAACCCCTTTTTTCAGGAGACACTGCTCATCAACCCTCTCCACCCTTGCGTAATGCCCTGTGGAAATAAATTCAGCGCCGATTCTCCCGGCCTCATTCAGAAGATAAGGAAACTTGATATGGAGATTACAGAGCACACAGGGATTTGGTGTTATTCCGTGCAGATAACCATCAACAAACGGCTCAATGACCTTATCTATAAAATCCCCCCTGACATCAATCACCCTGTGAGTAATCCCAAGGGCCTTTGCTGTCTCAGCCGCCCCGTTTATTGCCTCAAGCGAGCAACACGTCCTGAAGTCCGTCCTTTCCCGGGCCTCCCACAGCATAAAGCTTACCCCTGCCACTTCATGGCCCTGCTCCCTGAGTAAATATGCCGTAACAGAGGAATCTACTCCTCCGCTCATTCCAACCACTACCTTTGCCATTTTTTTACCCTCTTTCTACGGTGTATCCAGACAATAGAGATTCTGAAATAAATTCAGAATGACATATATCGTTATTTTCTGTTTGTACAAAAAACTTTTGACCCGCTTGAAAC
>UOGI01000204.1_pt1 | contig 19191 bp, 17 predicted proteins | sample 1989621 | NCBI WGS metagenome assembly UOGI01 (sample SAMEA4712198, study PRJEB27164) | hydrothermal vent metagenome | biome: marine basaltic hydrothermal vent biome; feature: marine hydrothermal vent; material: mineral | place: Pacific Ocean | collected 2011-06-14/2011-07-23 | depth 1691 m
AAAAGTTTCAAGGTGATGATATAGAGCCGGTTATTACCTATGCGGAGCAGCTTCTTAAAGAACTGAAAGAAAATAACGATCAGAGGCATTCGCTGGGAAAAGACATTATCAGGATTCAGAGAGATATTGAGCCGGCAAAAATCGAACTGGAAACCAGTAAAAGTGCAATGGATAGCTGGCATAAACACTGGAAGGAGCCTATGAACGGTATCGGGCTTAATGAAGACACCAGTCCGGAAGATGCGGTTGAGGCCCTGGAAAACTTGAGGGATTGTCTTGAGCAACTCGGAAAGGCAGAAGAAGCTGAACAAAGGATAGATGCTATGGATAAGTTTAAGGATGAGTTTTCCGGAGATGTTCAGGCTCTTGTGGAATCCGTTGCACCTGAGATTAAAGATCTGCCTCCCGAACAGGCAGTAGACAAGCTTCAGTCTATGCTGAAGGAAGCGAGAGACCTGGCTACGAAAAGAAATGGTTTCATGGAACGTATGGAATCTACTGAAGGAGATATACGCCTGGCTAAAGTAGAGCTTGATCGGGCTTTGGAAAAATTTGATGAACTGAAAAAAACTGCTCGATGCGAAAATGATGAGCAGTTGTATGAGGTTGAAAGGAATTTTCGGGAATCTGTTGATTTAAATAAAAAATTAAGTCAGGTCAAAGAGACGCTTGATGGTATTGCAGAAGGAGTGCCGCTTGAAGAGTTGGACAAACAAAGCCTGGATGTGGATCCTGATGGCCTGCCCGGTGAGATTGATACACTGGAGAGGCAGCTTAAGGATGAACTTGATCCGCTGATCCAAAAGCTTTCGGAGGATAAGGGTGAGGCACGCACCAGATTGCAACATATGGACGGCAGCGGAAAGGCTGCTGAAAAAGAGGAGGAGGCCCAGCAGGCGCTGACAAAAGTCAGACGCCTCGCCGATAACTATGTCCGTCTCAGAATTGCAGCTCTGGTCCTCAAGAAAGAGGTTGACCGTTACCGGCAGGAGAATCAGGACCCTATCCTGAAAATCGCTACCCGTTACTTTTCCGAACTGACACAGGAATCTTTTTCAGGTCTCAGGGCGGATATTGACAATAGCGGCAAGCCGATTCTTATTGGAATCTACCCCGATGGCAGTGTCAAGACTGTTAAGGAGATGAGTTCGGGTACCCGGGATCAGCTTTTCCTTGCATTGCGATTAGCAACACTGGAGTGGCGGCTTGAAAAGCATGAGCCGATGCCGTTCATCGCCGATGACATTCTTGTCAATTTTGATGATGCCCGGGCCGAGGCAACTCTAAAGGCATTAGCTTCTCTGGCTGAAAAGAATCAGGTTATTCTCTTCTCACATCACAAACAGATTGTAGAGAGCGCCAAAGCGCTCAAACTAAATAATCTCGTATTCATACATCCACTCAGCAATATAGCGAGTTAATGATTTTTAAGCTGTGCTACGTAATTCGGAAATAAAAGTCGCACGATCAAACCATCAGCGTCTCCACAAATAAGGCATACCCTGATACCCTGTCCATCTCCTCTTTACTCCTTTCCTCCAGATACGGAAATACCCCAATAACCGGCACGGTAAGCAGTTTTTCCAAAACCCGGGGGTTTGTATCCTCGGCAATGTCCCCATGAGGTGAATGCGTATGGTTTATTACCACCCCGGCAACGTGGATGCCTTCATTCTCAGCAGTTTTTACAGTCAGGAGGGTATGATTTATTACTCCAAGGGTGTTTCCGGCAACAACAATAATAGAGAGGTCCAGCAATTTGACAAGGTCACTGACCAGGAGGTCCCTGCTGACAGGAACCATTAATCCGCCCACGCCCTCAACCACCATAAAGTCATGATCACCTGCAATCTTCTCATAGGTGGTCAGTATTACCTCCCTGCTGATTGCCCTGCCCTCAATCCCGGAGGCCACCATAGGGGCAACAGGGGTTTCAAACCTGTAAGGAGTGATCTCTGACAAAGGTGTATCCGTCTCAGCCATATCCTGCAGAAAGGCACCATCCACAGGCACAAGCCCTTTTTCACCTTCCATCCTGCAGCCTGTCTCAACGGGTTTCATCACACCAACGCTCACCCCCCTCATTTTAAGCGCACGGGTAATTGCAGCAGCTATTACGGTCTTGCCCACCCCTGTATCCGTACCCGTTATAAATACACCGCGTTCCATCACTCCATCACTCCATCACTCCATCACTCCATCACTCCATCACTCCATCACTCCATCACTCCATCACTCCATCACTCCATCACTCCATCACTCCATCACTCCGAAGTTATTTATCCAACCCTGCTCTCAAGCGAAAACACCTGCCCTGTTATCCCCCTGGCCCCAACAAGATACGTGATGAAATCAACCACATCATCAGGGTCCGAGAGGTTGCCCCTGATGCTTGCACGCCTGGCCCCCTCCATTGCCTTTGGTGACTCAAGCCCCATTCCAAGCGGCAGGTATCCCGGTATAACTGCATTGACATTTATATTGTATTCTGAAAATTCCTTTGCAAGGGTAGAGGTAAGTCCCAGCAGTGCTGCCTTTGATGCACTGTATGCCGTCTGTCCCTCTTTCCCTCTCAGTCCGGAGTAGGAAGACATATTGACAATATGCCCGCCCCCTGATTTTATCATGACAGGGGCAAAGTTCCTGATACTGTTAAAAACCCCCTTCAGGTTTGTCCTTATCACGTCATCCCAGTCAGACTCGGGGTATTTCAGTAACAGGGCATCCCTTGTAATGCCGGCATTATTTACAAGCACATGGAGTTTCCCCACATCCCTGTCAAGAGCTTCCGCCATCCCCTGCACATCCCTGAAATTCCTGATATCCCCCCTCAGGAGGTACGGGTCATTTTTCAGTATCCCCTCAAGCCTCCGGGCCTCTATCTCTGCCCTGAAATAATGGAGAACAACCCTGTAGCCTTTACGGTCAAACCCCTCAGCAAGCCTGCTGCCAAGCCCTCCGGTAGCCCCTGATATCAGAACAACCCGCAATCCCGCGCCTCCTTGAGTCTCTTTACAAGAAGATCAATGTCCTCTTCTGTATGAACTGCGGACACCGTAAACCTCACCCTTGGGGTCTTAACCGTCGGCTGCCTGATTGCAGGTGCATAAATCCCCCCGCTCATCAAAAACTCTGAAAGACCAACGGCTGAGCGGTTATCTTTCAGCACAACAGGCACAATCGGAGTTTGCGACAGACCAGTATCCATACCGATCGAATGAAGCCCATCAACAAGGTAGTTCCTGTTTTTCCAGAGCCTCTCCACCAGTGAGGAGTCATTAAGAATAATATTGACAGCCTCAATAGAGGCTGCGATGAGATGGGCCGGAAGTGCAGTGGAGTACATAAACGTCCTTGAAGTATTTATCAGCCATTTGGTTACAACCCCTGTGGCTGCAACAAAGGCGCCATAGGAGCCCGCGGCCTTTGAGAAGGTCCCCATCTGTATTATAAAGGGGTCAGGAGAAAGACCGAAATGACTGAGTGCCCCCCCTCCTCCCCCAAGAACACCCGTACCATGCGCATCGTCTATATAAAGCATCGCATCATACCTGAGGGCCAATTCCCGCAATTCTCCCACAGGGGCAATATCTCCATCCATGCTGAAGACAGAGTCTGTGATTATCACTGATTTCTCCCTCCGGTGTCTGTGCAACAGCCCATCAAGGTGCTCCATATCCTTATGCCTGTAAATAAAGACACCGGCCTTGCTGAGACGGCATCCGTCTATAAGGCTGGCATGATTGAGTTCATCACTGAAGATTGTTGTATTGCTGCCGGATATTGCAGGGATAACTCCGGTGTTTGCTGTATATCCGGACCCGAATATGACGGATGCCTCTGTTCCCTTGAGCCTTGCTGCAAGGCTTTCGAGCCTCCGGTGAAGACCTGTTCCACCTGATATGAGTCTCGATGCACCGCTGCCGGCGCCATATTCTGCAACAGCCCTGACAACGGCCTCTCTTATAGCGGGATGATTGCAAAGACCAAGGTAATCGTTGGAGGAGAAATTAATCAGGTACCGCCCCCCCGTCTTTATCACCCTGCCCTGAGGGGAATCCCTGTCGTTTATACTCCTGAAAAGCCCCTCCTGTATTAATCCTTCAAGCCTTTCTTCAAACACGGGATATTTTAGCAGAAGTGGCCACAGATTGTTTACTCCATCACTCCGGTCCTCCAATCTCCATCTTTTTGACCCAACAGGGCAAGTATGCTATATTTTATGAAAATTATGATATAATGAACTTTAGTATGTACCCTCAAAACCTTCTCAGGAAACAGGTAGTTAATGAGAGGAAGAAGCAGTCATTGGTCTGCTTTACCGTTCTGCTGATGTTTATCTTTTATCTGGCCTGGGTTCTCTTGTTTGATGAAGATGGGGTTGTAAGGTTTTTTGAACTCAAAGCAAGGCGCACAGAGGTAATCATGGAGGTTGCGGAGCTGCAGAAGGAGAATGTAAAGCTGAATGAGGAGATAACGTTGCTGAAGAAAAACCCCTTCTACATTGAAAAGCACGCCCGTGAAGACATGAACCTCTCCAGACCTGATGAGTATATTTTCATTTTCGACAAATAACCCCCGTATGGAGGCAGTATGGGAAAAAAGAAGTCTGTTCTTATTGTAGATGACTCTCTCACTGTCAGGAGGTTAGTGGAACTGGCTCTGTCAAGGGAAGGCTATGAGGTTTATACCGCCCCTGATGGTGACGAAGGACTTGAAATCGCAAGAAAGGTCATACCTTCAATAATACTCGTTGATTTTGTAATGCCGAGGATGAACGGGTATAAACTCTGCAAACTCATACGTTCCGACCGCAAGCTGAAGGATATCCCCCTGATATTAATAACCTCCAAGGGGGAAGATGTAGGGCAGTCTTTTGAAGAGAAATTCTGTGTCCTCCATTACTTTCAGAAGCCCTTTGAACCTGATGAGCTTATAGAAAAGATAAACGAGGTTCTGGGTGTTCAGGAAGGGGCTCCGGATAAAACGGTTTCCTCTGCACCACTGGATACCGATGGGGAATTAATTGAAGGCATCGACAAACTGTTACGGTACTATTTCGAGAAAGAATTCAGGGTTCTGCTCAAAACCCTTATGGTTGAAGTCCTCAAGGAGACCGAGGTTGCCCGTTCTACCGGACTGATAATCTCAGGGGAGTTGAGGTATCTTACAGTTGCAGATGTCCTGCAATTCATAGGAATGCTGAACCTGTCCGGCAGACTCTCGGTAGTCTCAACGAATCTTAACTCCGAGATATATCTGGAAAGAGGACAGATTGTTTTCTCCACCATAAGCAAACCCGGATACAGGACATTTCTTACCGACCTTCTCGTTGAAGAAAAAAGACTGAAAAAGAAAGATTTAAAAAACATCGTCGCCGAGGCAAAAAAGCTGAACCTGCCGGTAGGAAGGGTGCTCGTCCGGAAAGGCTCTATTACAGACGATGAACTTATGGGCTACCTGAAACGCTTGACTGAAGACGCAATATTTCATACACTCGCAGCGACTTCCGGGCACTTCTATCTCGAAGAGACCCCCCTGCCCCTGAACCTGAGTGACATAAAATTCAGGCTGTCAACGAGTGCAACCATTCTTGATGGACTTAGAAAGCTGGATGAAAGCAGGCTTGCTTCAGAGATATTCAGAAGTGACGATATGATCCCCCTGAGATTAATAACCAATGCGGATGCACTTGAGGGCATTACCCTTGAGGATAAGGAGCTCAGAATATTCTCACTCATTGATGGAAAAACAAGATTGAAGGATATTATAATTAAAAGCAAGCTGGATGAACTGGAGGCAAAGAGGATTTGTTATTCACTGCAAAAGATTGGGCTGTTAAAGATAAAGGATGAGAGGAGGTGAGCTTAAATGGCAAGGATTCTCGTAGCAGAAGACAGTATCACAGACCTTCAGTTTATAAGAAATGCCTTGAAGGAAACCGGTTATGAGATACTGACTGCATCAAACGGAGATGAGGCCGAGCAGAAGGTAAGGTCGGAGACGGTGGATTTGATAATACTTGATGTGGTTATGCCTAAAAAAAATGGTTTCCAGGTATGCAGGTCTCTTAAAAGAGATGAAAAATACAGACACATCCCGATTATACTGATTACATCCAAGACACAGGACAGTGATAGATTCTGGGGATTAAAGCAGGGGGCTGATGAGTACGTTACAAAGCCCTTTGAGCCAACAGACCTTTTAGAGGCAGTCAAAAAACACCTCGCGAGTGGATAACAGTGAAATTTAGTCCAAATGATGAAATAGATATTGTGAAATGGTTGAACATATAGAAAATTCAGGCACTCCGGAAGAGGAGTATGCTACTCCCGAATTAAAGGCTTGCATATTTTCCGTCGGCGGACAGGAGTTTTCAGTAGACATGGGCTACCTAAAGGGAATAGCAGAACTTTCAGAGATCGTACCCCTGCCGCTCAGTCCCTCCTACATAGAGGGGATTACATCTCTGAGAGGAGTGGCTGTGCCCGTTGTAAACCTTGCCACTCTGAAGGAAATTCATGAAGAAAAGGCTACAGAGAGGTGGCTGATAGTGCTTGAGGTGGAGAGGACTCTCTTTGGGATTATTGTAAACGAGATGCCGGATCTGGTCGCAGATTACAGGGGTGAGCTTATAGATGTCCCGGATTTTTTTGAAACATACAGGTTGAGGTAATGGCGGAAAAGGGTTTACGCGATTTCTTTCTTGCAGAGGCGGAAGAACATCTGGTTGTCCTTGAGAAAGGATTCCTCGAGCTGGAAAAGAACCCTTCAGAGCTTTCCGAAATGCAGGAGCTCTTCAGGGCTGCTCACTCTCTTAAGGGTTCTGCAGCACTTGTCAAACTTGATACCACAAGCAAGGTTGCACATAACCTCGAAGATGTCCTTGAGTCAATCAGGGACGGTAATACCCCCGTTACCAGACCGGTCATTGACTGGCTTCTCCATACCCTTGATGCCATCAAACTCCTTGTATCGGAGATAATACTTGGGAATCCTGAAATAATAGAGATTGCCGATGAAGTAGAGGAAAGCCTTAAAGAAATCCTTTCGGAGGAAGAGACTGCCGGGAGTGTCTCCATTAAAGAGAAAAAGGCTGTACCTGAAAAGAGGCAGGTGCCGCGTAGAAAAGAGGACATTGAGGTACTGTCGAATTACGTCAAAGTTCATGTTGATAATATAGAACAGATGATGAACCTCGTTGGTGAATTAACAATCCTGAAGAATTATCTACTTTCTGAAACAGGGGGGATATTAGACCTTAAAGAGGAAATCGAGTATGCCGGCGGCAGGTTAATAAAGGAAATAGATGACTTCAGCAGTAAATACGCTTACTCCATTCCGGACAAGATTACATATGTGGATGCACTCCTTGAAGATTTCAGGGAACTCGAGTTTGACAGGTATGACGAGCTGAATCTCTTTACCCACAAGCTCCACGAGATAATGGATGATATAACAGAGGCACTTAAGGATTCCGCCAATTTCCTTGTTCGGTTTTCGGATCATATCAGGATGATCGACAGGATCAATATGGATATGAGAGAGACCATTTCCCGATCAAGGATGGTAGAGGCTGGCCGGCTATTTCAGAGGTTTACAAGAACAATCAGGGATCTGGCACACCGGTCGGACAAGAAGGTCAGATTTATTGTAAGTGGCACGGAAACACGTATTGACAGGGTAATCTTTGAACGGCTGTTTGATCCGCTCTTACATATAATCCGTAATGCAATATCTCACGGCATAGAGAATCCGGAGGAACGGGTTTCAAAGGGCAAATCAAAGGTTGGGAGAATCTCCCTTGCTGCAAGAAGAGAGGGCAACAGTGTCGTAATCGATGTAAAAGATGACGGACGGGGTATTGATCTTGGAGCAGTATACAGAAAGGCCGTAAGACTTGGAATTCTGCAAAAGGGTGAACGGCTTACCAAGGGGCGGCTCCTTGGTATCCTTTTCAGCCCCGGGTTTACTACCCTTGAAGAGACGGATATGACATCAGGGCGGGGTGTGGGCCTGGATGTGGTGAGGGAGACTATTGCGGAAATGAACGGGAAAATAACGGTTGCTACATCAGAAGGGAAGGGAACGATCTTCAGGATAAGACTCCCCATTACCTTTATAATTGTCAACACGGTAAGATTCACTGCAGGCGGTATCGAGTTTGTCGTTCCATCAAGCCTTATTCAGGAACTGGTTGAGGTTGACATGCTGGAGTACGATACGGAAGCTGAAACCGTACCCCTGAGGGAAACCCGTGTTGAGGCAAAGGACCTCTGTAAACTGCTGAGACTCAATCCGGAAGGCAAGGGTTCAAAGACACATGCAATTGTATTCAACCTTATGCCCGGCACACAGGTAGCCCTCCTGGTAGACGAGATAACAGGACAGGAAGAGACGGTCATCAAGCCGCTTGGAAAGTTTCTCGAAGGCCTGAAATATTACTCAGGGGTGAGCATCTCGGCAGGTGGAAGACTGATGCCTGTCCTTAATCCGGTGGCATTGCTCGAACAACCTGTTGAGACGGAGTTCCTGCAGCCCGAGATAAGAGAGCTGGAAGGGAAACAGAATATTCTGATAGTGGATGACTCCCTGAGTATCCGCAAATTTGTAAGCATCCTCCTCCGGCAAAAGGGATACAGGGTATATACCGCATCCAATGGTATGGAAGCACTTGCAGTAATTGATGAACAGCCTGTCGACCTCATTATCACAGATCTCGAAATGCCGGTCATGCACGGTTATGAACTTTTAAGAGAGCTCAGGAGGAAAGAACTTTCTAAAAACATCCCTGTCGTGATATTGACATCAAGAGGGAGTGAGAAACACAAGGAGAAAGCTGCCTCACTCGGGGCAAAAGAGTATCTGGTGAAGCCCTTTGAAGAAGCCTCACTGCTGGAAACAGTGAGGGGGCAGCTGAAGGCCCCTCAATTCAGATAAACCCGGCCCCGGAACGAGCCTAAACCGTCTCTCCTTCCTCTGATATCCTGAATTTTTCAACTGATGAGAGCAGTTCTTTTGAAGAGCCGGAAAGCTTCCCTGATATCTCTGTTGAGTCCTGTACCAGCTTTAACATCTCAAGAGAAATGCCGTTGACGGATTCCATTGAAAGGGAAACATCGCCTGCCATCTCCCTCTGAATCTGGGATAACTGGAATATCTCGGAGACGATACCCTTTGTTTTGTCAACAGAACCTTCTATATCCGTAAAGGCAATACCTGTCTCAGACGCAAGGATAGCCTGTTTCTCGACTATTTCGGTCTCATCTTCCAGTGACGTGGTTATTTCACTTGCCTCTGTCTGTATTGCACGTATGATACTCGTTATCTGCTTGGTTGCCTCTGCCGACTTGTCTGCAAGCCTGCGTATCTCTTCAGCGATAACCACAAAGCCCTTGCCCGAGTCGCCGGCCCTTGCCGCCTCAATAGAGGCATTCATTGCCAAAAGGTTTGTCCTTGAGGCAACCTCTGCAATAAGGCCTGAAATGGTTCCGATCTCTATAATCCTCTCGGACAGCATCTTCATCTTTTTATTGATGGTTTGAACCGTTGCCCTGACAACTTTCATACCCTCGATACTCTGACTGACCAGCTCTCCACCCGTTGATGCCGCCTCTGTGGCCTCAACGGAAATTCTTGTTGCCTCTCCGGTCTCATCAGAGATTTTTATTGTGGCATCAACCGTCCCGTTGACTGCTTCAGTGGCCCCTTTTAGCTGACCCATCTGGGTTTCAGCCCCCTCCTCCATCTTTTTAAGCATATCAAGGAGTCTGAAGCTCTCTTCCCCAACACTACGGGCAGTGTTTCTGACATCCTTGAAGAGGTATGAAAGCTCATCCACCATCAGATTAAAGGCATCGGCAATCGAGCCGAAGACATCCGCAGTAACAGGTGCGCGCACAGTAAGGTCGCCCTCTGCAGCAGTACTGACAACTTCAAGGAACTTGATGACATTTTCCTGAACCTTTTTTCTTTCTTCATCTGTCTGTATATATTCCCTCAACTTGTCAAGGGTCTCATTGAAGACAACCGCTATCTTGCCGAACTCATCAGATGATTTGACCGGTAGTCTGACATCGGACTCTCCACGGCCAACGGCCTCAATACCTGCCATCAGGGACTTTAAGGGTTCCACCATCCTTGAAGATATAGCCATGGAGACTACCGTTCCGATAAACAGGGCTACCAGATAAAATAAGGCAATTACCATTGAACGTTCCTTAAGAATATCCAGAAAACTCACTTTATAAAACCCGGCGGTCATAGTCCCGTATATATCTATTCCGTATGATGCCAGGGGATAGTTTATATTTATTACTTTCCCAAAGGGCTTGACAACGAGTTCCTGCACGGTCTCTTTTGCATTCAGACCAACCTTTTTCAACTCGGCAGGGATTTTTCCTTTAAAAGAATCCTCAAATATTTTTCCATCGCGATCTCTTAATATATAGTATGCAAGGTCGGGAGAGGATTTCTTCAGTTGAACGGCAAATGTCTTCACAGCGCTCATATCATCTGTTGATAGAAGATCACTTACTGCGGCAGACTGCTCGGCAACAAATAGTTTTTCTTTCTCGATTGTCGTCTTTACGCGCGCTTTCCACGTATCGTACAACTGGTATGTAAAAATTGCAGTGACCATTAATAATATAACGGCCAGGAACGAAATGGTAAGCTTCACCTTAATGCTTGTGCCCTTTTTAATAGCCATAAATCCTCCTCGGAAGGAATTTTTTATTTATCTGCAGATATCCCGCAATCCTTACACCATCCATTGATACAGGTATCAATCACCCTTCTTCGAGATACTCAACCCTGTCCCCTTATAATTTATGGTGAACTCCCTGTCCGGTGAGGGTTGAGATGATAGAAACTCTCTGCAAAGCAGGTCAATCTCTGTTTGAACACACCATACCCCATGACTGTAAGGGTATAATGTACATTATAGTGAAACTCATTGAAATATACAAGCAACACGCAATTCTCCTCAGTGCAAATTTCTGCAACATCTCTCCGCTACAACTACTTCATAAGTTTTTATGCTATTATAAGTATTATGCAGGGTTACAGGATACTCATAGTAGAAGATGAAAAGAAGATAGCGGATATCGTCAAGGCATACCTTGAAAACGAGAGGTTTAAGGTAGCCGTTGCAGAAACAGGACAGAATGCTTTAGAGTTGCTGAAAGACGGGGCTGACCTTATAATACTTGATCTGATGCTCCCGGATATGCCTGGTGAGGACATATGTCAGGCAATCCGGGAAGACTCCGAAATACCAATCATTATGCTCACTGCAAAGAGCGAAGAGGAAGAGCGGATAAAAGGGCTCGGTATCGGAGCTGATGACTATGTGGTAAAACCCTTCAGTCCGCGGGAACTCGTTGCAAGGGTCAAGGCGCTCCTGCGAAGGACCAAAGGGTTAAAAAAGAAGGTGAGCTTTAATAATGGTAACCTTATAATCGATGCTTTGCGTTATGAGGTCATAAAAAACGGCTCTGTGGTAGTCTTTACTCCAACGGAGTTCAAACTCCTCATCAACCTTGCCGAACGTCCCGGACAGGTCTTCACAAGAGTTCAGCTTGTAAACGCAATTCTCGGCTACGATTTTGAAGGTTATGACAGGACGGTCGATGCACACATTAAAAACATCCGTCACAAGATCGAAGACGATCCAAGAAACCCTCTTTACATAAAAACAGTTTACGGAGTAGGTTACAGATTTATCGGCTTACCTGATGAGGACTAAATTATTCCTGTCATTTATACTTATAATATTTCTTGCCCTCCTTTCAAATGTTGTATTTGAAAGGCTTACCCTGAAAGATTTCAATGAGTTCATAAGGGGAACAAGAGAAGACCAGACATACTGGGTCCTGGCCTCAATTGAAGGGAGTTATGTAAATAATCAGTGGGATATGGAACATCTCGACATGGCGCTTCACTGGGGTTTAATGCTTGGCTTCGAAACCTATGTTGAGGATACCTCCGGAAAGCAAATTCTCTCCTCAACAGATGTCCTCCTGTCTCTGAATTCAAACATGTTTAAACGGATGCTTTCCCTACTGAAGTTGCCCATAGGTGAGGGTAAATATGCCTGGTATCCCCTCTATGTCAAGGGCAGAAAGATCGGAAAACTCTATATCAGACCACTTAAAAGGCTCGGGGCTATTGCCCTCAAGGAAGATATCTTCAGAAACAGGGGGAAAGAGTTTCTCATCAGCTCGTTTCTGATAGCAGGTAGCGGAGCAATCTTTCTTTCCATACTCTTTACCATCTACCTCGCCACACCGGTAAGACGATTGAACGCTGCAGCAGAAAATATAGCAAAAGGAGACCTCTCGGTAAAGATACCCCCATTACACCGTCCCTTCGGAAGTCTTTACAGCGCATTGAAATGCCATGACGAGATGGACAGGCTTACAGATACATTCAATTATATGGCAGAGGCACTGAGGAGAGAGGATGCCCTCAGAAAGCACCTTACCTCCAACGTAGCCCATGAATTGAGGACACCGCTGACAATTATAAAGGTAAACCTCGAAGCTATTGAGGACGGAATAATCACAGATAGTCATACGGTAATAAATAATATAACCTCTGAAATCCAGAGACTCATCTCCCTCGTGGAAGGGATTGAGGACATAACAAGGGCTGAGGCAAGCTTCTTCAAGAAAGGCACCCTGACGGAGCTTGACCTCAAGGAGTTTATCGAAACAATCACAAGTGGAATGGCCAAGATGATTGAAGAAAAGGGGCTCTTTATAAAGACAGAGGGACCTCCAGTCACAGTAAAGACCTATCCTGAAAAACTGCATATCATACTGAAAAACCTCCTCACAAACGCCTGTAAATTCACACACAGCGGAGGGATTACCGTAAGATGGAATAAATATAAAAAAAACGGGGGTACTACAGGATTTCAGATTACGGTTGAAGATTCAGGAAAAGGTATTACACCTGGAAATATTTCAAAAGTATTTGAACGGTTTTACAAGGGTAAAGACTCAGGTGGCAGGGGACTCGGTCTTGCCATTGTGACAGAGTTGACAGAGGTGATAGGGGGAAGGATTGAAGTAGAGAGCACACCGGATATCGGCTCACGGTTTACCGTCATATTCTGAAGATATACGGCAGAGTATTTTCATAATTTCTTCATCTTTTTATCTTATCCTTGAAACTGAGGGTAAAGACTTTAAATTTTAACCACAGAGAACACAGAGAACACAGAGAACACAGAGAAAGACAAAAAAACAAAACTTCCCGGGAATGATGATAAGTAAAATGAAATACTCAGCAGCGTTGGCAATGATTTTATTTATGCTGACAGCTCCTTCAACTTTTGCACAGCAATCTGCACAACAATCTGCTCAACAAAGGGAACAGCCTGTAACGCCCTATGGCGATTTCTGCTCCCTGTGCAGCACTTACGGCATCTGTACAATACAGACGAGTCCGGAAAAAGCAGAGAGGGCAATAAGAGACTATTACAGCAAAAAAGGGCTTGATGTGGAGATAGAAGAGATAAGCGGAAGGTTTATAAAGGCAAAAGTAAAGGACAAGGGGAAGGTTGTCGACACCATTCTCTTTGACAGCAGCACAGGCAGGTTCAGGTCAATATATTAAATCCTCTTCCACCTGCGGTGAATCCAGAGCCATTCCGCAGGATTTTTCACTATATATCTCTCAACAAAAGCTGTAAACCTCTTCGTATCCTCAAGGACCGCTCCTTCAATATCTTCTGTGTCTGAGAGTTCCACCTCAGGATGTATCTCCACCACGTGACTCCCGTCATCCCTCCGCCTGATAAAGACAGGCACCACCGGAGCCCCGGTCTTCCTTGCAATAAGGCTCGGCGACTTGATTGCCCGGGCAGGCCTGCCAAGGAACTCAACTACAACACCCTCGGCGGGCAGGACACTCTGGTCAATGAGTATTCCCACTGTACCACCCTTCCTGAGCCGGGAGATTATGGCCCTGAGCGCTCCCTTTTTGTATATCACCGAGTTGCCGTATCTCTTTCTGACCCCTTCAACGAGACTGTTTAAATATGGATTGTTTATGGGTCTTGCTACAGCTCCGACGGGAGAGACCTTACAGGAAACGGCAAGTGCAAGGAGTTCCCAATTACCACAGTGCCCTGTAATCAGGAGGATACCCTTTCCCTTCTCCCTCGCCCTATGATAATTATCAATCCCTTCCACCTCTATCCTGTCCAGTATCTTACTGCCGAATCCATGGTAAACCTTAACTATTTCAGCAGCGGACGTTCCAAGGTTTCTAAAATGCTCTTTTATTAACTCGGTTGCAGGAACGCTGTTGTCAATGAATCCTGCCCGAATGGCATGGCTGATGTTATCAACGGCGATCCTTCGCCTGCTCCCCCACATAAAATATCCCATAAGCCCTATCAGTGAACCCACCCGGAGTGCCAACCTCAAAGGCATAATACCTATGGGAAGGGTTACGGCATACAGAAGGCCCATCTGAAACAGCCACAGGACATTGCTCATTCCCCGCCCTTACCGTCCTCACCATTGTTGTTATTCTTCTCTCCCTTCTTATCTTTCAGAGCCTCTCTTATCTCTGTCAACCTCATTTGCACAAGGTAGTTCAGTGTAGCCTCGGGATATGTCCCGTCAGGCTTAAGTTCACCGGCTGGCATACCCATAAGAATCTCAATCCCCTCCTCCACGCGTTCAATCGGGTAAATATGGAAACTCCCATCCTTTACCGCCTCGAGGACTCCCCTTCGGAGCATCAGATTCCTGACATTTTTCTCAGGGATGATTACACCGTATGTCCTGTCAAGTCCTCTCAGGCGGCAGAGCTCAAAGAAACCCTCGATCTTTTCATTCACACCACCAATAGGCTGAATATTGCCGTTCTGATCCATCGAACCTGTTATGGCTATATTCTGCTTGATGGGCACACCAGAGATAGCGCTTAATAGTGAATAGAGCTCGGCACAGGTGGCACTGTCCCCCTCTATCATCCCGTAAAGCTGCTCAAATGTAATCGATGCAGAAAGACTTATGGGTTTTTTGACCGCATACATCCTGCCAAGGTAGTTTGAAAGTATGAGAATGGCCTTTTCGTGTATCTTACCTGAAAGCTTCGTCTCTCTCTCAATGTTAATAACCCCTGCCTTTCCAGTATACACAGTTGTCGTAATTCTCGAAGGTTTGCCGAAACTGTAATCTCCAAGGCTCATCACTGCAAGGCCGTTTATCTGACCCACTCTTTCACCTGAGGTCTCGACAATAAGGGTTCCCTCTGCCATCAACTCCCTCAACCTGTCCTCAATCCTGTTATGACGATAAATCTTCTCATTGAGAGCCCTTTCCACATGCACCCCGGCAACAGCCTCGGCACCCTCTTTTTTCGCCCAGTAATGGGCCTCCCTGACCAGGTCCGATATATCACTGAATTTTGAAGAGAGTTTCTCCTGGTGTTCCGCCAATCTTGAACCGAACTCGACTATCCTCGCCACTCCTGAGGGGTCAAAGGACAGGAGGGACTCCTCCTTTGACTTGGTTGCAACAAAGGTTGCGTACTTAAGAATGTTCTCCTCAGTCCGGTCCATCCGGTTGTCGAAATCCGCCTTCACCTTGAACAGTTCCCTGTATTCCTCGTCAAGATTATAGAGCAGGTAATAAATATACGGATTACCTATCAGCACAACCTTCACATCAAGTGGAACAGCCTCCGGTTTCAGCATCGCTGTTGTTATGAGACGGTACTGCTCCCAGATGTCCTCGATCTTCAGCTCACGGTTCCTTATCGCCCTTTTCATGGCATCATAAGAGAAAAGGTTCCTCAAAAGGTCCAGGGCATTTATTACCAGGTAACCTCCATTGGCCTTATGGAGAGAACCGGACTTAATCATGGAGAAATCGGTCACAGCCACACCATACTGAAACTTATGTTCAATACGGCCAAAGAGGTTATAATATGTTGGATTGCTCTCAAATACACAGGGAGCGCCCTTCCGGGCACCATTGTTAACAATTGCATTTACTGAATACCTTACAAAATTCGGCTCCTGCTTCGGCGCCTTCGCAAACGGAAGCGGAGCTGGCGCTGCCTCTTCTGAAGATGATTTAAAATCTTCAAGGTTATCGAGTATATCCTCTTTCACGGCATCGAGATAGATCATGATCTTTTCATTACCCTTGTACTTCTCTTTTAAATCATCTATCAGGTGGCCGAGGACAGATATGGCAGCCTCTCTTTCAAGCCTCCGGAGAAGTTCCCTAACAAGCTTTTCACCTTCCCTCAAGGTCCTTACCAGATCATCAAGTTTTTCCTGAAGCAACTTGCCGATCTCTTCTATCTTCTTCCTGGTCGTTTTATCAAGAGAGTGGAATTCCTCTTCCGTAAGGGGCTCTCCGTTCTTTTTGACAGGAACGATTAAAAAAGCTCCCACGGTCCTCTTTATAGTAAATCCTTTTGCCTCTGCCTCTGCCTCAAGGCTCGAAAAAAGCTCTTTCTGTCTCTTCTGAAACTCTTCAAATATACGGCCCCTCTGTTTGTCGTACTCCTTTGACTCGAAGACTCCCGGGATTTCCACCTTGAGAGTATTTATGAGTTCTGCCATGTCCTTCTGGAATTCAACTCCCCGTCCCGGCTCAAGGGATATGACAAGAGGGTTGTCAGGTTCTTTAAAATTATAAACATAACACCAGTCAGGTGGAACGGGCTCTCCCTCCGCTTTCCTTGACAAGAGGGTCTTGATTGTAGATGTCTTTCCTGTTCCACTCTCGCCGAGCACATATATATTGAACCCCTTGCTCTCAAGGCTGAGACCAAAATCAATAGCACTCAGTGCACGGTCCTGGCCAATCGTACCTTCAAACGGGGGAAGTTCATCTGTTGTCCTGAAGCTGAAGAGTTTAGTATCACATCGCCTGTACAGCTCATCCACTGTCAGTGACTTCATCGGATTCCCCTCCTTTTGTTGCAGATCGTTCTATGCCCTGGGATGATACTTTTCATATACCTTTCTAAGCCTGTCGGATGTAACCTTTGTATAAATCTGTGTTGTAGAAATATCCGCATGTCCGAGCATCTTCTGTATAGAGCGCAGATCAGCCCCGCCCTCGAGGAGATGGGTTGCAAAAGAGTGGCGGATAACATGGGGGGAAACCTTTATACCCGTCAGCCTTCCGTATCCCTTGATAGTCTGCCAGAACCTCTGGCGGGTAAGAGACGTTCCCCTCCGAGATATAAATAAATAGGGAGATTCCTTACCCTTCAGCAGACTCGTCCTTAACTGCTTCATGTATTTGCGGATATTGCCAATCGTCTGCTCACTCACAGGCACTACTCTCTCTCTGGACCCCTTGCCAATCACCCTCACAAAACCGGCCTCAAGGTTTACATCCTCTACCCTGAGATTAACAAGCTCACTCACACGGAGACCTGATGCATACATGAGCTCAAGCATGGCAAGGTCTCTGAGTGCAAGCTCACCGCCTTCTATTACCTCAAGAAGTCTCTGCACATCATCAACGGAAATTGCCTTTGGAAGCCGCTCCCACCTCGCAGGGGTCTGCAGATTTTCCGATGGGTCCTCTTTTCTCAATTTCTCAAGGATAAGATACCTGCAGAAGCTTCTTATTGCTGAGAGCATCCTTGCAATTGATGAAGAGGTATAATCCTCATTCCTTAAAAGGCCGATGAAGTTGATAATTTCGCCCTTATCAAAAGTAATAAATCCCTTTGCCTCGTTCTGCAAAAAAAAACCGAACTTCCTCAAATCCCGCTCATATGAGATGACGGTATTTGCAGCCCTGCCCCTCTCCACAGACAGATACGTCAGAAACCCCTCAAGAAGAGCCGTTTCCATTCAGAAACTCCTCTATACCTGTAGATGCCCTGAGCAGTTTGTAAATCCTGTCAGCCAGGGGTAAAAGGTTCACGGTATCCTCCCTGTTGTACTCAAGAAGGAGTTCAAGGGCACGGGAGTCACCCCTTATCCATCGCCGCCATAAAAGGACCGCATCGTAGCCGTTCATTCCCTGTACATCCTCAGCCCTTGAAAGCCCTGATGAGACCTCCAGTTTTTTCAGCCCGCCCTTAAGTCCAACACGTCTTGCACCATAACATATATCAAAGTGCGGCATCCTGAGCCTGAACCCCGGGAAGCATTTTTCAAGAAAAGGTATATCAAACGTAGAGCCGAAGAATGTAACAAGCAGTTTGTATCCTGAAAGCTCTTTCTGTAATCTTTCAGGCGTCAGGTTCTTTCCCTTTATCAGATATCTCCACTCACGACAATCGTAGAGACCGACTACAGTCACATTCCCCCCCCTGTCGGGAGGCAGGCCGTTTGTCTCTATGTCAAGACAGACTATATCAGATCTGAAAATATCAAATAGTCTCCAGTGTTCCCGCGGTCTCAGAAAGGACTTGAACGGTTCAGGATTGCTCCGGTTGAGTTCTCCGGAGAAGTACAGGATTGTCTCTTTCATGACGGTGCTTTTCTGCCTGGAGATAAAAGGAACCGGGTCTTCCCTGACAAAGTCATCCCACGTCAGAACCCCCTCACTCCAGAGTTTCCTCTCCAACCTCTCGCCCACACCGTCAAGAACTGAAAACGTATGTCTAATCATTACATATAGTAACCTAATCCGGGTGTAAATGTTAACCGTAAAATCCAGTGAATAGAGATAACAAATCTTCCGGGTGTAAAATGACAAACAACAGATGAATTAACATCTTCAAACATCGAAGCATGACATACAAAAAAGGGCGCTTCCCTTTTTTCAGGAAGCGCCCTTTTATAAAAACAAAGCGTTTATCTGTTTACTATCAAAATCGACTACAACCCTTTTTAATCAACCACTTGCTTTCTTATAAATGCTTAATCTATGGTACCTGGTACATTTATGGAATACGTAACACCCTCCCACACTACTTTAACAACAGCTGTAACATTTTCCGGAGGATCAGAATCATTGGGATCGCTGTCTGCAAGGGTAAAACTGAACATCACAGGGGGTTCGGTCAACCTGTATGCCACAACAGGGCTTGATAGATTATTGGTACTTAATGTCCCACCATCTGCACTGACGCTTATGGTCGTGCCCGGTGAGGGGCTGTTCAGGTTCGTATCAGCAACGATGACCTTAAAGGTCTGCGAGCCTCCATCAGCAATGGTAAATGTCGTAGGAGATACTGCAAGAT
>UOGI01000096.1_pt1 | contig 19130 bp, 23 predicted proteins | sample 1989621 | NCBI WGS metagenome assembly UOGI01 (sample SAMEA4712198, study PRJEB27164) | hydrothermal vent metagenome | biome: marine basaltic hydrothermal vent biome; feature: marine hydrothermal vent; material: mineral | place: Pacific Ocean | collected 2011-06-14/2011-07-23 | depth 1691 m
ACCATCACTGAATAAGGAAACAGGAGGGTCAAACCATGGAAGAGGTGTGCTGTTGTTTAAAGGTCGGACAGGATGTGCCGGACTTCAGTATCGAAACCTATGAGCCCTCAAAAGGGGATTTCGGAGAGATCAGCCTCGAGACACAAAAAGCCGACAGGAAGTGGACAATCATCTTCTTTTATCCGGCAGACTTTACCTTTGTCTGAGCAACGGAGTTTGCTGCTCTGGCAGAGCACTACGAAAGATTCAGGAAGATGGGGGCTGAGGTAATTACCATCAGCACCGACACAAAGTTTGTGCATCTTGCATGGCAAAGGGAAGAGAAGATGCTGGAAAACGTCAGGTACCCAATGGGCTCGGACCCAACAGGAAACCTGTCAACGCTGTTTGGTGTGTATGATGAAGATACCGGACTTGCATTAAGGGGGACTTTTATAATCAGTCCCGAGGGAAAACTCCTTAATTCGGAGCTTAACTTTTATAACCTGGGCAGGAATATCGACGAGTTGATGCGAAAGTTCAAGGCGAATCTACACCTTGCAAAAAATACAAACAAAGTTTGTCCATCGAAATGGAAGGACGAGGGGGACAAGACCCTTACACCATCAGCGAATCTGGTGGGTAAGGTCTATGAGGCTTTGAAATAACACGCTTCTTTAAGAAAAAGTAAGGAGGGGACTAAGATGGCGGTTAGAAGCACGGGAGAAAAATACAAGTGCAATGTCTGTGGCAATGAGGTTGTGGTTACAAAGGTCGGCGGCGGGGAACTGGTTTGCTGCGGCCAACCCATGGAATTGACTGAAGAAGGATAGTGAGAGGAAAATTGAGAGTTATTGCAATTCTTGGAAGTCCGAGAACAGAAGGAAATACAGAACTCCTTCTGAGAGAGAGCATTCGGGCAATTGAAGAAGAGGGTCACTTGGTGACCCTCTTCAGGCCCTCACAAATGGAGCTTTCACCCTGTCTTAACTGTGGTGCCTGTGAAGAAACCGGGGAGTGCGTAATAAGTGACGACATGAACGAAGTCTACAGGGCAATTCGTGAGGGAAACCGTTTTATTCTTGCCTCGCCTATCTTCTTTTTTGGACTGACAGCTCAGGTCAAGGCCCTTATTGACAGATGCCAGTCCTTCTGGTGCGAAAAATACCTGCTTAAAAGACCAATCCCAGAAAAGCCATTCGGCAGAAAAGGATTGCTTCTGATGGTTGGAGGCATGAAAAAAGAGACCGGGTTCAGGTGTGGTGACGCCACGGCAACCGCCTTTTTCAGAAGTATCAGTGTCCCTGAACACGAAACCCTCTTTTACCCCGGCATCGACGCCAAAGGAGCCATCAGGGAACACCCCACGGCCCTGAACGAGGCTTATGAGGCAGCAAAGAGGTTGGTTCACTGATGGGATCCGTGGTGTGCAATAGCATTAATGTCAAGGTCAGGATGAAAGCTTTGCTCCCTATCCTTAAAGCCGACTTCAGCAGCTTGCCAAGTCATATTTCTCCAGGAAACCATCAGGAATATTAGAATGTTTTCTTCCCGACAGACCAAAATAGTACAAAGGCTTACCATCCAGGGACATTCTGTGGCGGTAGCGTTCCAAATGGTAAATATCCAGATACTTTGAAAATATCAATTCCCGAATCATTCGTGAAAACCCTGATGTGTCCGTGTGATATAGAAAAGTCTCTTTGATATTAAAAGCAACCCATCCTTCATTCTGGATAAGGTTGAAAGCTGTAAGAAAAGCCTTGGGCGGAATATCACCAAAACCAAGAGCTGCAACCGTTGTTAGGCAGTCCGGCATCCATGACCTTATTTCATCATGAATATCTTCATTAAGATTACAGAAATCTGCAACATAATACGCGTCATAAACCCCTAATCTATCCCTTTCCACTGCCTGTTGTGCTTCATCAATGATATCCACACCAATTAACCTTGAAACACCATGCTTCTTTAATGCTTCTCCCATCATTCCATTGCCTGCGCCAAGATCCAAAACTCTCAACTCGCTAAGATTGCTTTCAGATTGACCAAGGCTATGCTTCAGAATTTCTGATATTCTTGCAGGAGATTGACATTTCAATCGTTCATAGAATAATTGCTCATATAAATCCGGCATACTATAGATAACATCATAGTCATGAAAACGAATCTTCCTCTTTCCTTCAGGCTCGATTAAATAAAAAAACACTTCATCCTGTTCAAGTTCTTCTGTTTCTCTTTTGGGAAACTGTATTCTGTATCTTTTTTTCATTCCTTTCCTTTCCTTTCCTTTCCTTTTCTTATCTTTTCCTATCTTTAATTCAGACCTAACACCCCCATCAGGGGATTATTATATTTTTATTCATCCTGCGCTGAATAATAGTTATAAAATTGCTTAGCCGTTCTTCCACTTTTTGAAGCCCTGGTCATTGAAAATGATTTTGCAGCCTCATGCAGCTCGTTTCTGTCACCCTTAAAGTTGGGAAAATAGCTATCTACTATTCTCAAATATCCATCAATATTCGGCGAATAGAATTATAACCACAAACCAAATCTATCTGAAAGTGAAATTTTTTCTTCAACCGTATCGGAGTAATGTAACTCACCATCAACAACTTCCGTATCCAGGTTGTCTTTCATATACTCCGGCATCAAGTGCCTACTATTTGATGTTGCGTACAATATTACATTTTCAGGCGGTAGTTCGATTGAACCATCAAGTACGGTTCTTAACACCATATATGTATTTTCGTTTTCTTCAAATAAATCTTTCAGTATTCCTCAGTAACTCATTTTTTTGTCGGTCAATACCAATCAGTGATTTTAACGAAACAGGATCAATTGAGTCAACTGGACGTAACCGAAGTTTTTGTTGTCTCCATATAGCTGCATACGTTTCATTCCAATCGATTTTCATATGATCAACCTTTAAACTCGATAACTACAAAATACAACGCAAAGTTAAGCAACCTTGAACTTTAGGGACATCCTGTTGTGTACTATGCAAAACCTATGCATTTATAAAGTTCCTCTCCTCGCGCAATTGCACGTGTGACTGTGGACGTAGCCACCTTGCTATTTCAGCCGTGGACAAGCCCAGCTCCTTTATGCTCCTGTAGGCTATTAATGCACAGGGCTGGCTTATTTTATTCCGGCGGCTACCCCCTTGTAATTCTTTGATACTTACCTGTCTCTCCTTACATTCTTCCTTGATTATCTCTGTAATTGTCTTACCTGAAAGACGTAATTTTAACTGCCGGATATCTTTCTCTTCTGCTTCCCTCAGTACATCTTGTACAAAATCACCCTCTCCCAGAATCCTTTCGTCAAATTCTTCCTCTTGATCTTTTCTCCTCATGGATAATACCTGAGACCATCCACCAAGACTACGAATTAATCCGCTTATGTCTCCGATTGAAATATATTGCATACCAGGTTAATAGTTTCCTCATAACCGTTGATATCCCTTTTTTACCGCTCTTGAATAATATGTGCACATGGTTGCTCATTAATGCCCACGCGTATACTGAACTTTTTGTTTCTGTTATATTTTCGCCTAACCTTTGCAGGAAATTCACCCTGTCCCTGACATCCATTTTCAATAAATAAAGTCTGCGTATAAACTATAGCCATTTGTCATTCCCGCAAGTGAAGCGAGTCAGGAATCCTTCTTAAAGAACGATTCCCTGAAAGCTTTATGATTGCTACATTGACAATTATGTAGCAACTTGCTACAATTATAGCATAATAAAACATAGATGGAGGGTAAGTCATGAACAGGTCTACATTTGGTCCCATTAGATTAGACCCTAAATTAATTGCACTTGCAAAAAAAGAAGGTTCAATAAAGAAAAGGTCGGTCCCTAAACAAATTGAATACTGGGCAGAACTGGGCAAAGCCGTAGCGTCTGCAATAGACCTAAAAGACGTTTATGCAATAATCCAGGGCTTTTGTAAACTTAACGTTGAAACATTGGAGTCAAACGCTGTGGACCCAAATAAAGTTTTTGATTCCCTTGAGAAAAAACGCAAAAGCGGAAAACTATCAAAAAAAGTGACAACCTCTTCAATATATTTTGAAGCAAGCCAAACAAAGCCAGGTCTTCTTGACAGGGTAGACACTACTACCGGCAAAAGACAAACAGGAAGATTTCACAATGGAAAATTCGAGATTTATGAATGACCGATTTAAAGCAACTCTGGGTATTGGCGGGTGGAAATGGAGCCGGGAAAACAACATTTTACGATAATTTCCTGGCCCCAAAAGGTATCAAACCTGTAAGTGCTGACTTGATAGCCAAGGTAATCGATCCGGAAAACCCGGAGAAGGTTGGCTATGAATCAGCAGAGTTAGCCAGGCAAATACGAGAAGATATTATTGAGCAAGGAATAGCATTTTGTTATGAAACAGTTTTTTCTCATGTGTCAAAGGTAGACTTCCTCGCTAAAGCAAAAGCTATGGGTTACGAAGTTATCCTCGTATACATACACCTAAAAACTTCAGAGCTAAATGAAGCCAGGGTTAATCAACGTATAAACAGTGGTGGGCATAGCGTTCCGGTTAACAAGATACATAGCCGCATACCACGCACTATGAAAAATATTGCATTGGCCTTGCCCTTGACTGACGAAGCCCGGTTTTTAGATAATTCCTCCCGAGACAATCCATTTCAACAAGTTGTAATTGTAAGGAAAGGCAGATGTAAATGGAAAGTAAATCCACGGCCTCAGTGGGCAGTCGATATTATAAACGACACAGAGGAGGGACGGAGGAGACATTGACTTACTGCTTTTCCTTGTTAAGTATCTTGCATACAGCAGGGGCCATTTATTTAAAGTTCCAACAATTGCATGCAGGGACTTTGTCCTTTGTCGGAGAATGAATCCTTTGCTTTTGTATAATAGTTTTGCATAGTAGGATGTCACCTACCTGTTCCCTTGCGGGTACTGTGAGGACTGGGGGAGTAAAAACCCTGGCTATTCAATTATCACCGATTTTCATACAGATAAAGGACCCTAAATTCATGAAGTTGCCCATAGCTTAAATAAGAGCATACGATTATCCAGCCAAGGTATTTTTACGTGTCTATCAGGAGTTTAAGGGAGAAAGCTCCTCATTGGCGTAATGCAGAAGTGATTAGGGAGCGATACCACCGGCTTTGCGAGCAGCTTCACCTGCCCGGTGACCTGTACACTCTGGAATTTTCGCATACAACAAAGGGGTTGTCTATGCGTTTTCGCAAAGACGTTGCCAAGGTGGAGGGGAGACGTTTAAAGTTTGGCAAGAACATTATAATTACTGACAATACCGACTGGAGCATATCCGGGATAGTAGAAGCAAGTCTCGATCGTTGGCAGGTGGAGAAGAGTTTCAGGCTCAGCAAGGATGACGACCTTGTGGCAATGCGTCCTCTAAGACACTGGACTGATAGTAAGATAAGGTGCCATCTGTTTTCATGTGTAGTTGCAATGACGTACTTGAGGACAATAGAGCTGAAGCTCAAAGCATCCGGGATTCAACGTAGTGCGGAAGATGTGATGGATGACATGCGGCATTTTCATTCTGTTTTGATGTTGAGCAGCAATTCAAGGAAACCAAAACGCTGCCTTGAGATTCCCACGAAGACCCAGGCCGAAGTCCTGTCGGCCTTTGGCCACTATGTGGATGACAGTGGGGTCTTACAGCAAAAACACGGCTGATTGCCCGTCAATACTGGCTCTCGGCCTGCCGCGATAACTTATCTCTTAAACTCCTGTTAAAAAATTCTCAAAGGTTAATGCACCTGCACATTTATTTCCCTTTGTCCGTGAAATTATAGGCAACACGACCATGAAAGCCAATATCCCCCCTCTCCTTCTGCCCCCATTGAATATTACAGCCATGATTGAAATCGATAAATCAAAGAAAACGAAAAAGAACGGAAAATAGTGAGAAGCCTTGGCAAAAATACTGCCCCTCAAGAGATTCTCCTCTGCAACAATAACCATCTAACCTCTCTATTCTTAATTGAGGTCTTTCCACTTCCCCATGGACCATATAGAGCAAAGAGGTGTCCAAACAAACCCGGCCACTCTACTGAAACCGTTTTGAAGCAGGCTGAATTGATAGCGGAAGAGATTGCGCAAGGCAAATAGCCATGTACGCCATAGCCTGTACGGCGAAAACAATCAATAGCAATACCTCGCCCATAGGCAGTCAAACCTGATTCCTGCCATATCTGTTATACTAAGTATTCCATGCCTAAACCTGTAATCGCAATAATCGGAAGGCCCAATGTGGGCAAATCCACACTATTCAACAGAATGACCCGCACACACAAGGCCATAGTTGAAGACATCCCCGGTGTCACCAGGGACAGGATTTATGAGGAGGCCACCTATGATGACAGGGAATTTATAGTCATCGATACGGGCGGCCTCTTTCCTGAGACAGATGAGGAGATACTGATTCAGACCAGACAGCAGGCCATGTTTGCCGTGGAAGAGGCTGACCTTATAGTGTTACTCCTTGACGGAAAAGAAGGCATTACAGAACTGGACAGGCAGGTTGTCAACATGATGAGACCTATAAGAAAAAAGGTCATCTATGTGGTCAATAAAATAGACGCCCGTAACCGGGAGGACAGGCTCTTTGATTTCTATTCCCTTGGCGTTGATGAGCTGATGCCTTTATCAGCAGCCACAGGGTACTGTTTTGCTGAATTCATGGAAAAAGTTCTTGAAAACCTGCCTGAAAAAGAGGCTGCTGAAAAGGCCGTGGAGGGTCTGCCGGGAATTGCCATTGTGGGAAAACCGAATGTTGGAAAGTCTACCTTTGTTAACTCTCTACTCGGAAAGGAGCGAATGATTGTAAGTACTGAACCAGGGACTACACGGGATTCCGTTGACAGTATCTGCAAATATTACGGAAAAGAATACATCATCGTTGACACTGCAGGACTACGCCGGAAATCAAGGATAGTAGACCACTCGCTGGAGAAATTCATGATTGTCAGGGTGGTCAGGAGTATTGAAAGGGCCGATGTAGTATTACTGCTCATAGACGCCCGCGAAGGTATATCCGAGCAGGACCAGAAGATTGCAGCATTGATTAGCAGGTATGGAAAAGGACTTATTCTGCTCTTTAACAAGTGGGACCTCATTGAAGACCCCGACAAAAGGTATAAGGAACTCCTGAGAGAGGTTCACTGGAAACTGCGCTTCGTTGAATATGCCCCTGTCCTGACAATATCCGGACTCGCGCGCAAGAGGATAACAAAGGTCTTTTCCATGGTTGACGAGATTATAAGCGAACGTAAAAAGCGTATATCCACCTCAGCCCTGAACAAGTTCGTCTCGGAGATAGCACCGTTACTCCCAACACACAAGGGGAAAAAGACAAAAATATTCTATATGACCCAGACGGAGATCGAACCACCGACATTCGTCCTGTTCGTAAACTATCCGCAGGTCTTCAAACCGGAACATGTAAGGTTCATAGAAAGACTCATACGGCAAAAGTACACCTTTAAAGGCACCCCCATAAGGGTCTTCATCCGTCAAAGAGGCAAATGAAATAATCCTTAACTTTCCCGAAGCAACGCGATATCAGAACAGCGCATAGATAAACGGTGCCACGGCTGAGTCGGCAGAAACCATATCAACTTTATAAAAAAAACCACTGCTTGACATGGTCTCATATCCGGGGTTAATATAACAGATACGTCATGATAGACCTTATAGGCAAAAAGGTAGAAGTAGAAGCAAACGGTATAACCTATACCGGCAGACTCGTAGAGATAAGCGAGACAGAGGTACACCTTGAAACAGAGCTCGGATGGGTGACACTTATGACAGATCATGTGGTTAATATCAGAGAGGCAGGGGAGGAGGAAGAACTGGAAAACTGGAGTGATGGAGGACTGGAGTGATGAAGGTGAGACAACTATCACATGTTTTTTCTCAATCGTCAATAATTCAACAGTCAATAGTCAATCTAAAGGTCCCCAAAGAGAAATTGTAAAAGTACGGCTCCAGCTATTGAGGCCGTCTCGGCCCTCAATATCCGTTTACCAAGCCCTGCACTGATAAATCCGGATTCTTTTGCCCCCTGTACCTCCATATCAGTAAAACCACCCTCAGGCCCTACCATGTAATATACAAAGGAAGCGGAAATTGAAGATGGAAGTTTGCAGCCTTTATTCTCACTTTCAGAAAAGATAATCCTGACTGATTCATCCTCCAGACTGTCAAATATATCCTTCATCTTACAGACATCATGAATCACCGGAACCAACAGTCTTCCCGACTGTCTGGTCGCCTCTTCCGACACCCTCTTCCAGTGTTCAAGCTTTCTGCTGAACCTGACCTGAGACCTCTCGGTCACCACAGGGAATATCTCCCTTACCCCCAGCTCGGTCGCCTTCTGTATCACAAGGTCCATTCTGTCCCCTTTCAAAAGGCCCTGAATCAGCACGAGGTGCAACGGAGACTCGGTATCCACGGAGCATCCGCCAAGGACCTCAAGCAGGATTTGTTTTTTCCCTATATCCCGCGCACAGGTCTTTAAAGCAAGCCCATGACCGTCCAGGACTATAACCTCATCACCCCTTGAGACCCTGAGTACATCCCTGAGGTATTTCAGGTTCTGACCCGTAACAGCCAATTCCCTGTCATCCGGGCTTATTGAAGGAAGGATTATACGAGGCATGACAAAACATTTTGATTCGCGGCTAAGAGAAAAACTCCTTTAACTTCTCCATAAACCCCCGATGAACCTCGTCACCGCTTAAGTCTGCAAACTCTTCAAGTAGTTCCTTTTGTCTCCTGCTGAGTTTTTTCGGTATATCAATATATATTCTGACTATCTGATTACCCTTTGAGTAACCTCCGAGCTTCGGCACCCCACATCCCTTAAGGACAAACTCCTTTCCCGAAGGCGTGTGGGGGGGTATTTTAATTTTCTCGTTACCATAAAGCGTCGGCACCTCAATCTCTGCCCCAAGGACTGCCTGTGTGAAACTAACGGGAACATCGCAATAAAGATTCAGGCCCTCACGTTTGAAGAACTTATGTGGTTTAACGGTAATAACGATATAAAGATCACCTGATGGACCACCATTGGTGCCGGGTTCACCTTCTCCCGACATCCTGAGTCGTGAACCTGTATCAACGCCGGGAGGCACCTTGACAGACAGGACCCTGAACTTCCTGACCCTGCCGTCCCCACCACATTCCGAACACGGAGTTGTGATGAACTGTCCGGTCCCACCACACCTGCTGCACGTCCTTGTTACTGAAAAGAAACCCTGTTGAAACCTTTTCTGACCCGCTCCGTTACAATCAGGACATGTAACGGGTCCATGTCCCGGTTTGGCACCGGAACCTCCACATACCTCACAGTTTTCCCAGCTCGGCAGCTTGAGCTCTTTTTCAACACCCCTGACGGCCTCCTCAAGGGAAATAGTAAGGTCATATCTCAGGTCGGCGCCCCTGGTTGCCCTGGCCCTGCCCTGCCCTGCAAAAGTCCCGAAAAAATCCCCGAATATATCCTCAAATATATCCGAAAAATTTGAATTGAAAGGACCAAAGCCCGCCCCACCCCCGCCTACACCATCGGCAGATCCAAAACGGTCATAATTAGACCTCTTCTCGGGATCACTCAGGCAGGCATAGGCCTCGTTGAGCTCCTTGAACTTGTCTTCAGCATCCTTGTTTTCAGGATTCCTGTCGGGATGGTACTTCATTGCAAGCCTTCTGAAGGCCTTTTTCATCTCATCTTCTGTTGCATCCCGGTTTACGCCCAGTATTGTGTAATAATCTTTCATAGGTATCAATGTATGTTCAGGTATCGGGTTTCAGGTGACGGGGTTTAAACCCATCACCTTTTTCCATTACCGGGACCTACGATTTGTCCTTATCTACATCTTCAAACTCTGCCTCGACTACATCTTCCTCGGCAGATTTACTCCCGTCACTCTTTTCCCCGGAAGCACCAGCCTCCTGCTGTGCCTGAGCACCCTTATAAAGGTGTTCTGCGAGTTTATAGGAAGACTGCGTCAGCCGCTCAACCGCTGACTTTATCTCTGATACATCAGTGCCTGTATCCTTGACCTTCCTGCAGTTTTCGAGGGCCTCTTCAATCTCCTTCTTCTCTTCCTCGGTAATCTTGTCACCATAATCCTTCAAGGACTTCTCCACGCTATAGACAAGATTATCCGCCTCATTTTTTGCCTCTGCAAGCTCTTTCTTCTTCCTGTCATCTTCCGCATGTTCTTCAGCGTCACGGGCCATCTTCTTTATCTCTTCCTCGGTAAGGCCACTTGATGCAGTAATTCTTATAGACTGCTCCTTGCCTGTACCAAGGTCTTTGGCAGAGACATGGAGTATGCCGTTTGCATCAATATCAAATGTAACCTCGATTTGCGGCACTCCCCTTGGCGCCGGAGGTATTCCCACAAGCTCAAACACACCAAGGACTTTATTATCCGCAGCCATCTCCCTTTCGCCCTGAAATATCTTGATGGTTACAGCTGGTTGACTATCGGTTGCAGTTGAAAATATCTGACTCTTTTTCGTAGGAATTGTGGTATTCCTCTCGATTATCTTTGTAAAAACTCCGCCGAGTGTCTCAATTCCAAGTGACAGGGGGATAACATCCAGGAGGAGGACTTCCTTGACCTCGCCTTTAAGCACAGCCGCCTGAATAGCTGCACCGATAGCGACCGCCTCATCAGGGTTAACGGTCTTGTTTGGGTCCTTGCCAAAAATCTTCTTCACAACCTCCTGCACCTTTGGCGTCCTTGTCTGTCCACCAATAAGCAGGACCTCATCAATATCTTTCGCCGTCAGTTTTGCATCTTCAAGCGCCCTCTTGCATGGACCTGCTGTCTTTTCAATAAGGTCCGAGACAAGCTGCTCGAACTTTGCCTTGGTGAGTTTTATAACAAGGTGTTTGGGACCTGTTGCATCTGCGGTTACAAAAGGAAGATTTATCTCTGTCTCCAAAGCTGTAGAGAGTTCTATCTTTGCCTTCTCAGCAGCTTCTTTCAGCCTCTGCAAGGCCATTCTATCCTGTTTCAGGTCAATGCCCTGGTCCTTCCTGAACTCCTCTACCAACCAGTCTATAATCCTGAGGTCAAAATCGTCACCACCAAGGAATGTGTCCCCACTTGTAGAATGCACTTCGATAACACCCTCGCCTATCTCAAGGATGGATATATCGAAAGTACCTCCGCCGAGGTCGTATACAGCAACCTTTTCTTCTGTTTTTTTATCGAGTCCGTATGCAAGGGCTGCTGCTGTAGGCTCGTTAATTATCCTCAGGACATTCAATCCTGCTATTTTCCCGGCATCCTTGGTTGCCTGTCTCTGACTGTCATCAAAATAGGCAGGCACGGTTATCACTGCATCGCTTACAGGCTCGCCAAGATAGTCTTCAGCAGCCTGTTTCAGTTTTTGCAGGATCATTGCAGATATCTCCTGCGGAGAATATTTCTTGCCGCGTGCCTCTACATGGGCATCCCCGTTAGGGGCCGGAACAACTTTATACGGCAACCTCTTCATGGCTGCCGTGACTATTTCAGAATCGTGCTTCCTGCCCATAAGCCGCTTTATTGAGAATATCGTATTCTCGGGATTCGTAATGGACTGACGCTTTGCAATCTGCCCAACCAGCCTTTCACCCTTTTCAGTGAAGGCAACTACCGAGGGTGTAGTACGGCTTCCTTCCTGGTTTGGTATCACTACAGGTTCACCACCCTGCATAACGGCTACAACGGAATTTGTTGTCCCAAGGTCTATTCCAATCGCTTTCCCCATAATATTTATTCCTCCTTCCTTATGTCTTCTGTTTATTCAGATTGTTTATAGTAACTACTCTCATTGCCCCGCAACAGATTACGTATCCTCAGGAGGCGTCTTCCTGGAGACTGCCACCATAGCCGGTCTTATAGTCCTGTCCTTGAGCATATACCCTTTCCTGTACTCTTCAACTACGGTCTTGTCATCAAGGTCGCTTCTCTCTACCTCACTCATTGCATGATGATAAGCAGGGTCAAATGGCTTTCCAACTGCCTCTATCTCACTAATACCATACTTGTTCAATACCTTCCTGAACTCCTTTAGCGTCAACTCAACTCCCTGAATGAGACTCTCTGCAGAAGTATCCTTTTCAGCATGCTGTATGGCCATCTCAAGGTTATCAAGCACTGTCAGCAAATCCTGGAGAAGTGGCTCAGTGCCGTATTTTAGCATTTCTTCCTTATCCTTCTGAACCCTCTTCTTATAGTTCTCAAACTCTGCATAAAGTCTGAGGTATCTCTCCCTGCTCCCGGATAACTCAGCCTCCAGCTCTTCTATCCTCTCTTCAAGCGGCTGCTCAACCGGAACCATATCTTCAGGTACCTTTTTTTGCTCCTCTACGGGGTGTTCTTCTTTTATTTCCAGGTCTTTTATCTCTCTTTTCTCCATTCCTGACCTCCTTCATCCAACATTTCTGTTAGGAATCTTGCAGTTACATCCACAAGCGATATGGTGGTAGAATAATCCATCCTTGTAGGCCCTATTATCCCAACGACTCCTGCAGGCTTGTCCCCCTCTTTATATATAGATGTAATGATGCTCAGCGCCTTCAACTCTTCAACTGTGTTCTCCGCACCGATTACAACCTGAACCCCCTCTGCGTTAGCAAGACTGTCTATCAGTTTTATAACCGCATGTTTATCTTCTATCGTCCTTGAGATATCCTTTATTTTCTCTATGTCGGAAAACTCCGGCAGCTCCAGTATCTCGGTGAGACCCGAGATAAATACATTGGCTCCATAACAGGACATCACATCTCCACAGAGGCTGAGGGCCTTTGATATAAGTGAATCGCATAGCGCCTTGTCCATTGCCATCTCATCAAGGAGACGCTGCCGTATCTCTTTTATTGTATACCCTGAAAATTCTCTATTGAGATAACGTGCAATCCTGTTCAGGTCATTCCGTGAAAAAGAGAAGTTATTTTTAAGAACCTTATGGTTAATTATACCTTCATTGGCAACTAAAATTACAGCTATTTTGTCATCACTGTAAGGGATAAGTTCAATGCGCCTCAGAGTGCTGCCGTCCGGCCCTGGAGAGACTGCAATACCAAGGTAGTGGGAGTGAGTCGAAAGGGTCCTCGTTGTCTCGTCCAGCAGCGTATAAATATCTTCCCGTAAGTCCTCCAACCTCCTGGTCAATGAGTCAATGAGGCCCTTGTGGCAACACACATTTTCATCCATCAGATTCTCTACATAGAATCTGTACCCCTTATCTGTAGGTACCCTGCCGGCTGATGTATGAGGCTGGCTCAGGAACCCTATATCCTCAAGGTCTGACATTATATTTCTGATCGTGGCAGGAGAAAAATCAAATGCATACTTCCTGGTTACATACCTTGAACCAACAGGGTCAGGGTTGTTTATATAACTATGAATAACAGCCCGGAGAACTCTTATGCTCCTCTCGTCAAGCATCCGGAGGCTTCACCTCAATAAATGAAATTCTTCTATTAAACATATGCAACCAGGGATATGCATCTTTTAATCATAATTTTACTTCACTGCCGTAAAACAGCAGCTTGGCACTCCTTACCTTAGAGTGCTAATAATTTAACAATTATTTTATATGCCTGTCAAGTGAGACAAAAATGAAGGAAAAAAGACAGATGCGGGTTTTTCTTTTTCCTTTCGCTTGCCAACACCCCTGCCAAGCGGTTAAATTAAATCTACATGATTGGCCGACGATTAATCAAAAAAACAGAGGCACTGCTTGAAAAAGAAAAGGGAACAGTATATAAAGACCCCGGCGGCAGGGTTAATGTATGTCTTGCATACCCAAACACCTATCACGTAGGCATGTCCAACCTCGGGTTTCAGGGTATTTACTCGATCCTGAATAAAAGGGATGACACGGTATGCGAAAGGGCATTTCTGCCTGATGAATCAGACCTGAAGGAGTTTGAGCGTACAGGCTCCGAACTCTTCTCACTTGAGTCAAAGAGGCCCCTTAACAGGTTTGATATCATTGCCTTCTCCGTATCCTTTGAAAACGATTATCCCTCCATCCCGCTGATACTGAGGCTTGCACGGATAGGCACCTTCAGTTCAGGGCGTAATGAAAGGGAACCTGTACTTCTCCTTGGAGGAGTATGCGCGATGTTCAACCCTGAACCCCTCTCGGATTTCTTTGACCTCATATTCATAGGTGAGGCAGACAGCAGCCTTGACGAACTCATAGAGGGCTATAAAGGGTCTGAAGATAAAGGGTCATTTCTCAGGGCAATCTCTGAAAGAGAAGGGTTTTATGTACCGGGATTTTATGAGGTCTTATACTCTGATGATGGAAAGGTAGAAGCAAGAAAACCGACAGGAGAAGCCCCCCGGACAATAAAGAAAAAAACGGAGAGGGTACTGAACGGCAGACTCAGGCCCACCATCACCACACCTGAAACGGAGTTTTCAAATATGTATCTCCTTGAGGCCATGAGGGGATGTGTCTGGAGTTGCAGATTCTGTGTTGCCGGACATATATATAACCCTCCAAGGCACAAGGATATAGGGATATTGAAACAGGAGATAGACCTTGCCATGGAGACAACCGGCAGGATCGGTCTGATCGGGCCTTCACTCACCGACTACCGCCATGCAACAGAGGCCTTGCAGATAGAGGGGGTGGACTTCTCTATTACCTCCTTGCGGGCAACACCAAAGGCAGAAAAACTCCTCTCCCTCATGAGAGGACACCGCAGCATATCAATAGCACCGGAGGCGGGCACCGAACGTTTAAGAAGGATAATCAACAAGAGGATCACTGAGGAGGATATCCTGGAGACGGCAGAACTGATACTCCGGCATGATATTCATACCCTCAGGCTCTATTTTATGATCGGACTGCCGTTTGAGACAGAGGAGGATATTAACGGGATAATCGATCTTGCCAAAAAGATCCGCTCACTCAACACGCGGGGCACCATAGTCCTGAGCACAAGCACCTTTGTTCCAAAACCTTTTACGCCCTTCCAGTGGCATCCCATGACAGCAGAGAAAACGATCAGGGCCAGGCTGAAAATGATCAAGTCAGGCCTGAACATAAAGGGGATCAGGGTATTTCACGACGTTATAAAATACGCCTTTATGCAGGGTGTGTTTTCAAGGGGTGACAGGAGGCTCTCCAGGGTCCTGCATGATATGAAAGAACCCGGCAGGTGGAAGGAGGCTCTCGGAGATACCGGACTGGACCCTGACTTTTATCTCTTCAGGGAAAGGCCGTTTGAAGAGATACTGCCATGGGATTTTATTGATGCAGGCATTTCAAAGGAGGACCTGTGGGGGGAATATATGAAGGCGAGGGAATCAGCCGGTCTTCACTGAAGAGAGGATGGCAAGCCCCAGGACAAAGAGGACAAGTACTGAAAGCACCGCAGGTCTCTGACTTCCTGTAGCAGAGGAGATTATACCAAAAAGCACCGGACCGATTATCGCTGACGTCTTGCCCGCAAAGGCATAGACACCAAAATATTCCCCCTCCATGCCCGGTGGTATGAATCCTGAGAAAAGGGCCCTTGACGCAGCCTGCACACTACCAAGCCCCAGGCCGGCCATCGCGGCTATGCCCCAGAAGAACCGCTTGTCATCCACAAGGTATGCACACACTGTAACTGCAATCCAGAGAAAAAGGGAAAGGACAACCACCTTTTTTGCCCCCCATCTGTCAGTGGGAGTTGAGAGGGCAATTGAGCCAATCAGTGCAGTAACCTGCACAAGGAGGTATAGAAAAACGAGTTCGGAACCTGTAAAGGATAGTGTAACCGCTGCATAAATACCTGAAAACACTATAATGGTATTTACTCCATCCTTGTAGAGCCAGTATGCAAGAAGGAATCTCCTCACTTTTTTTATTCGCAAAACCTCTCTCAATAATCTCAGGGTGTTCTTTATCCCCACAAGCGCTGACCTGCGGGGTGACCCTGACGGCCTGTCCGAAGGCAAAAAATAAAAGGCAGGAAAGGAAAAGAGGAGATAGAATATCGAAACCATTGGCCATGAAAAACGGATCACCCCGTTTTTTATAAAAAGCATGGCTATAAGAAGGGCAAGTACCGAACCTGCGTAACCAAGGCCAAACCCCCATCCCGAAACCCTCCCCTGGTGGTCTTTTGATACAATATCAGGCAGATAGGCGTTATAAAAGACAAGAGAACCTTCCATAGCGATATTTGCAATGACGATAAGTATAAATGCCTCAATGAGCATACCCTTTTCAATAAAGAACAAAAACCCGACAGCAGCCACACAAACCAGGGAATAAGCCACAAGCAGACGTTTTCTCATGCCGGCATAATCAGATATACCGCCAACAACAGGAGAAGTAACAGCCACCAGCAGCATACTGAGAGAGATCGCCCTTCCCCACCAGAGATCACCATCCGCCGGGGTTTCAGCAACCATCTTTACAAAATAAACCGGAAAGATTACTGCAGCGATCACCGCAGAATATGAGGAGTTGGCAAAGTCATAAAGGCACCAGCTTAGTATCTGACGTTTGTTTTTCATGAACAGGGAATTTACTATCCGCTTCAGGAAATTACTGTCCGCAGATTACGCAGATTTTCGCAGATTTAAAGAGAAAAACAATATTGTTTCAGAATTTCCAAAAACGAGACCCTGAAATAAATTCAGGGTGACATCTTTCAAGGCTTTTAATTTATCATAAACTCAATTTTTCTATCTGTCATTCCGGCTTGCGGGAATGACAAATGACTTTTAGTTATAAACAAACTCTTCTTAGGGTTTAAAAAATCTGCGAAAATCTGTGAAATCTGCGGATTAAAAAGTCTGTGTTTATTTTCCACTCAATTCATGAACAATATCCACCAGGGCCTTTGCCATATCAGGAGAGGTCTGGGGAAGTATGCCGTGTCCGAGGTTGAATACATGCCCCCTTGCTGCCCGGGCCTTCTTCAGTATATCCCCGGCCTTTGAGCGGAGCACATCTTCCGGGGAAAATAATGTACACGGGTCAAGATTGCCCTGAACAGAAACCTTCGAACCAAGACACTTTATCGCCTTACCCATATCAACCCTCCAGTCTATACCTATAACATCTGCACCGGATGTACGCGCCTGTTCAAGCAGCCCCCCGCAGTTATTGACAAAATATATTACAGGCACTCCAAGCGGTCTGAGAGCCTTGATGGTCTCTTTCACATACGGCAATGAATATACCTTGTAATCATCCGGGGCAAGGACACCAGCCCAGGAGTCAAAGACCTGCACTGCCTGTGCACCTGCCTTTACCTGTGACATAAGATAGGCTATTGTAGTATCCGTTATTTTTTTCATCAGGGCATGGAATGCCCCGGGCTCCCTGTACATCAGGGTTTTGGTATTAATAAAGTTCTTTGACCCGCCACCCTCAATCATATAAGTGGCAAGGGTAAAGGGAGCACCTGCAAAACCTATAAGAGGAACCTTCCGCCTCAATTCCTTCTTAAGTATCCTGATTGTCTCAAGGACAAAAGGGACACTCTCCTCCGGCACAGGCACCTTTAACCTCTCGACATCCTTCACTGTTCTTACCGGATTGCTCATGACAGGCCCCTTCTTTTCATAAAACCTGAGCTTCATCCCCATCGCCTCAAGGGGAATCAGGATGTCGGAAAACAGTATGGCGGCATCAACACCCAGCAGGTCCACGGGCTGCATCGTCACCTCGGCAGCGAGTTCCGGGGTTTTGCAGAGTGTAAGAAAGTTCACCCTGGTCCTGACCTTCTGATACTGGGGCAGGTACCTGCCTGCCTGACGCATTATCCATACAGGTGTATAATCCACATCTTCGCCACGACAAGCCCTGAGAAAAGTATCATTCATAAAAACCTCCGTACTAAACACAGATGATCACAGATGAAAACGCAGATAACTTTGATCATCCGAGAGTTATTTATCAGTGTAAATCAGCCTTTTTATTCCAACCTTACTTGTCCCGAAATTAGCCAGCAATACAAGCTTATAGCTTGTGCCTTTCACATAATAATAGACCTGGTCTCTAATAGCTTTTGTAATAGCCGGTGCCACCTTAACTTCTAAAACAACTTTATCATCTATAACGAAATCAGGCCTGTATACCCCGACTTTCTTTCCCTTGTACCTAACATCTATGGGTTTTTCTTCTACAAAAGGAATTTCCTTTTCAGCTAATTCTATAGCAATTGCCTTATGATAAATAATTTCCTTATGTACGCTACCCAACTCTTTATGAACTTCATAAAGAACCCCTATAACCTTGTATGTCAAATTCTCAAAAATATATTCCGTCTTATCATCTGCGATCATCCTCGTCTTATCTGTAATCTTCTCCATCAGTGATCATCTGTGTTTCTTAGGCATATAACCACAGAAAGGCTCTTCGTCAAGGTAATCTCCGGAGACTGCATACGCCCTTGCCCGGCATCCTCCGCAGACATTTATATACTCACAGGAGCCGCAACGGCCTTTATAACTCTTAAAATCCCTCAGCTCCCTGAAGAGATCGGAGTTCTCCCATACGTCCCTGAATGGTTGTCTGAATATATTACCTGCCGGCAGGGGAAAATAACTGCATGGCAGTATATTGCCATCCACATCTATAAGGCATATAACCTGGCCTGCAATACAGCCCTTGGAGCCACCGGTTGAAAACTTGAGTGATCTCCTCTCAAATCCTTCTCCATCCTCACGGGCCTTCTGCCGGACGATCCTGTAGTAATGGGGTGCACAGGTCGGGCGCACAAGCATCTCCCGTTCATCCTTTTCCATCCGGTAATGCCACTGAAGTATCTCTTCGTAATCTTCCTTTGAGATGAGTTCCTTCATCATCTCCCCGCCCCTTCCGGTAGGCACGATCATAAACATGTACCATGCCGTGGCTCCAAGACTTTTGGCAAGCTTGTAAACACGGGGGATATCCTCCTGGTTACGTTTTGTAAAAGAGGAATTTATAATAAACTCTATCCCGTGCCTCCTGAACAGTTCTGCAGCCCTGAGAGCGCCCTCAAAGGCACCGGCCTGCCCGCGGAAGTTGTCATGCACCTCTGCAGTAGAACCATCAAGGCTCAGGGAAACTATCTTTATCCCTGAGGTCTTAATCTCTCTGCACTTCCCGTCATC
>UOGI01000224.1_pt1 | contig 18654 bp, 14 predicted proteins | sample 1989621 | NCBI WGS metagenome assembly UOGI01 (sample SAMEA4712198, study PRJEB27164) | hydrothermal vent metagenome | biome: marine basaltic hydrothermal vent biome; feature: marine hydrothermal vent; material: mineral | place: Pacific Ocean | collected 2011-06-14/2011-07-23 | depth 1691 m
CATGCCTCAGAAGGCGGTTGAGGATGTCCTCTGGACGTATGACCTGCGGATTAATGACCTTAAAAAAGACCCGAGGTTAAAATATGTCCTTGTTTTCAAGAACGAGGGAGAGGCTGCCGGAGCATCCCTTGAACATACGCACAGCCAGTTGATAGCGCTTCCGATTGTGCCCAAGATCGTCAGGGAAGAGATAACTTCATCAAGGCATTATTATGATATGAAAGAGAGGTGCATATTTTGTGATGTAGTTGATCAGGAGATCGGGGACGGTAGAAGGGTGGTTTACGAAAATGAGCATTATCTTGCCATAGCTCCCTTTGCACCGCGTGCACCTTTTGAGACCTGGATACTTCCAAAGGAGCATGAATCCGCATTCCAGCCTCATGGAAAGAGTTTTGCCCAGCTTGCAGAGATACTTCAGCGGGTGCTTAAGCAACTGGACAAGCTGCTCGATGTACCGCCGTATAATTTCATGATCCACACCTCGCCCTTTACGGATGAGACCAATGAATACTATCACTGGCATATTGAGGTTATGCCGAAACTGACCAAGATAGCGGGTTTTGAATGGGGGTCAGGGTTTTATATAAACCCGACTCCACCTGAAGAAGCCGCCAGGTATATGCGGGAAGCCCGGTTATGAGGGTTTTGGTAGCGTCAAGCGAGGCTATCCCGTATTGTAAAACCGGGGGCCTTGCAGATGTAGCCGGCGTTCTTTTCAAGGAGCTCAATGTCATGAATATTGATGCAAGGCTCATTCTGCCTCTTTACAGCAATATAAGCAGGGATTTTGAGCTGACGGATACAGGGATTGAGCTGAATATTTTTCTTGACGGGAAGTTCTATTCAGGAAGGGTATACACTCACAACAGGGCTATTTTTATAGGATGTGATGAGTTGTATGGAAGGGAAGGTCTTTATGGTGACAAGACGGGTGACTTTGCGGACAATGCCCTGAGGTTTTCTTACTTCTGCAGGGCCATTCTTCAGGTATGCAAGGCAATTGACTTCAGGCCGGATATTATACACCTTAATGACTGGCAGACCTCTCTGGTTCCCCTTTATCTGAGGACGGAGTATCGCGGAGATGATTTTTTCAGGGATACACTCACTTTGTTGACCATCCATAATCTCGGTTATCAGGGGTTATTTCCTCCGGAGGACCTGTCGGCAGTGGGCCTGGGACGGGAGGTGTTCAATCCCGATGGAATCGAGTTTTACGGTAAGGTGAATTTCCTGAAGGCTGGAATCCTTTATGCCGATATACTGAGCACCGTCAGCAGGAGATATGCTGAAGAGATTACCACACCTGAGTACGGTTTTGGACTGGACGGAATTTTGAAGAAGAGAAGCAATGACCTCTTCGGGATACTGAACGGGATAGATTACAGGGAGTGGTCTCCCGAGGTTGATAAACTTATACAGTGCAGATATTCTGCAGAGGACCTGAAGGGCAAGGCTTTATGCAAGGAAAAGCTTATGGCACAATGTAATATCAAGTTGAAGAAGGGGGCCCCGCTGCTCGCTTTTGTCGGCAGGCTCAGTGTGCAGAAAGGGGTTGAGCTGATAATCGCGGGCCTGGATGAGTTGATTGGCTACGGCTGTGGTGTAATAGTCCTTGGAACGGGCACAAGAGAGGCTGAGGAGAGCCTGTTGTCAATATCCCTGGAAGGGAGGGAAAACCTTTACATCAGACTCGATTTTGATGAGGTCTTTGCCCATTCGGTATATGCAGGTTCCGATATGGTGATGATGCCGTCCAGATACGAGCCATGCGGACTTGTTCAGATGATAGCCCTCAGATACGGAACAGTCCCTGTTGCAAGGAATACAGGGGGGCTTTCCGATACCATAGAGGATTATAATGCACTCAGCGATACAGGTACAGGATTTCTCTTTGATGACTATAACCTTGCCGTCTTTCTTGAGTCGATAAAGAGGGCGCTTACGCTCTATCCCTTTGGCAGGAGATGGCAGAAGCTTATGAAGAGGGGAATGAAGAAGGACTTTTCATGGAGACGGTTTGCCTCCGAATACGTTGAACTATATAAAGAGGCCCTTAAGGGGCGGATGAAATGAGCATAAGATTAAAACTCTCCATATTCCTGCTTGTCTTTATCCTTATTGCCTCCATGTTTGGCGGGGGTGCTACGTATATTTTTAACAGGATATCGGATAACCTCGATTTACTCAAAAAGACCTCGGAGGAGTACAGGTTACATGAGGAACTGAAGATGTCCATTGTAGAGTTTTCCACTTATGTGAAGAGCTGGGCCTTTACAGGTGAGCAGAGATACCGAAGACTTTACAGGGATGCCCTCTCAAAGGTTTATATGGATTTTGCCGCCCTTCAGGATTATGTTGCAGACAAAGATGCGCTGAAGGAGGTAGGCTCGAATTTCGAGGATTTGAACCGGACGGCCAGAAGGATATTCTCTTACGCAAAACCGAAGGGAAATCAGGCTGTCCTTCACCTCGTCGGGCAGATTGAAGAGAAAGAACTGGCTATATTGACCTCTGTGGAGGAGCTTCATACTGAATCTTTGAAGAATGTAACCATAGCAGTGAAAGATACGGAAGAATCAAAGGCGAAATTGACGCTATATGTTGCAGTCCTTATCTTCATAACGATCTTTTCAGTAGTTTTCCTTGTGCTTCTTATTACACGGTCCATAGGCAGACCCTTCAAGGAGCTTCTTGTTTTTACAGAGAAGATTATATCAGGCCGGGTAGATGCGATGACGGGCGTTGAGAGGAATGATGAGTTCGGCATCATTGCGAGGCGCTTTGGGCAGGTGTTGAGCAAACTGAAGGAGTCTGAGGAGAGCTTGAGAAAAAGGCTTTCAGAAACGGAGCTGCTATTTGAGGTCACCCGTATTGCAAGCTCGACACTTGAGCTGAAGGAATCCCTGAAACTGATCACCGAGACCGTGGCTGACTGGAAGGGTCTTGACTATGTGGGTGTATATCTCCTGAACGTGGAGGGGCAGGTATTTATCCTGCAGGCTTTAAACAAGGATTCGGAAATCTTTGAGAGGAGCTTTGCTGTGGACAGTGGGGAGCTGTGCAGAAAGATACTTGATACGAGAGAGCCTGTGTATAAGGAGATGCCTGCAGAGAAGGATGTAGCCTTTATAAAGCGCAGTCTGGGATCACTCATCCTGTTTCCGATTATAAGGGAGGGCAGGTGTCTGGGGCTTTTTTTTATCGGTGTTGAGGCTGTAAGGAAGTTTACAGAGAATGAGCTGAACATAGCAAATATCCTCTCAAATACAATAGGTACCATAGTCAGAAATGCAGAACTCTATGTCTCAGCCATGGACCGGCTTAACAAGATAACAGTCCTTTATGAGCTGTCCAGAGACCTTACAACACTGCTCGACCTTGAAGATCTTTTAACCAGGGTTGTCTTTGAAGTGACACGTCTTCTCAATGCAAAGGGCTGCATTATAAGACTTCAGGAGGACCATGCCCTGAAGATAAAGGCCTGTTATGGTGTTCCTCAGGATTTTGTAAAGGGGATGGACACGGAAGTTGGAGAGGGGATTGCCGGTAAGGTGTCAAGCTCCGGCAAGTCCATACTTGTTGAGAATGTAGCAGAGATGCCGGAAGATACAAGGGTGCCGCTGCTTGAGGCAAAATCAGTGGTCTGTGTTCCTCTGAAGATAGGTTATGAGGTTATAGGAACAATCGGGTTATATGACAAGAAAGGGCCGGAGGGGGAGATTATAAGCTTTAACCTTGACGACCTCAGGACTACGGAAGGCATTGCCTCTCTCATATCCCTTGCCATTGAAAAGGCGAGGATATTTGAGAAGGAGATAGAGAAGGAACAAGAGGCGCTGGAGGCGAAGAAGAGGCTGGATATCCTCTTTGAGAGCGTGCAGGGTGGGATAGTAACTCTTGACAGAAATTATACGGTCCTCTCCATCAACCGTTTTGTGGAAGAGTTTCTTCATATGCGGTCTGAAGATGTAGTGGGCAGAGGTGCCCTGGAGATATTTCATGAAAAAGGCGGCATATGTCCACATTGTGCAGCAAAACTCACCTTTGAGACCGGAGATATAAACATTATTACCCAATCCAGGGGGGCAAATTATGCTGAGCTGAGTTCCTATCCCATTAAGGATGAAGAGGGCAATGTGGTTGAGGCGGTTGTCCTGATCCAGGATATTACGGACAGGGTCCTGTACCAGGAGGAGATACTTGCCCTTTATAAGGAAGTAGCACAGACAAAGGAGTATCTGGAGAGCCTGATAGATAACTCTGCTGACGCCATTGTGACTACGGACCTTAAGGGGGTCGTTACTTCCTGGAACAGGGGAGCAGAAAGGATATACGGCTTTGCAGAGGAGGAAGCGATCGGGTCTTTTCTCCCTTTTATACCCGATTTCCTCCTGGAGACGGAGATGCAATATATAGAGAGAATCAAGCAGGGTGAAACAATAAAGAATATAGAGACTCTGCGCAAGAAGAGGGACGGCGCCATGATCGAGGTAAGCCTTACCCTTTCACCAATCAAGGATGCCTCCGGAGAAGTTATAGGAATAAGTGGTATATCGAGGGATATATCTGAAAAGAAAAAGGTTGAAAAAGAACTTATCAGGAGAAATCAGGAACTCTCGAGACTCTTCTTTATAAGTTCGGCCATGAGGGGGACGCTCGAGCTGGAGAAGCTCCTCAGGATGGTACTGACTGCTGTGACGATGAGTGACGGTCTCGGCTTCAACAGGGCCATCCTCTTTTTGCTGGACGAAGAGAAATCAGTGCTCAGGGGGACAATGGGTGTTGGTCCTGCAACACCTGAAGAGGCATGGCAGATATGGGAGAGGCTTTCAATCGAGAAGAAGAGCCTGCCGGAAATCCTGAGAGATATTGAGGATGGCCCTTTGAGGAAGGACTCCTTCCTTGACAGATTGAGTACCGGGATTGAAGTTGACCTTACGGATGATACGGCGCTGTCACGTGCCGTTAGAGAGAGGAAGAGCTTTAGTATCCATGATGTCAAGCATGACGACCTTGCTGATCCTGCCGTTATTCAACTGCTTGGTACAGAGGCATATGCTGTTGTTCCGCTCATTGCGAGGAATAAGGTTATAGGGGTGTTGTGGGTGGATAATTACTTTAACCGTAAACCCGTTACGGATGAAGATATGAGATTCCTTTCGGGGTTTTCCGACCAGATTGCATCTGCCATAGAGAGCGCAAGGCTCTTTGAGAAAGTAAAATTGGCAGAGTCTGAACTTGAGAATATATTTGAATCCATATCCGACCTGCTCTATATAACTACAGAGGATTATACGATCAGAAATATCAACAGGGCTGTTGTTGAGAAGATAGGCAGGGAAAAGACGGAGATTGTAGGGCGTAAGTGCTACGAGATATTTCATGGTATGGACAGACCTTATGAAAAATGTCCGCATCACAAGACGGTGAAGACACAAAAGGCTTATATAGAGGAGCTTGAGGACACTTACAGGGGGGGGACTTTTTTGACGTCCACATCTCCACTTTTTGATTCCTCAGACAATTTTATGGGAACCGTTCATATTGTCAGGGATATCAGCGAACTGAAAAAGTTGAGAGAAAAACTCGCCATGTCCGAAAAGATGGCCGCCCTTGGTGAGGTGGCTGCAAAGGTTGCCCATGAGATAAGAAACCCCCTTGTCTCTATTGGTGGCTTCTCAAGGAGGCTTGAAGGGAGGCTTGACGGAAAGTTGCTGGAATATGCCTCTGTAATTACCAGGGAAGTGGACAGGCTTGAGGAGATACTCAAGGAGATATTGAGTTTTGTCAGGGAAGTGAGAATCTCCAAGGAACATCTTGAAGGTGTCGAAATAATCAAGGATATAATTTCCCTCTTCTCTCAGGAGATAAACAAGAAGGGGATCATTCTTGAAACGGATTTTAAAGATACTCTCTCGCTTGAGGTTGATCCGAACAGGATTAAAGAGGCGCTGATAAATATAATAAATAATGCAATACAGATATTAGATGAGGGAGACCACCTGACCATAAGAACATATAAGGAGAATGATTTTGGAGTGATCGAGGTAAGCGACACCGGTCCCGGCATCAACGGGAAGGACCTTCCCTATATCTTCGACCCCTTCTTTACCACAAAGATAGATGGAACAGGGCTTGGGCTTGCCATTGCACATCGTATAATTGAAGAGCATCAGGGGAAAATAGAGGTTTATAGTACAATGGGCGATGGAACGACCTTTAAGATATACTTACCATATAAAAACTAATTTAGGGGGTGCAAGAGATGAAAATACTTATTGTAGACGATGACCCTTCAATAAGGATGCTTTACAAGGAAGAGCTTGAGGATGAAGGCTATGATGTGGTTACTGCGAGTTCCGGAGAAGAGGCATTGAGGCTTTTTGAGGAAGAAAACCCTGACCTCGTTACCCTGGATATATTGATGCCGGATATGGATGGTATTCAGGTGTTGAGGAAGATGAAGGAAAAGAAGCCGCGCTTGCCCATAATCATGTCAACCGCCTATGATTACCGTGATGACTTTGCTGTATGGGCGTCGGAGGCGTATGTGGTGAAATCATCCGATACCACCGAGCTTAAAGATACAATCAAAAAGCTCCTTAAGAAATAACATGAGACTTGAGGCACGTATTCCACTTTACGGTGGATACACACTCAGCCGTGATGATGGTGTAATCTTTATCAGGGGTGCCCTCCCGGGTGAGATTGTAGAGGCTGAGGTGGTGGAAAAGAAGAGGGATTATTCAGTGGCCTCTGTCAAAGAGGTGATCGAGTCTTCTCCTGACAGGATTGTACCTTCCTGTCCTGTCTTCGGGGTCTGCGGAGGCTGCCATTATCAGTATATAGCCTGTCACAGGCAGGTGAGCATGAAGGAGGAGGTTGTACTTGACTGTATTGAAAGGATAGGCAAAACAGAGCTGTCGCTTGATCCGTCCCTGGTATCATCGCCATGGCATTACAGAAAGAGGGCGCAGTTCAAGGTTTCTGCAGATGGAAGAATCGGGTTTTACAGAACTCTGTCACATGATGTTGTGGAATTTGAGAAGTGCCTCCTTTTGAGTCCCGGGATAAATACCTTTCTTAAACATATCAAATCTGTTGGAATGCCTCCCGGGGTAAAAGAGATTCATCTGCAGTCCGGGGATATTCTCCTGGCTGCCGTAAAAGGGGATAGATTTGATGCCGGGATTGTGGCGGAAAGGTTTAGGGATGCAGGTGTTTCAGGTATATCTTTTGAGAACGGAAGCGTTGAGGGCGCCGAACAGATATGTCTTGACCTTAACGGTTACCATTATATGGTCTCATCCAGCTCCTTTTTCCAGGTCAACTGGGAACTCAATAATAAGCTCTTATCGGTTATTTCATCCTTTGTAAGCAGTATAAGGCCTGAGAAGGTAATCGATCTTTACTGTGGTGCAGGAAACTTTTCCATCCCCCTTTCCCCCTTTGCGGGTGAGATAGTGGGTGTGGAGGAAAATCCCTCTTCCTTCAGAGATGGAGAGGAAAATATAGAGTTAAACAGGATCGGAAATATCAGGCTTGTAAACAGGAGGGTTGAAGACTTTGATATAGGGAAAGGGACTGACCTGATTATCCTTGACCCGCCACGTGCAGGGTTGACAAAGAGGGTGCTCAGGGGGATTATAGAGGCCTCTCCTTCATGGCTGGTGTACGTATCCTGTAACCCTTCAACCTTTGCAAGGGACATTGGGCGCCTGAAGGAGCATTATGTCCCGGATTCCGTGAGGGTGGTTGATATGTTTCCCCAGACATATCACATTGAGGTGCTCGGGATACTTAAGAAGACCACTTGATAAGGTTCTCATAATTGAACCGAGATCAATCTAAAAATCTCCCCTCGCCCCTCTTTGCCAAAGAGTGGGATAATCCCTCCCTTTGGCAAAGGGAGGTCAGGAGGGATTTCTTTAATAATATGTCCACACTATTATGAGAATATTAATAATTTTAAACGAATAACGGCTGTATGTGTGTTGTAAAGGAGATGGGCGTGGTTGAACGGATAGCCCTGTTTAGGGTAAATTATAATGGTGTATGTCTTTAACATGTGAAACAGGACCACAGGGAAGACATGAGATAGTAATTACAGAATTTAGTCCGCAGATTACACAGATTAACGCAGATTTTCATAAGAAAAGAGAGGAATTAAAAGTTTTCTCTGAGAATCTGTGAAATCTGCGGACAGAATAAGTAAAAACAGGTGTTAAATGAAGAGATATATTCTTGCAATAACTGGTGCGACCGGTCCTGTCATGGGGCTGAGAATACTTGAGAGACTGGTTGAGGACTCCGAGGTTCATCTCATCCTCTCGGAGCCGGCCATCTCAATAATAAAGGAAGAGGTGTGTGTTGACCTTTCAGAAAAGCCGGAAGAGAGGCTGAAGGCCTGGCTCAATGAGAAAAGGTCAGCCGGTAATGCACTATCTTCCTTTGATGGGCTTTTTGTTCATAACGGGAATAATCTATGGGCCCCTGTCTCAAGTGGTTCCTTTCAGATCGATGCGATGTTCATAGTCCCCTGTACCATGAAGACCCTTTCGGCAATAGCAACCGGATATGCCGGCAGCCTCATAGAAAGGGCTGCTGATGTTGCAATAAAAGAGGGCCGGCCCCTTATTCTTTCGCCACGGGAGACCCCGCTCAGTGCCATCCATCTTGAAAACATGCTCAAGCTTGCAAGGCTTGGCGTGAGGATAGTGCCTCCTGTTGCCGGTTTTTACAGCAAGCCGGAAAGCATTGATGATATGATCGATTTTATGGCAGGAAAGGTCCTTGATCAGATGCGTATTGACCATGACCTGTACAAGAGATGGCAGCAGTAAGTCAAACTTGCAGAAGCCGGTTTGGTGTCGGGGTCAGGCTCTGTTGCAGGGCCTCAGTGCAATCCTCTCCCACATCTCTTCAGTGAGATCATCAATATACTCACTGATGGTAAAGGTTTTGCTGCACTCCGTGCAGCAGAGCCTTGCTGTCTTTCAGCCTATATAAAGCTTCAGCTCAGCATTACAATTTCTGCAAACAGGTTTCTTCTCTTCCAAATCTCCAGTCTCCATCACTCCATCCTTAAAACCCATACTCCTTCCATCTCTCATCCACAAGTTTTCTTATCTCCGGAGCCATTACAACATCATCCGGCCACTCACGGGTAAAGCCCTCGGTTGCCCATTTTTTTGTGGCATCTATTCCCATCTTGCCTCCGTAAGCAGGTATCCTGGAGGCGTGCTCAAGCACATCCAGCGGACCCTCAAGTATCACAACGTCCTTCGAGGGGTCGACATTGTTGCCTAACCTCCATACGACTTCTCCGGGGTCCTGGACATTGACCCAGCTGTCAACTATCAGTATCATCTTCGTGAAACTCATCTGCCCCATTCCCCACAGTGCATACATTACCTTGCGCGCATGTCCGGGGTAGCGTTTGTCGATGGATATTATGGCAATATTGTGAAATACTCCCTCAACCGGGAGGTTCATATCAAGAACTTCGGGAAGCTGTTTCTTCAGGAGGGGTAAAAATATCCTTTCCGTGGCCTTTGCCATGTAACAGTCTTCCATTGGAGGCTTGCCGACGATTGTTGCCGGATAGATTGCATCCCTGCGGTGGGTTATACAGGTGATGTGGAAGACCGGGAATTCATCCTGTAAAGAGTAGTAACCTGTATGGTCACCGAAGGGACCCTCAACCTTCCTTTCCTTCGGTGTACAGTAACCCTCAAGCACTATCTCTGCGTTTGCAGGAACCTCAAGGTCGACAGTCTCGCATTTAACGAGCTCGACCGGCGATTTTCTTAAAAACCCTGCAAATAACATCTCGTCTATCCCCTCCGGGAGCGGCGCTGTTGAGGAATACATGACTGCGGGGTCGGCCCCTATGGCAACAGCTACTTCCAGTCTTTTCCCCAGTTTTTCCGCCTTGCGGTAATGCCTTGCCCCATCTTTGTGCATATGCCAGTGCATCCCTGTTGTTCTTGAATCGTAGACCTGCATACGGTACATCCCGCAGTTACGCTCACCTGTTTCAGGGTCTTTTGTGAAGACCATGGGGAGGGTTATAAATCTTCCACCATCCTCAGGCCATGTCTTGAGTACAGGGAATATGTCGAGAGAGGGGTTTTCCCGTATAATCACCTCCTTGCACGCACCGTTCCTTACATATTTGGGGAGAAAGTCACTCAACTGCTTGAGTTTCGGCAGGGCCTTGAGCTTCTGCATGAAATTCGTAGGGATTTCCGGTTCCAGAAACTCAAGAATCTCCCTGCCGATATCGTCAAGGTTTTCAACCTCGAGGGCAAGGTTCATCCGTTCGTATGAGCCGAAGAGGTTTGCGATGCATGGGAATTTTGCTCCCCCTGGTTTTTCAAAGAGGAGGGCTGGTCCGCCTGCCTTTACCACACGGTCGTTAATCTCTGCAATCTCAAAGACAGGGTCGACCTCAGCCGTTATCCTTTTCAGTAATCCCCTTTTTTCAAGAAGGGTTATAAATTCCCTCAGGTCTTTATATGCCATGTTATCCTCCTGTTATACTGTCTGCATGAACTCTACAGGGTATTCTTTTTACGGTTATATTATATATTTACCTGTCTGTTTTTAGAAAGAATTTAATGTTGTAAAGTGCCGGATAATAAAAGCCTTGAAAAAGTTTGCCTTTTACTATAGAATTTCTTTATACTTTTGCGTGAAACAGAGAAGGGGCTGTAGCATATATGTCTGGTCTCAATTATGAAAGGTGGTGGTAGAGTATGTGATTGTAGCTGATGTAAAAGAGTATTTTGTTTGGAGATGTCTTGATAACCCGGGATTAAAAAAACTGAAAATTACTATGGAGGTGCTTTGGGATGAGGAACACTTTGAAGGTATTTATGACGGTAGTGGCACTATTGGCTTTACTATCACCTGCCTATGCGCTTAGCCCGGCAGCAGTAAAAGAGCTTGATGCCGTGCTTAGTCAGGGGCCGGCCAATCACCATTTTCAGATTAAAGCAAATAAGTTAGACAAATGGATTAAGGCAAAGAAGAAGGACTTCCTGGTGGTGGATGTAAGAAAGGCCAAGGATTACAAGAGTGGGCATATTCCGGGGGCAATCAATATTCCATACAATGAGATGCTCAAGCCTGCAAACCTCAAGAAGCTTCCTAAAGACAAGATACTTGTCCTTCATTGTTACACGGGGCAGACTCAGAATCTCCCGGTAATAGCTTTGCGTGCACTTGGATATGATGCCCGCGTGTTGACATTTGGCTATACCTCATGGGCGAAGGGTTACTTTGGTGGTAAAATGATGCAGGGTGCTATTCGAAATGCTGCACGAAAGCACTTCCCGATAGAAAGATAATTATTAATCTTTGAGCAGGGAGGGGAAGGTATATCCTCTCCTTGTTCAAAATAGTCCCTGCCTTTACTCAATCCTGATCACTCGGTTATAAAAGGTAAAATATGGATACGGAACAATCTGACCTCAAGACAGCCCCTTATTTTCTGATTATTTCCTTCTTCACCCTGGCCACGCCTGTAATACTTTATTCAATTCGCTTTCTTGACGACAACAGGCTTACCCAGTGGCGGTGGGTATTTGCCGATGTTAATGCATTCAGGATTTTTTTGCTCCTTATTCCCGTTATTATAATTGCCTATGGGCTGTCAAGGGTTTCCTTTTTTGATCACAATCCGGTCTTCCTGTTTCTGTTTTCTTTTATTGTTGCAGCGGTCTTCTGGAGCGAGCCCGAGGTGATTGTGGATACCTCGAGATATTTTACACAGGCCAAGCACCTGGAACTGTATGGTTTCAAATATTTTTTTAATGAATGGGGAAGCAATATTCCGGCCTGGACTGATTTGCCCCTGATACCATTCCTTTACGGAATTATTCTTAAGGTATTTGGGGAACAGAGGGTCTATATCCAGGCATTCACAACGCTTCTCTTTTCCCTGTCGGTTGTGCTCACATACCTGATCGGCAGGACACTCTGGGACGAAGATACTGGTTTTTGTGCCGGGCTGCTCATGTTAGGGGTTCCGTATCTCTTTGTCCAGATACCCTTTATGATGGTCGATGTGCCGACAATGTTCTTCCTGACACTCTCAATCTTTACTTTTCTCATGGCATTGGAGTACGGGGGGGCAGGGTGGATAGTATCCTCGGCCATTGCCATTTTTCTTGTCTTCTTTTGCAAGTATTCGACCTGGCCGATGCTCTCGGTCCTCTGTATCATACTGCTGGTATACCTGAGAAAGGACTGGAGGGTTCCCCTTTTCAGGAGTTCCGTAATTGCCCTGCTTGCAGGATTGCTCATCAGTGTGGTTATTTTATTGAAGTTTGATTTCTTTTTAGGACAGATTAAATTCCTGTTCAGCTATCAGATGCCGGGGCTGAGGCGGTGGGGAGAGACATTTGCTTCAACATTCCTCTTTCAGATAAACCCTTTTATTACTGCGGCAGCGTTGTATTCCCTCTATGTTGCATTCAGAAAAAAGGATCTTAAATATATGATCGTAAGTTATCTGATACTGCTTGTTATTTTATTTCAGATAAGGAGGATACGGTATGTCATTCCGATATTGCCGATGCTGACATTGATGGCCTCTTACGGGCTGAGAAATATCAGGGCCAGGGCGGTCAGGAAGTTTATAGTCTTCTGTATTATAGGCTCTACACTTGTACTGGCCGTATCTGTGTATCTCCCTTTCCTGCAGAAATACAGTACGGTAAACCTGAGGGAGGCGGGCAAGTATCTGAATTCGCTTGACATCAGGGATGTTGAGGTTTTTACCCTGCGACAGAAGAGGTCTTTTGTTAACCCGGCTGTTGCCGTACCTATCCTGGATCTTTTTACGGACAGGAAGCTTTTATACAATTATAAGGTGAACAAGAGGTTTAGACGTCCCATACCGGCAAAAAGACTCGAAAAATCATCCCTGAGGTTTACATGGCTGTACAGGAATCCCGTGTATTACAGAAGTGGCCTGAAAAAGCCGGGCCGGGCCGGTGCGGTAGTAGTAATATCACAGAAGGTGGGTCAGCCCCTTCCAGGTTATGTCAGGAAGAGGGTGCGGGGATATCATCTCTCCAGGGTCTTCAGCACGTCTACAGGGGTGTTCAGGTTCAGGACAATCGTAACGGTTTATGAACGTAACCGGGGTGCAAAGGAGGGTTAATTATATCTTCACATATTCTTTCAGCAGTGCCGGATACATCGTGGGATTAAACAGGATGTTTATCATAAAATAACATTCATGTGTACAGAAGCAGCCCGTTTCCCGGATTGAACGAACGACCTCCCGTGCCTGTGTGGTCTTCAACATTTCTTTAATATCATATCCGTCTTTTCTGATATTGCCGAGTTTCATTTTCGGGGTGAATGACTCGCAGGGATAAACGTCTCCGTCTTCTGTGATGACTATGTTCAACTTGCCTGCATAGCATGGGATTATTTGTTTGTTTTTGACCTGTGTCTCATAGATGAGTCTCCGCTGCACAATATCCTGGGCTGCCTTGAGTCTTGCCCCCTTGAATCGATAGGTAGGAGCCTTTTTGTTTCTGAGATCTGTTGCCATCTGTTCAATTAGCCTGTTATACTTTTCTGTATCAACCTCTTTTAATGCACCGTCTGAGACATCACCTCTTATCAGGGAGACTGTATGGGTCTTGATCTTGTCCAGGCTGCCCACGATTTGCAGGATTTCATCCATGTAGTCCTGGTTTATTGAACAGAATACAGAGTTTATCCCGAGTTCGAAGTTCGGATATTTGTCGATAAGTTCTCCGAGCGCCCTGTAGGTTTCCATCATCTTCCTGAAACTGCCCTTGACCCCCCGGATTGCGTCGTGTACCTCTTCAGGTCCGTCCAGGGAGAGTTTTATGGTAACGACACTGTTTTTGCAGTGTTGCAGTATCTCCTCTGCCCGGGTCCTTATGACATCAGTCAGTAAGCCGTTGGTCGGCATAAGAATTATAGCGGGTTTGTTCTGTGCATAAAAGACCTTGACTATCTCATAAAGGTCTTTCCTCAGGAATAACTCTCCGCCGGACAAGGCCAGCCAGAGCAGATTTCCCATTGACGAGGATACCTTTTCTATTTCTTCGAGCGTCAGTTCAGCAGCCTCTGCGCTTGCATAGTTGTCTGCAGAGAGGTAGAAACAGAAAGGGCACCTTGCATTGCAGCGCTTGGTCAGAAACAGGGTGAGGTGGATGGGGTTGTGTTTCCAGAATATCGAACCAACATGTCTGAACGGTGAGTAGGACATCTTAAAATCCTTTCTTTTTTGAGAGGTAATGTTTCATCACGCCTGCTATTGCACCTGTGCCTACTGCCAAAGGGTAGAGTAACGTATAATATAATGTGGCCGGAAAAGCAAAAAAAAGGCCCTTTGTTTTGTAGAAAGCCCGAATGAGTCTTCTGTTTACAAAGAGGTTGACTGCAAATATCAGGGGGACAGGATAGAGCAACAGGCTGTTCAGTGTAAATATCCAGAGTAGCAGGAACACGATGTTGAGGAAGAATGAGAGCACGTTAACCTTCAATTCAACAGAGGCCGTGCCTGAATCAACGAGGAGGTCTTTATTATTAATAGAGTAAATAGTCCAGAATTTGGATTTTTTGAAGGCATTTTTCATTGATCTTGAAAAAGAGTAATTAAAGATATGTTGTACCAGCAGGTCCGGATTCATGATCAGTTTATATCCCTCCCTCCGTATCCTGTGGCTGTACTCCACGTCTTCGATTATGGGCATGAAGGCTTCCGGAAAACCCCCGCTCTTTCTGAAGGTTTCGGCATCAATGGCCATTGCGTGGGTTGCTATGTAATCCGGATTTTTCAGGTTTTTGGTCTCTGAGTAATTAATGAAGACAGACTGAAAAATACTGAAGAACCTGTTGTCATAGGACATGGGTGTATATGTGCCCCCGACAACCACGTCAGGACCGTTTGTGGCATATGCAGCACTTGCGACTGACAAGGCATCCTCTTTCACGACACAGTCTGCGTCAATAAAGAAGAGGAGCTTTCCCTTACTGTTCCGTGCGCCGGCATTCCTTGCCTTTGAAGCACCGGATCGCTCCTTCAGTGCCACGAGTTTGCAGGGAAACCGTTTGATGATCTCTATGGAGTTGTCGGCAGAGCAGTCATCCACCACAATGACCTCGAAATTATCGTATCCGGATGAAAAAGCTGCTTCAAGGCACTTTCCGATAGTTGATTCCCCGTTGTAATTGGGTATGATTATAGAGATGAACTCTGACACTATCTTATTATACCCTATGTTAAGCGAGTTTGGGTAGTATATTCCTGAATATACAGTGATTTCAGGTTAAAGGAGGAGTTGTCAAAAAACTGTCCGATTCAGAACAGACTTGACGGAATAGTGTCCTTTTCGGGATAAAGTTGAATTCCGAAAGTGCCGAAAAACCGCTGGTTAGAAAGTAAGTTGAGGATGGCATGAGGTTTGCCCGGCTTTCTTTATCACTTCAGCTTTGAGTTTGTATCTTCTTCAAAATCTCCAGGAGTTCAACAAGCCGTTCCCTGATCAGAAAATCAGCCCCCTTTAGTGCCTCTAACGGCCTGTAGCCGTAACCCGCCCCCACAGTAATGACGCCTGCTTTTCTGCCTGCCTCAATATCAAGATTGCTGTCACCGACCATTAGTGCCTGAGCAGGGGTGAGGCCTTCCCGCTTGAGGACCGTGAGTACCGGCAGGGGGGAGGGTTTTTTCTCTGGTGTACTGTCACTGCCGAGGATGTGATTAAAGCAGGAGGCCATGCCGAGTTCTTCAAGGAGTCTCCGGGAAAGCTCCTCCCTTTTATTGGAGATTACCGCCTTTCCGTATGTACTGAGTTTATCAAGGGTGTCTGTTACATCCGGATAAGGTCTTGTATATTCTGTCAAGTGGTCTGAATAGAACTCAAGGAATCTCCTGAGTACATCATTTTTTATCTCCATCCTTTCAGTCCCTATGACCTTTTCAATAAGCCTTGATATCCCCTCACCAACCAGTTTTACGGTCTCTTCTACTGTCATGGCTTTAAATCCGTAGGGTTTCAGGGCGTAGTTGAGGGCATTGGTAATGTCCCTTGAGGAATCCACAAGGGTGCCGTCAAGGTCGAATATTATGAGGCGTATCTTTTCCATTTCAGATATTTATTTTCCGTGTTAGCACATTTCCAAGGATTATATTATAATCTACTTATCGGGATTTAATCACGGAATATGCTTGAAAGGATAATTAGCGAGAGGATTAATCAGGAAGGTCCCATAACCTTTGAGTCATTTATGAATATGGCCCTTTACCTGCCGGAATACGGATACTATATGTCCGGGGAATCCGTCATAGGCCCTGATGGTGATTTCTTCACATCTCCACATCTTCACCCCGTATTCGGATGGCTCATGGCGATTCAGATAGATGAGATGAGGAGGCTGTTGGGAGAGCCCGAGGGGTTCACCATCCTTGAGATAGGTGCAGGCAGGGGATTTCTGGCAGAGGGGATTCTCTCATACATCCGGAGAGAGTTCAACTGGGGAGATGGATGGCAATACATAATCGTTGAAAGGGATTCTCGTATACAGCAGGAGCAGGAAAGAATACTCTCGGAGTATAAAGGGATAGTTCAGTGGGTTTCTTCTCTTGCCGGGGTGGAACGGTTCTGCGGCTGTGTTGTCTCAAATGAACTGCTCGATGCTTTTCCCGTACATGTAGTTCAGATGAATGATGCCTTTTCCGAGGTATATGTGGATGTGGCAGAAAATGGATTTAAAGAGACTGAAGGGGAGTTAAGCACTCCTGATTTGGCGGAATACATCAGGAGATACAGGATGCCGGAGATAACCGGTTACAGGACAGAGGTGAACCTTGGGCTGAGGGATTTTCTAAAGGAGATAAACAATCTCCTCTCTGAAGGGTTTGTTATAACCATTGACTACGGCTATCCCTCGTGGGAATACTATGCAGAGGAGAGGAGCCGGGGGACACTGCTCTGTTATCACAGACATACTTGTAATGAAGACCCGTATGGATACGTGGGGAAACAGGATATTACCGCACATGTTAACTTTTCCTCCCTCAGGGACTGGGGAGAGGATGTGGGGATGAGGACAATCGGGTATTGTCCCCAGGGGACATTCCTTGTATCCCTTGGTATTGACAGGGTTATTTCAGGGATGTTGAGTGCTGATCCAGGGTTTCAGAGCGAGATACCGAAGATTAAAGGCCTTCTGCTCGGGATGGGTGATACACATAAGGTGATGGTTCAGTATAAGGGTAAAGGGGAAGCTGGGAGTTTGAGGGGATTTGAACTCAGAAACAGGCTTAATCTTTTATAGCCCGGGATTTGGCGGGACGGAGTCATGCCAGGGGGGTCTCTCATAAAAGGAACCGATGGCTATCTCTCTTTCTGTACCTGTTTTAAATCCCGGTTTCTGCAGCCGGGCTGAAAAGGGAGGCTTTCGATGAATGGAACATTGCTTCACGGTTCATGGAAAATAACGAAAATAATGGGAATACCTATCCGGGTCCATTTTTCATGGCTAATTGTCTTTGGCCTGATAACCTGGTCGTTATCTACTTTCTATTTCCCTGAAGCAGCGCCGGACCTTCCGGCAGTCTCTTACTGGATTAAAGGTACCATAGCCTCACTCCTCCTCTTTGCCTCTGTTGCATTCCATGAGCTTGCGCACTCCTTTGTTGCCAGGAGATACAGGATATCAATTGTCAGTATAACGCTCTTCATATTTGGTGGTGTTGCACAGATGAAGGGAGAGCCGCCGACCCCCAGGGCAGAGCTGAGGATGGCGATTGCAGGGCCGATTTCGAGTCTCTTTCTTGCTGGTTTCTTTTTCCTGTTTTACGCTGCTGCTGCCAGCCCCGGGGTTAAGGCCCTTTTTTCCTATCTTGCAGAGCTTAACTTTATCCTCGGTGTCTTCAATTTGATACCGGGTTTTCCCATGGACGGAGGGAGGGTATTGAGGGCCGTCATATGGAAAAGGACCAATGATTTTTTTTATGCAACACGAAGAGCCGCCACTTTTGGACAGAGAATAGCGATTTTCTTTGTCTTCTTTGGTTTCTTTTCGATCTTTATGGGTGTTCCGGGAAGTCTGTGGCTGATACTTATCGGCTGGTTTCTCTATACTGCGGCACAGACAAGTTATCAACAGGCAAGCCTTCAGCAGACCCTTTCGGGTATCAAGGTGAGGGATGTAATGGTTACTGATATTGTGGTACTCAGTCCAAATGTTACAATAGATGAGGCTGTGAATCACTATTTTCTCAAGTATGGTTTTGGTGGGTTTCCAGTATTTGAAAATGGAAATTTTCTCGGCTTTGTAACCCTTAAGGATATTAAAAAGGTTCCAAGGGAGGAGTGGGGGGATGTGAAGGTTTCCGATGTGGTGGTATCCCATAGCAGGCGCTGGGAGGTCTCCCCGGAAACCGATGTCATAAAGGCCCTGGAGCTGATGTTGAATGAGGACAGGGGCAGGCTTGTGGTTACGGATGGAGGCAAGGTCACAGGCCTGATTACAAGGAACGGCATTGCACGGTACATGCAGATTATGGGGAGATGATAAATTTAATGATACCCGAATCCGGTGATAAAAAGCCTCAAACAAGGAAAGGAAGCGATATGATTGACTCTG
>UOGI01000141.1_pt1 | contig 17472 bp, 16 predicted proteins | sample 1989621 | NCBI WGS metagenome assembly UOGI01 (sample SAMEA4712198, study PRJEB27164) | hydrothermal vent metagenome | biome: marine basaltic hydrothermal vent biome; feature: marine hydrothermal vent; material: mineral | place: Pacific Ocean | collected 2011-06-14/2011-07-23 | depth 1691 m
GTATATCACCCGTATTGTAATGATATGCAGAAAACCGGATATCTGCAGTTTCTGATATTTCTTTAGACACCTGTCTGCCATCTGCACAGGTTGGTAAGAAACTCGCTTTAATGACATTGATTTTCGTGACGTTGTTGTATGTTCTGCATATCTATTGAAAAAAGGTGGCATGAACAGGGGCTGCAATAGAAAATTTAGAGGGAAATCCGGGAGCATAAAGCTCCCGGATTATAATGTCTATTTGCCGGATTGTGATCGAAGGTATTTGAAGAAATCGCTCTTTGTGGACAGGACCAACCAGTCTTTGTCAGATAACGTTGTCTTATAGGTCTCCAGGGTTTTCAGAAAGACATAGAAGTCACGGGATTGCTGGTTCTGGTTATATGCTTTGGCATAGATGGTAGTTGCTTCAGCGTCAGCCTTTCCCATGAGTTCCTGAGCTGTTCTGTATGCCTCGGACTGGATCTTTTTTAACTCACGCTCCTTATTGCCCAGGATTTTGGATGCTTCACCCTGACCCTCGGAACGGAATTTGTCCGCTATGCGCTTACGTTCGGTAATCATCCGTTCAAATATCTTCTTCTGGACTTCTTCCACGTAATTAATCCTTTTGAACCTCAGGTCAAGCAATTCGATTCCAAGTTCAAGGGTACGGGGAGAAGCTGCTTCAACAATAGAACGTGCTATTTTTTCCCTACCGTATTTAATACGGACTAAACTCTTGCCTTCTTCATTTTTCAACAAACCTTCACTTGTCTTGTATTCCCGGTTAGTTGTACGAATTATTTCAACCAGGATGTGTTTGGCAATTGCGTTTCTGGTCTCACCATCTAAAATATCATCCAGCCGGGACTGGGCGCCCCGTTCGTTCCGCACGCGCTGAAAGAACAAAAGCGGGTCTTTTATCCGCCAGCGTGCATAGGTATCCACCCAGATAAATCTTTTATCCTTTGTGGGTATCTGATTTGGATTGCCGTCCCATTCCAGAAACCGTTTATCAAAAAAATTGGCCTCCTGAATTATGGGAATTTTGAAATGGATGCCCGGGGTTACAATCGGTTTGCCTACCGGTTTACCAAACTGTGTGATTATGACCTGTTCTGTTTCGTTTACAACGAAAGCGGAGGAGGCTATAGCTATCAAGGCAAGAACTGCAATGGTTGCAACTACTACATATCTTGTTTTTTTCATTGTTTAGCGCCTCCCTTCTCAAGCTGGAACAAAGGTAAAATCCCGGTGACATCCTCGTCGGTGATCAATTTTCTTCCAACCTTTTGCATGACATCATTCATTGTCTCCAGATAAATACGCTGACGCGTTACCTCTTTTGCTTTCATGTATTCCTTGAAAACAGAATCAAACCTTGATGCCTCACCGCGTGCGTTATTAACCCTCTCCAGTGCGTATCCCTTTGCCTTTTCAATCGTTCTCTCCGCCTCACCGCGGGCCCTCGGAATTACCTTGTTATATTCGGAAAGGGCCTGATTAATTAATTTTTCGCGCTCCTGCTGGGCCTCATTGACCTCGTTGAAGGCAGGTTTAACAGATTCAGGGGGATTAACATCCTGAAGCACCACCTGCTCTACTTTAAGCCCCGTCTCATACTGATCGCATAATGCCTGAACTTTCAGGGCGACGGTGCTGGCAATCTCCTGACGGCCAATGGTTAACACCTCGTCCACCGTACGGTCACCAACAACCTCACGCATGACTGCCTCATTAATATCACGGAATGTCCCCACGGAGTTTCTTATACGAAACAGGAATTTGTATGGGTTTTTGATGCGGTATTGCACGATCCATTCTACTTCAGCGGCATTCAGGTCGCCTGTTAGCATCAAGGATTCCTCCTGGTATTTTCTGGAGGAATACTCGGTCCTGATTCCGGGCTTGGTTGTTCGGAAGCCGAGCTCGAGTTTTAATTGCCGTTGAACAGGTACTTTGTATACCTTTTCGATTCCAAAAGGCAACTTGAAGCTTAACCCGGGATCGACTGTGCGGACAAATTTTCCAAACCTGAGGACAACCCCGACCTCATCCGTATCTACGGTAAAGTAGGAAGAGAACAGAAAGATCACGAGCAGGATTGCAACAACGACCCCAACAATTGTTTTAACATTGATATTGGGCGGTCGGAAATCTTTTAGATCAAACGGTGCTTTTTGTTCCATGAATCGTTACCTCCTCTTAATTTGTGAAACTTGCTGTTAGTATGGAAATGAGAGTGAATGTTGATTAGAATCTGCTTTTTCATCCTCCTGTGAAAGGAGAACGGCTGTTTTTTTCGAATCTTTTCTTTGAAACCACCTTTGTTATGATTTGATCAGTACAATCAATTGTAACTGTCCACAGTGCTTTTGTCAATGTCCTGTATCGGTATCTCAAAACAGCAATAAAGGGAGTTACGTGCGGGCAGGCTGACAAGCTGACAGGCTGGAATCTGGTATTGCAATGAGTAAAACTGGAAGGGGAGTTGTAAGAATCTGATTTTGAAGCGGTTTTTGGTGGCGGGGGGAGGATTTGAACCTCCGACCTTCGGGTTATGAGCCCGACGAGCTACCAGACTGCTCTACCCCGCTGAATATTATCATATCCTAACGGGGCTTTTATTGTCAAATGATCTAACCCTTCACCACACCCAGCGGCCTCAATTTTGCCACCTTTCCGGAGATACCTGCCCTGTGTACCACATCCACCACGTTTGATACATCTTTATAAGCCTCGGACATCTCCTCGGCAAGTGTCCGTTTCCCTGCACTCATGACCACTATGCCTGCATCCTCCATCTCCCGCCATATGGCACGGCCCTTTGCCTGCTTTATTGCCTGATGCCTGGACATCACCCTGCCTGCCCCGTGACAGGTGGACCCAAAGGTCTCTTCCATGGCCTTTTCAGTGCCGGTCAGGACAAAAGAAGCCCTGCCCATATCACCGGGGATTAATACAGGCTGGCCCAGTCCCCTGTAAATCTCCGGAAGCTCGGGATGCCCGGGGGGAAAGGCCCGTGTGGCGCCCTTTCTGTGGACGACGAGTCTCTTTTTAACGCCGTTGACAGTATGTTCCTCTATCTTTGCTATGTTATGGGCAACGTCATAGATGAGTTTCAGGCCCAGCTCTTCCGGGGATGCCGACATTACCTTCATCAGCGCCTCTCTCGTCCAGTGCATTATGCACTGTCTGTTGGCCCATGCATAATTTGCTGCAGCCTTCATTGCTGCAAGATACTCCCTGGCCTCGGGACTCTTTACAGGTGCACAGGCAAGCTCTTTGTCCGGCAATGTTATGCCATACTTTCCGACAGCCCTCTCCATCACATCGAGATAATCTGTGCAGACCTGATGTCCAAACCCCCTTGACCCGGTGTGGATCATTATTGTTATCTGGTCAGGGAATAGTCCGAGGATATCGGCTGCCTTTTCATCATATATCTCTGCTACATACTGTACCTCAAGGAAGTGATTTCCGGAACCCAGGGTTCCCTGCTGTGCCCTGCCGCGTTCAAATGCCCTGTCACTTATCAGAGACGGGTCTGCGCCCTCCATGGCCCCTCCGGATTCCGTTCTTTCAAGGTCTTCTGCCGTGCCATAGCCCCGCTCAACCGCCCAGCGGGCTCCCTTCAGGAGGAGCCTTCTTTGATCCTCCCTTGTCAGCCTGAGTTTGCCCTTTGAGCCGACTCCTGAAGGGACTTCATTGTAGAGCATTACAACGAGGTCTTTCATTTTGGGGAGGACCTCCTCGCGTGTCAGATTGCTCCTCAGCAGACGAACTCCGCAGTTTATGTCATAACCTACACCGCCGGGGGATATAATGCCGTCCTCCAGGTCAAAGGCCGCTACCCCGCCGATTGCAAAGCCGTATCCTGTATGAATGTCCGGCATTGCAAGGGATATCTTCACTATGCCCGGAAGCGTGGCCACATTGGCAACCTGTTTAATGGCCCCTTCTTCAAGGAATGCCTCAAGCTCCTTATCGACATAGATTGTCCCGCCCACGTGCATCCCGTCAATATATCCTTTTGGGACCTCAAGGCGGGTCTCGTCTATTCTTCTCAGTCCTTCTGCCATATGAGTCTCCCGGCAACTATTTTAATAATACTATATGTCAAGAACTACCTCGGCAGTCCAGATGCCGTTTTTTTCTTCAATCCTGAGGTTGTGGTATGTGGCAGCTTTCACCAGAAGCCCCCTTTCGTGTCTGTCAGGGTCAAAATCCTCGCCTTTTATACCTGCCTCAACCCTGTTTTCGTTGATGTTTTTAATCCTGACCTCCTTACCAATAAAACCGTAGGCATCAAACCGGAAGATCAATTCATTGAGCCATCCAACAAGGAGACCATCAAGTGATTCCCTGCTGACATTAATATCAACCGGCTCTGTGGGCTCAACGTCTGAGAGGTCAGTGACAAGGCTGTAAAGACCGAGTGCGCTGTTTACAAAGAGCTCTTCAAGGCTCCGGCCATGGACTCTGAGGCCCACATCTCCGGATATATCAAGAATTTCAAACCCTCTGTTCATATAACATTGACTGTAAGTTTTTTTGAATCTACCCACATATTAACACTGAGCTTTAAGGATGTCAATCGGGAATCTCTTTCTGCTGCAAACAAAATCCTCTTCACATGCTATTATATTTTATGCCCGGTTTTGTTGTACACGAACATCACTCAAAGCGCCTTCATTATGACTTCAGACTTGAGATGGACGGAGTGCTCAAGTCCTGGGCAGTTCCCAAGGGGCCTTCAATGTGTCCAAAAGACAAGAGACTCGCAATAATGGTTGATGACCATGCGCTTGAGTACGGAAGCTTTGAGGGTATAATCCCCGAGGGCCATTATGGTGCCGGGCCTGTACTTATATGGGATTCGGGTGAGTATGAGCTCATTGGCGGGAGTCTGGAGGAGGGACGGCTCGAGTTTGTACTTAAGGGGAGAAAGCTGAGGGGGAACTTTGTCCTGACAAGACTGAAGGGGCGGGAGAATCAGTGGCTCCTGATAAAGAAAAAGGACGAATATGCCCTCTCCGTCTATGTTGTAAAGCCTGAGCTTACAGAGGCGAGGCTGGAGAGATTAAAAGAGAGAATACCGCCGTGTGAGGTGGAGTGATGGAGTGATGGAGTGATGGAGTGATGGAGTGATGGAGTGATGGAGTGATGGAGTGATGGAGTGATGGAGTGATGGAGTGACTACCACAGGTTATGTCTTCCTCTGCGGCCTCTGCGAACTCTGCGGTGAAATCTTACTGTGAATAAGTGTTTCAGCGATCCCGGCAAACTCTTCCATGCTCAGGGTTTCAGGTCTCCTCCGGGGATCCAACCCTGTAGCAAGCAGGATATCCTTTATATCTTCAGACAGGGGTTTGAGGGAGTTTGAGAGGGTCTTTCTCCTCTGCGAAAATGCTGTCTTGATTACCTTGAAGAATAGCCTTTCATCGGGGACAGAGATGCGCGGTTCAGCTAATATCCCGAGATGAAGCACGGCAGAGTCAACCTTTGGCGGGGGCTTAAATGCCTCTTTCGGTATGAAAAAGGCTATGCTGGTCTCAGCATAATACTGGACCATGAGTGAGAGCACCCCATAGTCCTTTCCGCCAGGAGGGGCTACTATCCTTTCCGCCACCTCCTTTTGAACTGTAAGGGTTGCAGATACAAGCCTGTCCCTGTGGGCAAGGAGCCTGAAGATTATCGGTGTTGTTATGTAGTAGGGGATATTGGCCACCACCTTAAAAGGGGGGAGTGTGTGGTAGGGGTATTTCAGGGCATCAACACAGAAGAGTCTTATGTTCCTTATTGCCGAAACCTTTTTTTTAAGATGTTCGCAGAGATATGGGTCAAGCTCTATGGCTATAACCTCGCTTACTTCTTCAGATAACATAAGGGTGAGAATGCCCTTGCCGGGCCCTATCTCTACCACTGTGTCATCAGGTGCGAGGTCTGCTGCGTTTATCAGTCTCTTTAATATGGATGAGTCAAAGAGATAATGTTGTCCGAGTTTGCGTTTCAGGATAACTCCTTAAATTCCTGGATTAATATGCCCTACATTATACCTTATACATTAAAAAACGGGCATTGTATACCGATTTGACACCATTTGTATCAAACTGATACTATTCAAATCACTCGTCTGGCTTTCTGCCAGGGCAAAAAATCAAAATTTAACTGAAGACTTTACGGAGAAGGACAGTGACGGAAAAAGGGGAACTATAGGGTGTGAGGAATTTACTGAAAGAAAGCTTTGGACTAATCAGGGAGCATACCGTTGTAATTATGCCTCCTGTATTCGTCTCTTTTATCATCGGTTGTCTTTCAATCGTGATAATCGGGATGAGAATGACTGCAATGGAGCCTGATGCCGTGGGTGACCTCGGGCGAGGGATGCCGGACCTTATATTTGCAAAATCTGTCTTGTCCGTAGTGGGATGGGTCTTTTATGGTTTTGCTCAGGGGATGGTAGCCTCCATGATGGTTGAGTTGGAAGACAAAGGACAGACATCAATCCGTTCCGGGTTTAGCCGTGCCAACGAAATGATCGTCAGTCTTATGGTTGCCGGCTTTATTGTTGGTGTTTTGTTGCTTCCGGGCTTTAGCTTTGTGTTATTTATTATCCCGGGATTAATTATTACGTTTATTTTTATCTTCACTTTTGTAGTTATAATGCTTGAAAAAAGAGGCCCTGTTGATGCGATGAAAAGGAGTGTTCAGATTGTAATAAGCAACCTCTCCGATACCCTTAAGTTATTTGCCGCCATTATAGGAATAGGGTTTTTCCTGATGATTATCGGCGTAATATTAAACAAACTGTCTCTTATAGGGATTTTGGTATCAATGGCCCTTACCGGCGCTTATATGGGATATACCTATGTGGTTTTTATAAAGGCTTATCAGAAGTTTAAAAAAGAGGGGTCAGGTTTTCCCCAGGGTTAGTCTTTTGGGTCCAGGAGAGAGAGAATTACCATGCAAGAGATAATTAAAGGTCTTGTACAGAAAAACAATACAAAAATCTTCATGATAGTCCTTGACGGGCTTGGGGGCCTTCCACTTGATGGCCGTACCGAGCTCGAGACCGCAAGGATTCCTAATCTTGATACCCTTGCAAAGACCTCTGCAACAGGGTTGCATACGCCGGTTGCATATGGTATTACCCCCGGGAGCGGTCCGGGACATCTCGGTATATTCGGTTATGACCCTTTTAAGTGGCGGATAGGCAGGGGAGTGCTTGAAGCGCTTGGCCTTGGTGTTGAACTGAAGAGCACGGATGTTGCTGTAAGGTGTAATTATGCCACTATTCAGGAGGGACTGATAAAGGACAGAAGGGCCGGCAGGATACCTACCGAGAAGGCTAAAAAATTAACGGAGAAATTGCAGAAGGAGATAAAACAGATAGACGAGGCGGAAATTATCTTCACTCAAGGGGTGGACTACAGGTTTGCGGTGGTCTTCCGGTTCCCGGAACCGCTTGAAGAGGGTTCAGCCGAGGTCAATGATACGGACCCCCAGAAGGCAGGCAAGACACCGCTCAGGCCTGTGCCTGCAAACCACCAATCCGACAGGGTAGCGAGGATTGCAGAGAAACTTGTCGAGAGGGTGAGGGAGATACTCAAGGACGAAGAGGTGGCAAACTATATACTTTTGAGGGGGATTGCACAGGTGCCGTCAATCCCGACCTTTGAAGAGGTTTTCGGCCTTAAATCCCTTGCCATTGCCGTATATCCCATGTACAGGGGCCTGGCGAGGCTTATAGGTATGGAGACACCCCCGGTTAATGGTGATATAAAAGAAGAGATAGAGTTTATGAAGGAGAATCTTGAGGATTATGACTTCTTCTTCGTTCATGTAAAGAAGGTGGACTCCTATGGAGAGGATGGGGATTTCGAGGGAAAGGCAGGAAAGTTTGAGGAGTTCGATTCCTTTCTTCCCGGTATACTTGAACTGAAACCGGATGTCCTGATTATCACAGGAGACCACTCAACCCCTTCAGTAATGAAGTCACACAGCTGGCATCCTGTGCCGGTAATCTTGAATTCTCCCTATGTCTTTGGCGGACTGAGCCAGGCATTTACCGAGAGGGAATGCCTCAGAGGGGAGCTTGGAATATTCCCTGCCATCCAGATACTTCCCCTTGCACTCGCCAATTCCGGCAGACTCAAAAAATTCGGGGCATAAGTAAAGAGTTTTTCAATGGACAATATTAAATCGTCAATCATCAATCGTCAATCATTCATCGATACCCACTGTCACCTTGATATGGCTGATTTCGACCCTGACAGGGATGAGGTTATAGCAAGGGCCAGGGATGCCGAAATAGTGGCAATTATTACCATCGGCTCCGACCTTAAGGGCTCCGAAGGGGCCGTGAGGATTGCCGGGGAATACGACTTTATATATGCGGCAGTAGGTATCCATCCCCATGATGCAAAGGACTACACCTCCGATACAGCAGAGAAGATACGGGTGTGGTCTGGGGAGAAGAAGGTTGTTGCAATTGGGGAGACCGGGCTGGATTACCATTACGACCACTCACCACGGGATGTGCAGCGGGAGGTGTTTGAGAAACAGCTCGGCCTTGCCCTGGAACTCGACCTTCCCGTGATTGTCCATTGCAGAGAGGCAAAGGATGATACGTTGAAGATACTCTCCGGGTCAGGTATCAGCCGCGGAGTCCTGCACTGTTTCTCCGGGGATATGGATATGGCGGAGAGGGTGATGGCAATGGGTTTGTATATCTCCTTTGCAGGTACTGTAACGTTTAAAAATGCTAAAAAACTTCAGGAGATAGCGGCAGTTATACCTGATGAGTACCTGCTTGTAGAGACTGATGCCCCCTATCTCTCCCCGGTTCCACTGAGGGGCAGAAGAAACGAGCCTTCCTTCCTGCTGCATACGGCCCGGAAGCTTGCTGAGCTCAGGGATGTGGGTTTTGAGGATATTGCAAGGATAACCACCCTGAATGCAGGGAGACTCTTCGGGATAGGAGAGGGCTCTCCTGTGGGAAAGATTGCCTACAGGATCAGGGACTCCCTTTATCTTAATATCACCAACCGCTGCACGAATGCGTGTTCCTTCTGTATCAGGTTTCAATCCGATTATGTGAAAGGGCATAACCTCAGGCTTGACCATGAGCCCGGGTTTGAGGAGATGAAGGAGGCAATAGGTGATCCCCCGGCATATAAGGAAGTGGTATTTTGCGGATACGGTGAACCCCTGACGCGTCTTGATCTGGTCAAGGCCCTGGCCGGATGGATAAAGGATAACGGCGGCAGGGTGAGGATAAATACCAACGGGCAGGGTAATCTGATCCATGGCAGAAATATCCTGCCTGAACTTCAGGGAATTGTTGATTCCATATCCATAAGTCTTGATGCACAGGATGAGAGTACCTACAAAAACCTTTGCAGGCCCGTTTTAAAGGGCGCCTACAGGAGTGTTGTCTCTTTTATAAGGGAAGCCGGGAAGTATATACCGGATGTAACTGTTACGGTTGTTGATGCGCCGGGGGTAGATGTGGAGAGGTGTAAGGAAATAGCAAGGGAACTAAATGTAAGATTCAGGCTCAGACGGTATAATCTTGTGGGTTGATTTAACCCATGAGATACAGGCATGGACAACATTCGGGTCAAACTGTTTGCCTGCACAGGTTGTAATCTCCCTGACGGTTTCTTCACCGAGACCGGTGAATTCCTCGGAAAGCATGTAGAGCAGGGATAATTCCTCGTAGGTATCGCTTAATTAGGTTACCGTGGCTTTCAGGTCTTCTTTAATCCTATTTGTTTCCAAGTTGTTCAAGTACCAACTCCAGCAGGATTCGCGGGCTGAAAGGTTTTGTTATGTAGCGGTCAACTCCGCACTCGATTCCCAACTTTTCATCATCCTCCTGCCCCTTTGCCGTTAACATGAACACCGGTATACTTGCAAGCTCAGGGTCGGCCTTTATTGTTTTGCAGATGCTTATTCCGCTGATTTCCGGCATCATCCAGTCAAGGATGATCAGGTCAGGCATTTCCCTGCGTATTACATCGACAGCGTTTTTGCTCTCTCTGAGAGTAACAACCTCGAGCCCTCCACGTCTCAACTTGTCCTCGATCATCATCAAAATAAAGGGTTCATCATCAATTACCATCACTTTAGGCATCATTTAATCTCCTGTAAGGCAGGGTGACAATAACGGTTGTTCCTTTAGTTAACCTGCTCCTGATATCAATGCTTCCGTGGTGTATCCGTACGATCTCTCTACATAGAGCGAGCCCGAGGCCGGTGCCTTTGGTCCTTTCTCCGTGTGTCCCCCTGTAAAAACGTTTACTCAGGTTTGCCATATCGTTTTCGGGAATCCCCCAACCCGTGTCAGATACTTCCAGTATAACATACTCACCGGAATATCTTACTCTCAGATTGATGTAACAGCCCGGGTCGGAGTATTTTATTGCATTGTCAAGGAGATTGAGAAGGAGTTGCCTTAATTTTTCCCTGTCACCATAGAATTCCCGTGTTTCAGTGTCTACCCCGGTAAACAGGGAGATATTCTTTTTTGTGACAGGGGCATCAAGAACTCTCTTTACGGATTCAATAAGTTCGGAGAAGTCTATGTTACTGAACCTTACGGTTTCTTTCCCGCTTTCGATCTTTGAGATACTCAGCAGCTCTGAAACCATTTCAGAGAGTCTCATCCCCTCTTCATAAATGGTCAAAAGATATTTCCGGGCCCTTTCGCTCTCAATGTCTCCATCAATGAGCATTTCAGTTAATCCAACAATTGCCGACAGGGGAGTTCTGAACTCATGGGAGACAGAACAAATAATATCTGTCTTCATCCTGTCTGTCTCTCTTTCGCCGGTGACATCCCTGAAGACCTGTACCGCCCCGCAAATTCTGTTGGCAGAATCCAGGAGAGGAAGTGAGCTTACATGAATTACCTTTCCTTTTTGCTGAATAAACTCTGCAGATGCCTTTTCTCCCTTGAGAGACTTTACTACAGGGCAGGCATTTCCTTCTGCCGGCTCATTGAAAATCTCTGTGTAGTTCCTTCCTGCAAGCCTGGTGGCCGATACCCCCAATATCCTTTCTGCAGAACGGTTAGCTGATATAATCACTCCATTGGTATCTACAGTGCAGACACCTTCAGACATGGCATTCAGGATAGCTTCAGCCAGACCACGGTCAATTCTCATCTCTTCGTAAAGCCTGATATTTTCAAGGGCCAGTCCGCTCATCTCACCAACCGCTTTCAACAAGCGCTCCTCTTCCATGGTAAAGAAGTGCTCCTTGAACTTAAAGAGACAATATACTCCGAGCACGCGTTCCTTCCCTTTTACCGGGATGCAACAGTACCCCTTTATGTTGGTATCCTTAAACAGGGAATTGGAAATCCTGTTGTCGGAACTCAGGTTTGATGATGTCATTACCTCACCTGTAACAGCGACTCTTCCAGGTATATCATCGCCAAGTTTTATACTGATAGCCGTTGAAGTGCATTGTTCACTAACTCCCCTGTGGCAGGAACATTTAAGCGTGCGGGTCTCTTCGTCGATAATGAATACGCAACCACCGTCCATATCAAGCGCCTCCATGAGCCGGTCAATCACACTTGTGAAAATCTCCTCTGCCTTTATGGATTGATTTATAATAGAGGCGATGGAATTCAGCAGGATGAGCTCCCTGTTTCTCCTGTTTATCTCATCCATGTGTTTCACACGTTCTGTTACGTCTCTCATGATCTCGAGTGCCTCAACGACCTTGCCTTCGGAATTCCTGATAGGAGAGGATATGACCTCAGCATAGCGCTTGTTTCCACCCTCGTCATAATGTTCATGTATGGTCCTCCAGGTTCCACCATTGGTAAAGACCCCCTGAATGGGACAGTCCTCACCTTCCATCCAGCAGGGCCTGGAAGAATTATGAGTGATTTCATGACATTTTCTTTCGGTAATGTTATTACCATACCTGGTGATGGCAGCAACATTGGCCTTCAGTATCCTGTAGTCGCTATTGATAATCAGTATTGAGTCTTCAATGCTATTCATTATTGTCTCGAGGTAGTCTCTTGATTCCTTAAGTTCCCTTACCAGTTTGGCCTGCTCCCTGAAGTCCTTTATAATCCCTATCTTGCCGACAACTTCACCATCCCTTATTATGGGAGCACCGGTTATAAGTACGGGTATCTGCGAACCATCTTTTGCAGTGATGTTAACCTCGTATATGGAATGCTCTCCCCTGTGTCTCTTCAAGCCGAGTTCTTTCTTCATTATCATTGCATTTTCCGTGTCGAGAAAATCATAGATTGATGATCCGACCACCTGATTACGCTCATAACCGAACATCTTTGTAAAGGCCGGGTTTATGTCAACGATTACATCATTTATATCGACCACCCACAGGGCATCCATCATTGCCTTCACATAGGTATCCTTGTTCTGTAATTCTTCTGTCTTGGCCCTGAGATTGGTTAACATTTCATTGAATATCGTTGTGACCTCGCCGAGTTCATCCGCTGAATGGACAGGGATTTCTATGTCAAGGTCCCCACCCTTTACCGCTTCTGCCCCGTCATAAAGGGCCTTGACGGGATTAAGAAACCTCCTCGAAAAAAAGATGGAAAGTATAAACGCAAGAAAAAAAGCATAGAAGGAGATACTCAGGAGGTGCGTGAATATCTCCTGAAAGAGTTTATCCTCAATGGCACGGGCATCATTGAGCTTGCCTTTCTCTATAAGAACCTCCATGTTTGTAAACATCCCTTTCAGGTCTTTACGCAAAGAGAAGGAAAGGGGCAGTATGAGGGCAAATGAGAAGATTAGAAAGGTTACAAGGAATTTATATATGAGTTTTATTTTAAACATTTTTATAGTAGGTTAAAAAGGAGTAGCTGGGCTGTTAAAATGATACTAATCGATAGCGCCACGATTATGAGAGGTTTAATCCCTTCCTCCGTAATAGATTCGAAATCAACCGACATCCCGATTGCGGCCAGTGCGGTAGCGAGGGAAAAGCGGCTGACAGGTGCAGAGATGTCGGAGAGCCGGCCAAGTTTGAATATGTTTACCGCAATAGCAAGGAGAACAAAAACGGCTATGAACCAGGGGATATAGATGCGCCGGTCTTTTTCCCTCGAAAGAAAAACGGTCAGGGTTACAAGGAAGATGAGAAAAGACATTCTGAGGAGTTTATATTTAAGTGCTACTGTCACACACCCGGTTCCGTATGTGGATGCCGCTACCTTTATCTGTCCGATCATCGGCAATGTTGTGCCGGTAATAAAGGCGAATTCTTTTATCCCCATGTCAAAGTAGTTTGCAAATACAGGATAGGTTATCATCCCGAAGAGACCGTAGATCATCACAACAATCAATGATATGGAAGTCTCCTCACTGTCTGATTTTATCAGGGGAGAGACAATTGCAATTGCTGATGCCCCGCAAATTGACATGCCGGTGGCAAGGAGTATCCGGATATTTTTTCTTATCCCAAACCATTTTGCGATGAAGTAGACAAGGGTAAACATTGCAATAAAGGTGAGAAAGACCAAGGGGGTCATGGCAAGGTCAATATCTCTTATCGAGAGCTGTGCGCCATAAAGGGCTATCCCTACAGGGAGGAATATCCTGATTGCGAGATTAATTCCATTATTCAGAAAGTCTCTATCCTCCAGGATGTTGGAAAATAACATCCCGAGAATTATCGAGATTGCCAGGGCATCAAAAGTGGGATGGATATAGGAGAGGATAAAGGCAATAACTGCAATAACGAGTGATATTGTCAGACCGGAAAATTTCTTTACCATTACCTTAAACTTACCATAAAATACCTTTTTTTTCAAGCTGATGACATTGTATGCCTTCATCAATTCACGGTAAACTTATAAGTTTTGAGATTGCTTTACTTCACCGGCAATGACGGAAAAGCTTTTCGTAATGTCATCGCAAGGATCGTTAGCGACGAAGCAATCTTGCTCTGATTTTCATCGTTAACCGCCGGGTATGCCTTCTCAATAGCGGTCCCTTTTACAAAAAAATCCTTTTTTGCCTTGAAGGACCACGGTAGTTGAGGACACAAATGAGTTATAATATTTAGATGTTAAGAGCGATAATCATTATAGGCGTTTTGGGTATATTGGCAGGTGTGTTATCGGGGGTCGTTTTCCGGAGCCTCTCTGACCTGCCAAAGATTGAGGCCCTTGAGGAATACAACCCTATGGAGGCATCAAAAGTCTATTCCTCTACGGGTGACGTTATTGCCGAGTATTATATTGAGAGGCGTACCTTTGTCCCGTTTTACAAAATACCCCGGTATGTGAAGAATGCATTTGTGGCAATTGAGGACGAGAGGTTTTACAGGCATCATGGTATTGATTTGATCGGCATAGCAAGGGCCCTGGTTTATGACATCAAGGCAGGCAGGATTGTTCAGGGTGGCAGCACTATAACGCAACAGCTTGCAAAGCTGCTGTTTCTCAAACCCGCAAGGAATATTTCAAGGAAGATAAAGGAGGCGGCATTATCCATACAGATTGAGAAGAGGTATACAAAGGACGAAATAATAGGACTTTACCTGAACCAGGCATACTTCGGCACCAAGGCCTACGGAATTGAGGCTGCATCCCATACATATTTTAATAAATCCACGGAAAAACTGACACTTGCAGAGGCTGCCCTTTTGGCAGCCATACCCAGGGCGCCTTCGTATTATTCACCATTCAAGCACCCTGAAAAGGCACTTAAGAGGCGAAACCTTGTCCTCGGAAAGATGTTAAAGCTCGGATATATAACTGAAGATGCGTATAATACGGCATTGGAAGAGCCCCTGCCCGACAAAGTCCACAGAAGACGTTACAAGGCCCCGTATTTTATTGAATACCTGAGGGATATACTTGAACGCAAATACCCGGACAGTCTCTACACAGCGGGCCTGAAGATATATTCAACCCTCGACATGCATATGCAGGAGGTTGCAGAGAAGGCCGTAACCAACGGTGTGCAGAAACTCGACAAGAGGATTGCCCCCGGTGTGCAGGCTGCCCTGCTTGCCGTGGACCTGGAGACAGGGGAGATCAAGGCTATGGTGGGGGGCACAGACTTCTGGCAGACTCAGTTCAACAGGGTAACGCAGGCATTAAGGCAACCCGGCTCTGCATTCAAGCCGTTTGTATACCTGGCAGCTCTGGAGAGGGGTTTTATTCCTGAAGACACGATCATGGATACCGAGGTGGGTTATCCAACCCCGGATAACAAGGATGTCTGGTCTCCGCGGAATTATGAAAAACAATACAATGGCGAGGTAACACTCAGGTATGCACTCGCACACAGTCTGAACTCGGCAACGGTATGTCTTGCCGATACGATAGGGATTGAGAATGTTGTCAGGACGGCAAGGGAGGTAGGGATACGCCACAAGGTCAAACCCTACCTTTCATCGGCAATCGGGGCATCAGAGGCAACACTTATGGACATGGTTTATGGCTATGCAACCCTTGCACGGGGGTACAGGCTGAAACCCCTGTTTATCGACAAGGTTACCGACCGCGACGGGCTGACCCTGGAGGAGAATTACCCGGGGGCAAAAAGGGTCATTGATGAAGCAGTGGTGGATGAAATCAGGGATATGCTCCGTTCTGTTATTCTTCATGGTACCGGTAGAATGGCCAGGGTAATCAGGCGGCCTGTTTATGGAAAGACGGGCACAACCAATGACTACACCGATGCATGGTTTGTTGGTTTCGATGGCAGACTGGCCGTAGGAGTATGGGTGGGAAGGGATGACCATACCCCTATCGGTAATAAGGAAACAGGGTCAAGGGCAGCCCTTCCGATATGGATAGAGTTCATGAAAAACTACCGCTGAATCATGGTTTGTCAGAAACTCCTCGGCAGATACGGAGGTTTAACGGATACGGAGGTTTAAAATCTCTCATATAATTATTGACGGATACAATCTCATCGGGATTCAACACAGGGACCTTGAGTCTCAGAGAAGGGGTCTTCTCAGGAGACTGATTGAGTACAGGAAACTCACAGGGCATGATATAACCCTGGTCTTTGATGGACATGGCGGTGTTTCATCCAGAGAGACGGTAAGGGTTGATGGCGGTGTCGGGATAATCTTTTCGAGGATAGCGAAGAAGGCGGATGATGTGATAAAGGAGATGCTTGTCCGGGAGAAGAAGTACTTTATAGTGGTCAGCTCGGACAGGGAGATAGCTGATTTTGCCTGGACCCATGGGTCTGTACCGGTTGGTTCCGCTGATTTCCTCGGAAAGCTCAGTAGCGCCTTAAGAGAGGAAGAGATGGCAGGTGATGAGGGAATGATGGATGAATTAACAGAGAAGATGCTTGGTGATGAAGAGGAAGAAGATGAGTGGCCGGTCAGGAAGGGCTCTTCACACAGACTCTCAAAACGTCAGAAGGCCGTAACGAGGGCCTTGACCAGGTTGTAATGGGGCTGAATTTTGGCAGGGTGAGGCCTGCAGACGCTATTACTGTAATCTTTGTCTCGTTGTTTGCCCTGTTGACAGTGATTTACTATGGCTCTATTGCCTCTGCCGGCAAACTGCTTGTTACCTATATCTCGTTGCTGTTCCTTCAATTGATCCTTATCAGGTATTCTCCTGAACAGGGGTTTTTAAAGTTCTTTCATGACATTGTTTTTCCTGTGATGGCGGTATTCCTTGTATTTAACAGTATGACGGAGCTTGTTCCGGGCGTAAACCCCGGAGATATTGATTTCAGGCTCATACGGGCCGACTACTGGTTGTTGGGAGGCTACCCTACGGTCTGGCTTGAAAGGGTGGTGAACCCCTATCTTACAGAGATACTACAGTTAGCCTATACAAGTTATTATTTTCTTCCGGTTATTCTCGGGATAGCCCTCAAGATAAAGAAGAGAGAGACCGAGTTTGATGAAGGACTGCTCTTCATCCTTCTCTGCTTTTATCTGTCCTACGTCGGCTACATTCTGTTTCCTGCCCTCGGCCCGAGGTATACGATGAACCACCTCCAGTCAATTCCCCTTAAGGGCACCATGCTTTCTGAAAAGATATACAGTATACTCAATAGTATTGAAGGCATAAAGAGGGACGCCTTTCCAAGTGGGCACACAGCAGTAACACTGGTGGTTCTACACCTTGCATACCGTTACGAAAAGAGACTTTTTTATATCTATCTGCCGATAACGGTACTTCTTGTGTTTGCAACCGTTTATTGCCGGTATCACTATGTTGTTGATGTACTGGGGGGAATTGTATTATATGTGATAACCATGATAGCCGGGCAATGGATTCTCAGGTCCTTTCGTAAATTCAGTTAATTCCCTGCATTGTTTTACATCCTTGCACGGTTCAGGTTAATATATATGTCCATGTTTATTTGAAGATGCACAATTTTTCGTTCAAATAAGGAGTAAACAGGTTTAGTGTAATGGAAGAGCGGATTCAAAAGATACTCGCAAAAATGGGAATTGCCTCAAGGCGCAAGGCGGAAGAACTCATCCTTGAGG
>UOGI01000277.1_pt1 | contig 17460 bp, 12 predicted proteins | sample 1989621 | NCBI WGS metagenome assembly UOGI01 (sample SAMEA4712198, study PRJEB27164) | hydrothermal vent metagenome | biome: marine basaltic hydrothermal vent biome; feature: marine hydrothermal vent; material: mineral | place: Pacific Ocean | collected 2011-06-14/2011-07-23 | depth 1691 m
CTACCGATCAATTATACAAAAGGGCAAAACAGATAAACTGGGTGGATTTTATGTCTGTGGAAGAGACATTTGCTGTCTTCGGTAATGTATCAAACAGTCAGATAAATAATTCACATTATGCATCTCTGTGTCTGAAAGATGCAATTGTCGACTCATTTCGTGAGATAACCGGAAAGAGGCCTGACATTGATCCGAAAACCCCGGATGTATGGTTTAACCTCTACATAAGAAAGGACAAGGCCACCATAAGTCTGGATACATCCGGAGGCTCTCTGCACCGGCGGGGATACAGAAAAGAGGCCCTCGCTGCACCCATGCAGGAGACAGTTGCCGCTGCGATTATCAGGTATGCAGAATGGAACGGCTCTGTTCCGCTTTATGATCCGATGTGCGGCTCCGGCACCCTGCTCTGTGAGGCACTGATGCATTACTGCAGGATTCCGTCCGGTATTTTTCGCAAACACTTTGGTTTTGAATGTCTGCCGGACTATGATAAATCAGTATGGACAATGGTAAAAAAAGAATTTGACCGGCAAATCCGTGAATTGCCGGATGGATTTATCTCCGGAAGTGATTTATCCCCAAAAGCTGTTGAGATATCAAGGATAAACACCCGGAGTTTGCAGTACGGCGATAAAATAAGGCTACAGGAGCTTGATTTCAGGGAGAGTCAGGGCCTGAAGAACGGGATCATTATCACAAACCCGCCCTACGGTATCCGCATGGGAAGGAAAGAGGAGCTTGAACTCCTGTACAAATCGCTTGGTGATTTTCTGAAGAAGAAATGCACGGGTTCCACCGCCTATATTTATTTTGGTGAACGGGAACTCATAAAAAAACTGGGCCTGAAGGCCACATGGAAAAAACCGTTAAAAACAGGTGGCCTTGACGGCAGACTGGTAAAATACGAGTTGTTTTAATAAATAAAAATGGAAGAGATAAGTAAAACACAGAAGAAAAAAGAAGCACTCTCCCTGCAGGCCCTTGGAGAGCAACTCGTAAAGCTCCCGAAAGAACAGATCGAGGATATTGACTTGCCTGCTGAAATCCACGATGCCGTCATGTTTGCAAAGACACTCAAAAAACACGGGGCACTCCGAAGGCAGCTTCAGTATATCGGCACCCTGATGCGAAGATGTGATACCGGGCCTATCCGGGAGGCACTTCGTCTCCTGGAGCAGGGAAACTACAAAAAAGCCCTGGAATTCAGGGAGATGGAAAGATGGCGGGATGAGCTGATAGCTGGAAACAAAGCCCTCATTGAAGAGATACTGACAAGATGCCCTGATGCAGACCGGCAGAAACTGACTCAACTCATACGGAATGCGGAAAAGGAACAATTAAATAATAAACCACCCAGGGCATCACGGCTACTCTTCCGTTACCTGAAGGAAATACGTACCGTGTAACCGTCACACACACCCTTGCCCCCCTCCCCTGCCTGAAATTTCGCAACTGATTCAAGAGCAGACAGGACAATCAATGTGTTAAAATAAAAACCGGTTTTACAGAGTAGAAACCTGCCTGATTTTGTCTGAGTCGTTAGCGCAAAGTCAGGGATCCAATAAATGTCAGGTGAAAAGGCATGAAAAAACTGATTGAAAAGGCAGAGATACTGATTGAGTCCCTCCCGTATATCAAGAAATTCTACGGAAAGACCTTTGTAATAAAATACGGGGGTGCAGCTCAGATCAAACCGGCACTGATGGATGCCTTTGCCCAGGATGTTGTTTTGCTTAACTATATTGGTATCAATACAGTGATTGTTCACGGTGGTGGGCCAAAAATCTCCGAGATCATGAAGAAGATGGGCAAAACCCCCACATTTATCCATGGACAGAGGGTGACCGACAAGGAGACCATTGATATCGTCGAGATGGTGTTGGGGGGGCTTGTCAACAAGGAGATTGTTATGCTCATTAACCGTCACGGAGGAAAGGCAGTGGGTCTGACAGGAAAGGATGCAGGGCTGATTCGTGCATCAAAAAAGGTCATAAAGAGGGCTTCACCGGAGACAGGAGCTGATGAGATTATAGACCTGGGCCTTGTTGGAGAAGTAAAGGAAGTAACCCCTGATGTGCTGGTTGGCCTTGAACGTAATGGTTTTATACCTGTTGTCGCTCCTGTTGCTGCAAGCGCTGAAAGAGAGACACTGAATATAAACGCAGACTATGTAGCGGCTTCACTTGCCTCGGCACTGAAGGCTGAGAAATTAATATTAATGACGGATGTGCCCGGAATCCTTGACAGTAAGGGAGAAATCCTATCCACAGTTAAAAAGAAGAACCTGAAAAAACTCTTTGATGACGGGACAATCTCCGGAGGAATGATACCAAAGGTACAGGCCTGTGTTGAGGCACTGAAGAGCGGTGTCAGCAAGACCCATATAGTGGACGGAAGGGTCCCCCATTGCCTTCTGCTTGAGATATTCACGGAAGAGGGAATAGGAACGGAGATTATCAGGTAAGTAAAATCAGATATAAATAATCAGTTTTCAGCCAAAACCTGACATTGTCTTTAGCCGCATGTTTCTGAAACAAACGGCGGACTACCAAACGCTGAAAGTTTATAGTACGAGGAGGTTGCCATGTCAAAAAATGCTTTGCTCGTTATTGATATGCTGAATGATTTTGCAAGAGAAGGAGCGCCTCTTGAGGTTCCGGATACAAGAAAGGTCATCCCCGCCATAAAGAGGGAGATAGAGCATGCCAACAGGGAGGGAAGACAGATTATTTACATCTGTGACGCTCATGAACCTGACGATATAGAATTCAAGCGTTTTAAATGGCCTGTACACGCAGTCAAAGGTACTATCGGAGCCCAGATTATTGATGACCTGAAACCCTCCAACAGTAATATTATTATTGAGAAAACCACATACTCAGGTTTTTACAGGACAAAACTCGACAGCACCCTTAAAACCCTTGGAATAAGCACACTCCGCCTCACAGGATGTGTCACTCATATCTGCATACTCTTTACAGCATCTGATGCAGTGCTAAGGGGATATGATGTTGAAGTGGTAAGTGACGGGGTGGCAGGGATTGCCCCTGAAGATCATGATGCCGCACTCAGGATTATGAAGAATGTAATGGGTGCTAAGATTATATCTGATAATTATTAACTCGCTTGTTGCAGAAATCTATGATATTCCTTAACCGATGCCTTCTGGGCAGTTTCACGAAAGGAGTTAATTTCTTCAAAATTGTGGAATAGCAAGGATACGATACTGGAATCCAGGGCCATATCATCAGCCATCTGCCTGAGAACCGCCGTCGCTTTATCCTTGCTCATCCCTTTCCTGTATGGACGATCCTCTGTAATGGCGGTAAATACATCTGCAACAGCCATAATCCTGGACCCCAGAGACAGGTCCCGGCCTTCATGGTGAAAGGGATAACCGGCACCATCAATGCGTTCGTGGTGAAAGGAGCCCCATGCATTAATGATATCAAGGGCGCTTATATGTTCAAGAATACGGTAAGTGTAAAAGGTATGGCTTTTAATAACTCTAATCTCTTCCGTTGTCAATCTTGCCTCCTTCTCAAGTATCTCTACCGGCACAGCAAGCTTGCCTAAATCATGTAGATGACCGGCAATCCTCATCATCCGGCATTCACGTTCAGAAAAGCCGGCAAAATCGGCCAGGGCCACAGCACATGCTGCCACCCCTGCAGAGTGATTAGCAGTGAAACGGCTCCTGAAGTCGATAATCTGACGAAACAGGTTCGACAAGCCGAGGAGACCTTCCATATCCAGTTTAACGGTTTTTAAGCTTGCCATTCCCTGAAGAACAGAGCTTATTGAGTGGGAGGCGACATCAAGCCAGAAATATTCCCTCCTGGCCAAGCTGTTAAAGACATCAACCAGTTGGGGCATGAACATCTTTCCTGATTGTTCCTTAATCCTCCCACAAATAATATCTCCCTGCCCAAGCACTTCCTGCTGATTGTTTACAAGTACTGCTACCCTGTCAGCCAAATGCAGAATATGGCTGCCTCTCAATACCTCATTCCCCCGGAACTCAGCTCCCCTCCCATTATTCCAGGGGACATGGTGGTGTCGTACAAGCAGAGCTGCTGTAGAGAGTGGCTCAAACCCTCTCAAAAGCATATAGCCTAACTCAGCATGCCTGTGAGGGTTTTTGGTTTCAAACTCCAAAGCATCCAGCCTCTCCTCAAGTGAAAGGGCACCGCTGTCATGCAGTGCCCCTGCCATTATCAGGTCGTTCTGTTCGTCCATTGACAAACCCAGATCTGACCCGATACTGAATGCAATATAGGCTACCCGTTCATGATGATCAACAACTGCCGGACTAATCAGGTCCATAGCCCTGGAAAGACACTTTATCAGGTCAAACAGTTGAATCCGGGGTTCTATTATCATCTGGTTTTCACTCTACGGTTATCTCTGTATCTGAAAGCACTTTCAACGGATAGACTGATACCCATCAGGAACACCTTTTTTTGAAAAAACAATCTGCCACACCTGATTCTTTCTTGCACGAAATGAACCTGCACAGGTTAGCAGATAATACTTCCACATCCTGTAAAATCTTTCATCATAGTTTGACTTTATCTTGTTCCAGTTCACGTCAAAATTTCCATACCACGCCATAAGTGTTTTATCATAATCGGCACTGAAATTATGCCAGTCTTCCATAACAAATAATTCCTCAACTGCGTCTCCTATCTGTTTAATAGAAGGGATTACGGAATTAGGAAAGATATACTTATCGAGCCAGGGTTCCGTGTTAACTGCCGACTCGTTTCCACCAATAGTCTGCAATAAAAATAAACCGTCATCCTTCAGGCAACGGTTCACGACTTCCATGTATGTCCTGTAATTCTTGCAACCGACATGTTCAAACATGCCCAGCGAAATTATACAGTCAAATTTACCGGTAACATCCCTGTAATCCTGCAATCTAACCTCAACAGGGTAGCCTTTACATAATGTCCCGGCAAGTTCAACCTGTTCTTTGGACACAGTAACCCCTGTTACTTCAACTTTATATTTTTCTGCAGCATATTTAGCAAAACTTCCCCAGCCGCAGCCGATATCCAGTATTTTCATGCCGGGTTTTAACCCTGTTTTCCGGCAAACCAAATCCAGTTTATGCTCCTGAGCATCGTCGAGCGTATGTGCATCCTTCCAATAAGCACAAGTATAAACCAGGCGCTTGTCAAGCATGTTTTCATACAGGTCATTCCCAAGGTCATAATGCCTTTCGCCAACCTGAAAAGCCCGTCTCTTTGATTGCATATTAATGATTCTTGACAGTAGAACCTTGAAAAGAAGTATCCAGTCCTCTTTGACCTTGTTATGTATTTCAGACCGGAGCATCCGGTAAAAAAATTCGTCAACATGGTCGCAATCCCACCATCCATCCATATAGGACTCTCCAAGCCCTAGCGAACCATGAGTTAAAACCCGCTGGTAAAAATTTTCATTATGAACCCTCAGGTCCCATGGATTATTCCCGTTAATTCCTATTCCGGCTAAAGACAGGAGTCTCTCTGCAGTGCCTCTGAATTTGTCTTTTTTCATTTTTCAATTACTCCCAAAACTCAAATAGTTATAAAAACTCTTATAGCCTTAACAGATTTTCCTGGTTTCCGACAAAAAGTGAGTCATAAGAAACCACAACTACAATTCTACTGCCTTATTCTCCTCTTATACACCCCTTTTTAAGGTATAGCAGATAATATGATCGTTGTCAAGGGAGAATTCCGTCAAATAAAACATAATGAACTCATGATTTATTTACACGTTTATTTGTTGACTTTTCTTGTTCCTTCATAAATATTATTCTATATTTATGAATTATTTATGAATAACATTTTATTCAGTGCCTCTGTGTTTAATTTCCATAGATACAGAACTGTCGGAAGGACCTGCAAATTCAGGTAAAGAAGAGCTGTTTATGATGGAGGTAAAAGGTGGTAAGTGGCAGGTGTCAAGCAGGTAGCATAATATCTCCAACCTGACACCTGTCACCCTTTACCATAAAACCTATTCAACCTTAACCTTTTTCTCCCTCTTCCTGGCTTCTTCAGTCTTTGGAATCCTTATTTCGAGAATCCCGTCCTTAAACCTGGCCTTGGCCTTGTCGGACTGAACTTCGGCAGGCAGGCGGAAGGTACGCGTGAAGGAACCATAGGAGCGCTCCAGTCTGTAATAATTTTTCTTCTCTACCTTCTCCTCCTTCTTCTTTTCTCCGGAGATAGTTACGGTATTGTCCGTCAGGCTTACATCAATATCATCTTTCTTAATTCCGGGTGTCTCCGCCTTTACCACCACATTATCACCTTCTTCATAGATATCAACCACGGGAGAGATATCTTCGAGTTCCGGTAATCTCATCCTCGGCAGCCATGAAGGCCCCAGCAAAGAAAAGGGTCTTCTGAAAACATCTTCAAACCACCGCTCCATCTCCTCAAAGGGTGCAAGTACTCTTGATGGTTCCGACCTTACCAGCTCTTTTGATTCCTGTTTCTTTGCCATTAGCCACCTCCTTATAAATTAAAATTAACCCCTATAATTTTAATATATTCCTAAATGCCGAAGGTGTCAAGCCTAAAAACAGGTGATTTTGTTCCTTTATTAATGTTTAAGGCAAAATAATATCGGTTAGCTATACTTTTCTGCTCTTTTTGCCTCTTCCCAGAGATGATCCATCTCCTCAAGTGTATAGTCGGCAAGGGCCCTCCCCTCCTGCTTTGCACTTGTTTCGATATAGCTGAAACGGCGGATAAACCTTGATATTGTCTTACGGAGGGCCTCTTCAGGGTCAATATCGACAAATCGGGATAAGTTCACGAGTGTAAAGAGAATATCCCCAAATTCCTCCTCGATTTCCCCTTTATCTCCACCTTTAAGTGCAGACTTAAACTCATCAAACTCACTTTCAACCTTTTCAACTACATCTTCTGCCTTCTCCCAATCAAATCCCACCCTTGATACCCGCTCCTGAACCATGTGTGCCTTTAATAACGAGGGCAGATTCCCCGGGATACCCTCAAAAATTGATTCCTTAAGCTTGCCCTCCTGCCGTTTATGCTCCTCCCATCTGTCAAGCACCTCATCTGCCGTCCTGAGCCTCTTTCCTCCGAATACGTGGGGATGGCGGGAGACCATCTTCCCGGAAATAGCCTCTATGACGTCCCGTATATCAAACTCCCCTTTCTCCCCGGCTATCCGGGCATGAAAGACTATCTGAAAAAGGAGGTCTCCCAACTCCTCCTTTATCTTCACAGGGTCATCTTCCTCAATCGCTTCAAGTAACTCGTAAGCCTCTTCTATCAGAAACGGTTTCAGGGACTGCCGGGTCTGTTCCCTGTCCCATGGACAACCGTCTTCAGCCCTCAATGCCTCCATTATCTTTACTAATTTATCGAAGTCCATAATTTATTAGTATATTAGAGTCCTTATAGAAGTGACAAGCACAAGCTTAAACAGGATTACTAAAAGGGACCGTTTAAATCCCCCGTCTATATAAATCAGGTCCCTGATTTATACTTGTAGTATGCCGAACAGCTTCCCTCTGTACTTACCATGCAGGCGCCGACAGGGTTTTCAGGGGTACATTTCTTGCCATACAGAGGACAATCAGTGGGTATTTTTATGCCCTTCAGTACGTCACCACATGCACATCCCTTTATTACAGGGCTGCTTTCTACCGTGATATCAAAAAGTTTTGAGGCATCTCTGTGTCCGAACTCCTCCCGCAGGGAAAGACCGCTTTTGGCGATTGTGCCAATACCACGCCACTGGGTATCCACAGGCATAAAACAGGTCGAGATAAGAGAGGTGGCCCTGGGATTACCCTCTGCCCTTACTGCCCTGACGTATTGTATCTCAACCCCGTACTCCCCCTTGATAAGCTGTGCAAGGAGCATGGCGATTGTTTCAAGGATATCCCTTGCCTCAAACCCTGCGATAACAGAAGGCTTCTTGTAATCCCGCGAAATAAATTCATAGGGCCCCCTGCCGATAATAGTGCTGACATGCCCGGGCAGGATAAAACCGTCCACTTTAACCCTCTCATCGTCAAGTAAGGCCCTCAGGGCCGGGGGCACAAGTTTGTGATTTGGATATATATGGAAATTATTGATCCCCTTTCTGTCTGCCTCACAGAGGGTGGCGGCTACAGACGGAGAGGTCGTCTCGAACCCGGTTGCAAAGAATACCACTCTCCTGTCGGGATTTTCACCTGCAATATTGAGGGCGTCCATCGGAGAGTAGAGGACTCGAATGTCAGCACCGTCGGCCCTTGCCTCCTGAAGGTTTTCACGGGAACCGGGAACTCTCATCATGTCTCCGAATGTGGTAAGTATTACACCGGGCTGACCGGCTATCTTTATAGCTTTATCTATGTCTTCAATGGATGTTACACAGACCGGACACCCCGGCCCGCTCAGCAGCAGAATCCCGTCGGGCAGGACGGTCCTTATGCCATGGCGGAATATGGCAACGGTATGAGTGCCGCAGACCTCCATCAGCCTTACAGGACGTCCGATCTCTTTCATCATCAGATGTATGTTTTCGATAAGACTCTTCACTGCCGTAGCCTCTCCCTTAAGATATACGCCTGGCCAAGTGATATGTTTGCATCGTTGGGTGGCATCCGCCTGTTACGATAGACCCTGAACCCCTGGCCTTTAAGCCCCTCCAAAACCCTCGCTGCAATATAAAGGTTCTGAAAAACCCCTCCTGAAATCACTACATCCCTTATGCCCGTAAGACTATGGAGTTTATTTACCACCCTTATTATAGTTGTAATGATGGTATTATGAAACCGTGCGGATATAATACTCCTGCCGGTTCCGGTCGTCATGTCCTCCAATATCCTCAGCAATGTAAAGGAGAAATCCACCACCATGGGTTCGGCAAACTTTATATCCACCGGGTAATCTTCAGTAATACCTTCTGCAGCACAAGACTCAAGTGCTGTTGCTGCCTCAGCTTCATAGGTGTTTGTATCGGTTATACCGGTTATTGCAGCCACGGCATCAAACAATCTCCCGGCTCCTGAGCTGTAGGGTGTAAACTCCGGCAGATCAATAAGCCTCAATACATTTTTAATCCTCTCCTCACCATAGTGATTCAGAAAACCGATTCTCTCAATGTAGTGCAAGGCATCCCTTCCGGTCACCTCCTGCAGCCAGCCCAGGGCTATTCTCCAGGGCTCCCTTATTGCCATCTCGCCGCCGGGAAGCGCCATATAATTGAAGTGACAGAGACGCTTAAATCCTTTGAGGTTGGCAATCAGAAACTCACTGCCCCAGATATTGCCGTCAGTCCCATAGCCGGAACCGTCAAGTGCCACCCCTATCACCTCATTCTTCAGCCCTGCCTCTGCCATGACAGAGGCCACATGTGCATGGTGATGTTGTACCTTTAAGCCATCTAAAGGTTGTCCTTCTGCCCACCTTGTCGAATAATACCCTGGATGCATGTCACAGGCTATGGCAACAGGGTTGATCCTGTAGAGTTTTTTAAGGTTTTCAAGTATCTCCTCAAAAAACTTCAGGGTCTCAAAATTTCCCATATCACCGATATGCTGGCTCGGTATTGCATAGAAATCCCTGGTCAGGGTAAAGGTATTTTTCAGGTCCGCACCCACGCCAAGCACCTCAGGCCCTGTCTCTCCAAGCGCTATCGCCTCCGGCACGTAGCCCCTTGAGCGGCGGATAAAAACGTTTTTCCGTACAACCGAATCATCCACCCTCATGAATATATCCCTGTTATGCAGTAAAAACGCGTCTGCAATCCCTGCAAGCCCCTCCATTGCAGCCTCGTTTTCATGTATTATCGGCTCTTCCGAAAGGTTTCCACTCGTCATTATCAGGCAACGGAAATTCGGTCCCCCTTCTCCTTCTCCATCCTTTTCCGGATGGAAAAAGAGGAGGTGGTGAAGCGGGGTGTATGGGAGCATAAAACCAAGGCACCGGTTTTTTGGAGCCACTTCCTCCGGCAGTTTGCAGTCAGGTCTTTTCTTCAGGAGCACTATCGGTCTCCGGCGGGAGAGCATGAGCTGAGACTCCTCATCTGTTACACAACAGAGCCCTCTTACGGTATCCATATCAGGTGCCATCATTGCAAAGGGTTTGTTAATCCTCTGTTTTCTCTCCCTCAGCAGGTTTACAGCATCCATATTTTCAGCATCACAGGCAATATGAAAACCCCCAAGGCCTTTTACGGCAACAATGCCACCTGCCTTAAGCACCCTTATTGCTGAAGAAACCGGTTCTTCTCCCTCATACCCTTTAAATAAAGGGTTTTCAATCTGAAAGCTGATCCGGGGACCACAGAGAGGACAGGCATTGGCCTGTGCATGAAATCTCCTGTCTCCCGGGTTTTCATACTCATTGCTGCAGTCATGACACATATTGAAACAACCCATTGTGGTGTTTGGCCGGTCATATGGTACCGCCTTTGTGATAGAGTATCTCGGACCACAGTTTGTACAGTTTATGAACGGGTAGAGGTATCTCCTGTCCATGGGGTTGAGAAGTTCAGACAGACAGTCATTGCAGATGGATATATCCGGAGAGACATGGGTTATGCTGCCATTATCCTCACTCGGCAAAATGGTGAAATCCTTAAACCCGTATTCAGGAAGTTTTCCGCCATCGATTGACTCTACATCGATTGACTCTACATCGGAAAGTGCCGGTTTTTCACTTTCGAGACGCTCCAGAAAGACCCCCGAGTTCTTTCCCTCAATCTCTATTACTACACCCTCAGAAGTGTTCTTCACAAAACCTTTGAGGTTTAAGGAACTGGCAAGGTTGAAGACAAAGGGTCTGAATCCCACACCCTGAACGAGGCCCTTTACTTTTATTTTTATTCTAAGATAAGTCATTATGATATATTACCACTAAGATTGCCCCAACGTGAGCTTTTTGTATAAACTATTCATTACTTTTATAATAATACTGAAATATCCTGAGGGGTTTAGGGAGGTTAAGAAATGGCCCTTACGGCAGGTCTGGACTGTGGTTCTGTAAGTGTTAAAATAGCTATTATTGATGAGCAGGAAAATGTTCTCCTGACTGTCTATCGCCGGCATAAGGGGCATCCTGTAAATACGGCCATAGAGGTTCTGAGGGAGGTCTCTTCCGATTATCCGGAATTCATGATAGTCTTTACAGGGTCTACCGGGAAGCTGATGGCAAGGGCTACAGGTGCCGCTCATATCAATGAACTTGTGGCCAACGGTACGTCCACGAAGAGGTTCTATCCGGAGGTCAATACCATTATTGAAATGGGTGGTGAGGATTCAAAACTTATCATCCTTGAAGGCAATGCAATAAAGGACTTTTCACTGAATTCAGTCTGTGCGGCAGGTACCGGCTCTTTCCTTGACCAGCAGGCTGAGAGGCTGAGATTGAGTATTGAGGAATTCAGTGAGACGGCATTGAGGTCTGAAAATCCTCCAAGGATTGCAGGGCGTTGCAGTGTCTTTGCAAAGTCGGACATGATCCATCTGCAACAGATTGCCACCCCTATGGACGATATTGTGGCCGGGCTCTGCTTTGCGGTGGCAAGGAATTTTAAAGGCTCAATAGTAAGGGGAAGACCGGTGCCTCCCAAGGTATCCTTTCAGGGAGGGGTGGCGCTGAACAAGGGTATGATAAAGGCATTCAAGGAGATTTTTGAGCTTAATGAGCTGATAATTCCGGAGCATACGGCCTTCATGGGGGCAATCGGAGCTGCTCTCAAGGCGTTGAGCGATGAGAAGGCAACTGTCCTGAACTTCGGTAAACTTGAAGAGACTCTCTCCTCACTCAGACAGAATGATTCAGGCCACAGGCCGCTCATTGAAGAAGGAGACGGGTTCAGAGAGAGACACCTGGTGACAGAAGCCGGGGGGCAGGAGGCAGAAGGCAGGAGGGAAAAAAGATTACAGGAGCAACAGGAGCAGAAAAAAAAGGTTTATCTGGGTATTGATATCGGTTCCATCAGCACAAACCTTGCCGTTATAGATGAAGATGGCAGACTGATCGCAAAGAGGTATCTGATGACGGCAGGAAGACCTATCGAGGCTGTCAGGCAGGGTCTGCTGGAGGTAGGAAAAGAGGTGGGAGATGATGTTGAGATATGCGGTGTTGGCACCACAGGATCCGGCAGGTACATGATTGCAGACTTTGTCGGCGCTGATATTGTAAAAAACGAGATTACCGCACAGGCAACAGCAGCTGTTTTTATAGACCCTGAAGTTGATACAATTTTTGAAATCGGGGGGCAGGATTCAAAATATATCTCCCTCCGCAACGGCATAATAGTGGACTTTGAGATGAACAAGGCATGTGCTGCCGGTACAGGCTCATTTCTTGAGGAACAGGCCGAGAAACTGAACATCTCGATTAAGGGAGAGTTTGCCGACTGTGCCTTTTCATCAACCAATCCATGCAGGCTTGGCGAGAGGTGCACTGTATTCATGGAGAATTCCCTTATGGCAAACCTCCAGCGCGGAGCCCAAAAAAACGATCTCCTTGCCGGACTTGCATACTCCATAGTGGAAAACTATATCAACCGTGTGGTTGCGGGAAGACACATAGGAGATCATATCTTCTTCCAGGGTGGAACTGCTTTTAACAAAACGGTAGTGGCAGCCTTTGAGAAGTTTACGGGAAGAACCGTAACCGTACCGCCGAACCACGATGTAACGGGTGCCATAGGAATGGCCATGATAGCAAGGGAGCATATGCAGGCTGTAAGAGAAAAGTCCTCAGGGAAGGCTGCTTTTTCAGGAACTTCCTTTAAGGGTTTTGACCTTGCCGGCAGGCCCTACCGGCAGAGTTCCTTTGAGTGCAGGAGTTGTGAGAACATGTGTGAGATTAACAGGGTTAAGATCGACGGGGAGGATGACTTCCTCTTTTATGGCGGCAGGTGTGAAAAGTACGACGTACGAAGGAGGGTAAAGACGGAAATACCCGACCTCTTTGCCTTCAGGGAAGGAGAACTCTGGAGGTCACATGCAGAACGTGCTGAAAAAGTAAAAGAATCAGGCGCAACTTTCCGCAGAGGCAGAATAGGAATCCCGTATGTCTTTTACTTTCATGATTATCTTCCTTACTGGAGCACACTCCTGTGGGAGTTAGGTTTTGAGGTGGTGGTCTCACCCAAAACAAACAGGAGAATCGTCAGCCTCGGGCTTGAAACGGTATTGGCCGAGACATGCTTTCCTGTCAAGGTCTCACACGGGCATGTGAGGCATCTGCTTCAGGAGGGTGTGGAGACCCTCTTTATACCAAGTTTTATAAATATGAACTCTATGGATGACCCATATGAAGAAGGCCATGCCTGCCCCCTTACCCAGAGTTTCCCGTATCAGATACGTGTGGCCTTTGAAAATGCCACTGTTGTCTCACCTGTTATAAAACTGAAAAAAGGGGAAACCTTTGTTTTAAAAGAGATCAAAAGGACCATGAGGCATTTCGGCATTACCTCCGGTGAGATCAGAAAGGCAATGAGAAAGGCACAGGAAGCACAGGATGAATTTATAAGAAACATCAAGACTCGGGGCAGGGAGGTTCTGTCCACCCTGAACAAACGGACCGTGGTAATAGTGGGCCGGGCTTATAATGCCTTTGATATGGGTGTAAATCTTGAAATACCGAGAAAACTTGCCTCCCTTGATGTACTTTCCCTGCCGATGGATTTCCTTTCTGAAGAGGATATCCATAATGACTGGCCTGATATGTACTGGAGGTCCGGTCAGAAGATACTGAAGGCGGCAAGGGCCATTAAGAAGAATAAATTCCTCTATCCTGTTTTTATAGGAAATTTTTCCTGCGGGCCTGATTCCTTTATACAGAAATTCTTTGAAAAGGAACTTTCCGGAAAACCATATCTCTATGTCGAGATAGATGAACATAGCGCTGATGCCGGTGCAATCACAAGATGCGAGGCATTTCTCGATAGCATTGATGCCCGGATTTCTACCGGGAAAATACAGTATAAGGAGACCCATATACCGCAGAAGGTGGAGTTTTCAGTCAAACGGTCCTCAGGGAAACAGAGGACTGTTTATCTGCCGAGGATGTCCGATCACGCCTTTGCCCTGAAGGCGGCATTTGAACATTGCGGTATACCTGCCGAGGTATTACCCGAGACCGACGCTGGAGCACTCGAATTCGGCAGGAGATATGTTACGGGAAAGGAGTGTTATCCATGCACAGTCACAACCGGGGATATGCTCAAAAAGGTCTTTTCCGGAGATTTCAAGCCGGAAGAGTCAGCCTTCTTTATGCCCTCGGGTACAGGGCCCTGCAGATTCGGTCAATACAATGTCTTTCACAGGATGGTACTTGATGAAGTCGGGGTTAAGGATGTGCCCATATTCACGCCTGTGCAGGATGTAACTTTTTATCAGGACCTCGGGATCGTCGGCAAGGATTTTGTGTCAAGATCCTGGGAGGGAATCGTGGCCTTTGAAATCCTCATAAAATGTCTGCATGAGAGCAGACCTTACGAAAAGGAGAAAGGCTCTGCAGATAAGCTCTATCATCAATACCTGCAGAAGCTGACCACAACCCTGAGCGGCTCCAACGGCAACATAATGCCGGTGATGTCACAGATGAAAAAAGATTTTGACAACCTCCCCACCGAGCATGGAGAAAAACCCCTGATAGGAATAGTGGGCGAGATTTTCGTAAGGTCCAACAGGTTCTCTAACGAGGACCTCGTCAGAAAGATAGAAACCCTTGGAGGTGAAGTCTGGCTTTCCCCGGTGGATGAATGGATTTATTACATAAACCTGATGTCCCTGAAAAAGACCTTGCGAAAAAAAGACATCTCTGGTATTATAACTATTCTCTTAAAACGGCTCTTTCAAAAGAGAATAAGCGGCAGCCTCGAAAAGCAGTTCAATGGTTTTTTGAAAACCTTACACGAACCTGATACAGGGGATGTATTGAAGAAGGCCTCCCCATATCTGCACGAATCCTTTGAAGGAGAGGCCATTATGAGCATAGGTAAGTCTATTGATCTGATCGGGAAGGGAGTTTCCGGGATCATAAATGCCATGCCCTTTGGATGTATGCCCGGTACTGTTGTGACTGCCATTATGAGGGGAGTTACCAGGAAATATGGAATTCCATCAATCAGTATCCCCTATGACGGAGCCGATTCTTCAACTACAGAGTTGCAACTTGAGGCATTCATGGAACAGGTAAGAACAAAAACCGGTAATTAAAGATTGTCAATCGACATATTGTAAAACTGAAAAAAGGGAGGTGATTGAGTGGGCAATGTCAAGAAGTGGCGTAAAAAAAAGATTAACAAGCACAAGCATAAAAAACTCCGCAGGAGAATGAAGAATAAACGATAGAAGCAGTTTTATACAGGTGATCAGGAAACCGGACAGTCTTGCTTATTACTTGTAACTCTTTCAGCTTTTTAATTTTTTTAACGAAAGATTCAAATCTATAGACTGGGGAGGGGGCCATGAAAGAAGAAAGGGAATTGAGTGAGAAGATAAACCTCCTGGAAAAAGAGATTCAGACACTTGTGTCGGAGATTCAGAGACTTGATGCAGCGGTATCGGAGGTTGAAGATGTCAAGCTTGAACTAAAAGGAATAAAATTGTTCCTTGGCAGAAAACATCCTGAGTTGAAAGACCAGTTACCCGAGATAGTCAGGAAGTTAAAAGCAAATAAACCGCCGGATTAATGGATCGTTTTCCTGACGTCATCTTTCACCAGGGATTCAAGGATCGTCCCTGCTGCCTTTTCATTCATGGCCTGGGCATGAGTTTGAACATCTGGACAGAGCCGGAAAAGGCAAGGATACTTACAGGGAAATTTCCCATAACGGTTCTATTATCCAAAGCGCCAGGGAATGCCGATATATCAAAACAAAAAGAACCTTTGATCAAATCAAAATTTTCTGTTGCACCTTCAATAAAGAACCGGATTACCACCGGGCTGAAACCCAGGACATTAAAAACCGTTTTTCACGATCTCAGAGCATCCGGATATACTGTTATGGCTTACTCCCAGAGGCGTCCTGCCTCGGATTGCATGACCCTTGTGGGAGAGCTTGAGCTTTTACTGAAGCATCACCATCAACTTACAAAAAACGGTATAATTTTCATAACTCACAGCAGGGGCGGACTTGTTGCAAGGAAGGCCATAGAGTTGCTGAACATTAAATGCCCGGCACTTATTACCCTGGCAACTCCCCATCATGGAAGTAACCTGGCAAAATTGGCCGGATCACTTTCCGGAATTTCAAGGATTATCTACCCCTTTTTTGAGAATGCAGAGAAAGGTACGGCCAGGAGTACCATCAAAAGGATAACGGAGTTCCTTAAAAGCGAAGCTATCCGGGAAATGCTACCGGAGTCACCATTTATTTCAGGGCTTGACAATAAAAGACTTGCTACAATAAAGACTCTCTCTTTTGGCGGAACAGACCCAACACTTTTTACAATTTACAGATGGCGTGAAGACCGGATCAAAGGTATCATGACGCCGGAAAAGCTCTTCTCAATACCGGATGTTCTGACATCCTTCGTTCCTGAAGGGATGTTGCCCGAAGAGCTGATAAAGGGAAAGGGGGATGGCCTGGTCACTAAAGAGAGTTCAGAGGCTCCGCATGCTTCCGAACACTACAATTTAGCCCTGAACCATGCAAGGATACTCTTTGATCCATCCGTCAGGAAGACCGTTTCATCTTTTGTCGGGACAGTGTGTTGATGGGATTAACAACTATAGTTTTAATCTCCCTTCTGATCATCATCCTTATTCTCCTTCTCCTTTTCCTTTTTATAAAAAAGGAACGGAAGTATAAAAACATGGTAAAGGGATATCTGAGGACAATACGGGAGCTGAACATACTCAATGAACTTTCTGCCCATCTCCATACAACCATGGATAGAGAAGTGGTCCTTGAAAGTATTATGGACAGGGTAAAGGACCTCCTCAGAGCGGAAAAATCAGCCATTATTATAATTGACAAACATGAAAGGATAACGGATTTCTATTCTTCCCTGGGGCCTACCGGGAATTGCAAAACCGGGGTCAGGGGCGTTATAAAAAAAGTTTTTAAGGAACTGACCCCGCTGAGAACAGAAAATATTAAAAAAGTACCTGATTTTCAGGGTTTCCCGGATAAACATCCCGACATAAAGAGCCTGCTTATTGTTCCCATTATGTTGAGGAGGAAGGCCATAGGGGTGCTTGCTGTGTCTGACAAGAAAGGTTCACGCTCTTTTTCATCAGAGGATGAAGACCTCCTTCTAACTCTTGCCTTTCACTCTGCTTTTGCCATTGAAAAGGTTAATCTTCATGAAGAAATAGTAAAGATGGCAAGCACAGACGGCCTTACCGGATTAAACAACCACAGGGCCTTTCAGGAAAGGATCGAGGAGGAGATTGAAAGGGCAAGGAGGTTTGGTAACAAGCTAAGTCTGCTAATGATAGATATCGATCATTTTAAAGAATT
>UOGI01000085.1_pt1 | contig 16980 bp, 16 predicted proteins | sample 1989621 | NCBI WGS metagenome assembly UOGI01 (sample SAMEA4712198, study PRJEB27164) | hydrothermal vent metagenome | biome: marine basaltic hydrothermal vent biome; feature: marine hydrothermal vent; material: mineral | place: Pacific Ocean | collected 2011-06-14/2011-07-23 | depth 1691 m
TTCTTCTCCGGAGAGTATAAATATTCCTTAACCTCAACCCTGCTTGACTCGCCAAGATTGAGTATACTGTCATCCATGAAAAAGAGCTTTGTCCTTGCCCCCTTATCCGTCTCTACCGCATCCTTGAGTAAAAGCTGCATCTGTGGCTCTGCATTGTTTCTTTGAGAATTTCTTATCAGGTACACACTCCCTTTTACCGTCAAGACCTGTCCAACCTCTGTATCATTATCTGCATCAGTATCAGAATATGATTTTGATGTGATAATGAAAATCAGGGCAAGGCAAATGAGTATTATCAGTCCATATTTTTTCATAATACACCTCACAATAGACCTACCGTTAAGAATATCCCTGTTATATTTCTCCTGTAATCAAAAATACCCAGGTTCGAATTATTAACAATGTAGCTCTCTGTTATAGAAGCGCTCATCCTCTCGGAGATGAAATATGTCAGCCTTAGAGAGTATTGCTGCATCCTGTCCAACCGTCTCTCCTGAAAACCCGGGAAGTCATCACGGTACCGCCTTTCATTGTATTCACTCGAAACATTCATATGCAGAAGAGGCGTTATCTTATAGGCAAGTTCAACACCTGACCTCTGTCCATTAAAGGCCCAATAGCCCTCTTTTGCCCTGTTAAAATCACTAAAATAATATATCTCCCCTGTTATCCGCTTCAAATAAAAATTCTGTTTTATCCCCACGCTGTTCTGATATCCTGAGCGTATGGAATTGGTCTGAAATATATCGCTGTTCCAGTACTTATTACTCCTGTATTCATATATTGCCTCTGTTGAAAGAGTCTCATTTTCTTTAGTGGTAAACTTGCCGTAAAAGGTATTGAATCTGCTGTAACGCTCGCTGCCAAGGAGCGTATACTCCAGGGAGTATCCCACTGAAGACCTGAGCACATCGGAAAAAGTTATCTCCAGAGCAGGTGTGATTTTATGGTATTGAACATTGAATTCATGAAGGTTCATGTGAAGACTCTGGTAGAAATTGTAATCCAGCGTCAGCTTTACAACCCTTTCTTTTAAGAGCACCGCTCCGGACGTTACATACAACACAGTCCTGATATCCGACTTTCTCTCTGCATTGACGGGGGGGTTGGAAGGCTCAAGTATTACATTGCTGTCATACTGACTACCTGCAGAGATATTAAACCTGTATGGTTTCTCTTCGGCCTTTTTCCTGCAACCATCCACTAATTCAGCAGCCTCCCCTTTCAATGCCTTGTCTTCTGAACGGTCTATATATCCTGAAAGAAGCTCTTTCAAATCGTCACATCTCGATGTGACATAATAGATACGGCCAAGTTCGAGATACGCATTTGCAGATGTCTCATCCAGTTGGAGAGTCTTCAAAAACAGACTCTCCGCCTCTTTATAGTTACCGTTTCTTGAATAGGCAATTCCTGCGTAATAAACGGCCTCAGGATTTTCCGGCGATAATTTCAGTGCTTTTTTGAGTAACATAACAGCATCCTCTGTTCTCCCCTGGTTTATCTTCCGGATACCCTCTGCGATATATAACTCGTAACCTTCTGCCCCGGCATAAAGTGGAGACGCAACAGAAAGCGGGAACACAACAGAAAGGAGTAAAAAGATTAATGAGACATGTAAATACTTCATCAGCAATTCGGCTCCTTCTTTCTTATACCTGTATGGCACACCCTGCAAATCCGGATGCCGGCGCACGTGAATTGCAGGCAACAATAGCAGGGTGAATTATTAGTCAGAGATTGTTTCGTCATCCCGATATCCATAGGCACTCTTTCAATGACATTCCGGAAACCTTGACTATGCCAGATTCTAAATAACTTTGATTTATTGAATTTTCTTAATGTTAGTTTTGATAAAGCAAGATCAATGCCTAATGAAATTCCCTTATATTTCAAAGGTTTTTATTTCTAAGGGAGAAGAAAGACAGAAGGGATTGCATAACCTGCTTCACAAATTATGTAACCGGGTTCATACTCCGCCCATGAATATCCGGATAGAAGCTATCTGGACGGACCTTCATTGGCTGTCACGCCCCCCGACACTATGAATGCCATAACGTCTCCGCTGTCAGCGTTGAGGGGAGCAACCTGTTCTTTCGGCACAATTATGAGATTGCCTGCAAAGTTATATGACTGGGGAAGATATACGGCAACACTGTTTGAAAGCCCCAAATTATGCAGGCTGTCACGAGTTACAAACCCTATAACCTGTATCTTGCTCCCCGGCATCAGGGCAACTAAAACGGGTTTGTTAAAACTTTTCTTATCGCCGACAAATGCACCTATCAGGTCTTTTATGGATGTGTATATCATCTTTATGAACGGCAGCCGGGCAAAGGTTCCGTCTACCAGTAGCACCAGTCTCTTTGTCAGGAAATTTGAAGCAATAAATCCCACACCGGTTATTGTCAGTATTGTAACTACAAAACCCACCCCCGGAATCCTGAAACTGAAAAGCCTGTCAATCTTTATAAAAACAAGATACACGACATAGATCGTTGCCACCAACGGGACTAAAAACAAAAGACCCTTAAAAAAATACTCAGTGAGTTTCTTCATACTCCCTCCTGATATTATTCGTTACGGTTATTCGGCAATCAGGCCTGCTTACCCCAGGCTGTAGTGATTGGAAAAATCCTCAAGTTTATGGTTTATTCTGACATTACTACAGACTTTGAGGCAATCACGCACTTACCAGCCCGGCAATAGATAGATTGTCATGAATAGAATTCCTTCAGGAGAAGAACGGTTATGAGAGGACTATTATCGAAGTAATACCCGAAATCAGTGATTAATTGAGGGTTGACCTGGGGGATAAGCCCCCCGGTCAACAATAGGCAGCGGATTAATGGCCTCCGTGAATCAATACCGGCAGACAAAGCACGCATACCATCTTCTCTTCACCACCCTGAACACAGGAAAGATATACTCTTTCCTTATCAGCCGCACCACATACAAAACACTTTGTTTCCATAATCAATCCTCCAGTTCGTTTATTTCTTTTACCACCACCTCGGGGTCAACGTTATGCATCGTTGCACCAAAGGCTATTGACTCCACATTGATTCCAGGACATGTAAAGCAACCATTTCCAAAGTACTTCTCAATAACTTTGGTAGCCTCGGGCCTCTCCTTGATTATATCCCCGATTACGGTATCCCTGTTAACTTCTTTCCCGGTTGTCGCCATTTTTTCCTCCTTCAATTTAATCTTATTCTTATTTTAATGCCTGCAAAGATATTTTGTTATGATTTAAGTCATATTGGGGATAATTTTTGCTTAAATTTGACTTTTTATATTATAATAGAAATTAATAAAATTAACGAAAATCAGGAATACCTATGGTCTTCTCTCGAAGCTTGAAAGACTTGGGTTATAACCTTGCGAGTTAAAGCGAACCGAACCCCATATGTTATACAGGATTATATATCAAACTGCTAATGAAGTTACGTATATCCGCAGTTAATCTTCTTTGAATGTTCATTAATTTTCTATACTATTAAGAAATGAGTTGTTTACTTATATTTTATCTTAACGCTTTAATATAAAATCATTTTCAGATAGAAGGAGATTTATGGAAAAGACAAATAATACTGTATCGCCTTTTGTTGCAATTCTTGTAAATAACTGGAACAGAAAAGCGGACCTTCTTAACCTGTTCAGTGCATTACAGAAACTCGATTACGACTCTGAGCGATATAAAATTGTACTTGCAGACAACGCCTCTACAGATGGTTCGGTGGAAGCTGTAAGAGAACAATTTCCAGAGATAGCAGTGCTCCGGAACAAAGAAAACCTTGGAAGTACCGGAGGGTTCAATTCAGGGCTCAGATATATCCTGCAAGGGACTCCGGGAGAATTTGATTATATCTGGCTTCTTGACAATGATGCATTTGTTGAGCCCTCAGCTCTTGGAGAACTGGTAAAAGTTGCAGAGATGGATACATGTATCGGATTGGTCGGCTCAAAAATAATGAACCCTGATGCACCGGATAATGTTGTGGAGATCGGGGTCAACATAGGGTGGCAGCATGGAACCGTGTTACCTAACCTGAGGAATAGTCCAAACACTGAAGGGCTGAAAGATTATTATGACGTCACTGCTGTTGCAGGGTGTTCTGCCATGGCAAGGGTCTCAGCCATTAGAAAAGTGGGACTTATGGATGAACGTTGTTTCGTTTATTGGGATGACCTGGAATGGGGAATCTCGTTCAGTCGTCACGGCTACAGAGTTGTAGCTGCAACTCGATCGGTTGTTTACCATCGTTCATTTTCCGAAAGACGCCTCTGGTCTCCGGCCAATGGATACTATGAGACAAGAAATCGCTTGCTTGTCTTCAGCAAGCACACGAGCAAGCGTGACCGTATTCTATCCCTCTTTCGTCTTGTCCGGTCGTCAACGAAGAAGAATTGTTCTCTCTGGATTTCCGGAAGGGCCACCCTGGCAAAACTCCAGATGTTATCTTTTGTCGACTTTATACGCAACAAGTGGGGGAAATACACTTATGACAACAGTATGCCTAATAAAGACAACAGTTATGTGGAAAACTTCTCTCAGTACAAAAGGTTTATAGTTATACCATCAGGGGAAACATCTTCATTTGAAAAAACTATTCAACATATCCGGGAACAGGCAAAAGACCCTTATATATGTTTGTTTGTGACGATAAATCGTCTCAATCTCTTCTCGGATGTAAAGCTGGATGAAACAATAGTTTTAGATTATACTAAAAAAAATGCTTATCTGAAAATGTTAATAACACTTCTGCGGAAAAAGTTTGACATTGCCGTAGTGCCTCCGCATGGAACTGTAGGTACTTTCAATCACCTATCCTATGCCGTAAAGAAAACCTGTGTGCTGGATGAAGACAATAACCTCTTCAGGTTGGACCAGACCGGCGGCAGGCTATGGAAGCTCCCGTTGTCGATTGTTATAGGAGAGATAGCTTCGTATCTCCTATTCCCGGTTGTCCTGTTGTTCAGTTTTCGATACAAGACCGGAATCACCAGAAAAACGTGCAGCACTTTGTCACGGATTAATCAGAATTCCGGCAAGGATTGAGGGAATGACAAATGACAGTAATTTACACATAGACTACAGTTATGTTGATCAGTTATTTTAGTGATTATACGGGGCTAATGCTTACTTTGCGGCTAACAGCGTGGTCAAATAACCGGTCCAGTCCGGAAGACCTGCTCCGGTCCTGCAGGAAACCTCAAAAATTTCCAAACCGGAATTAAGCGACAGGGCATTTCTTTTTATCTTTTCAATGTCTACATCAGTATGAGGAAGGAGGTCCGTCTTGTTGATAACGAGAGCACCTGATTCCTGAAACATCAAGGGATATTTTAAGGGTTTGTCATCGCCCTCGGATATACTCAGCACCATTGCCTTCATATTCTCGCCAACATTAAACTCAGCAGGACAGACAAGGTTGCCTACATTTTCTATAAACAGAAGGCTTATATCATTAAGGGCAATCTCATCAAGCGCCTCCCTTATCATGTCGGCATCAAGGTGACATGCCCCTTCCGTATTTATCTGAACCACCGGAACATCAAGGGCGTTTATCCGCTCGGCGTCATCTGTCCCGGTAATATCGCCCTCTATAACCCCTATTGAAACCTTGTCTTTCAATGCCTCTATGGTCCTCACAAGAAGAGATGTTTTGCCGGCGCCGGGTCCGCTCATCAGGTTTATTGTAAAAATCCCTTTTTCTTTAAAGAGCTTCCTGTTTTCTTCTGCGATCTTCTCGTTGGCTTCAAGTATACGCCTTACTACCTTTACCTTCATGAAAGGACCCTCCTTAGCAACCCCTCAGTCAACATCAATCTCTACAATATCAAGTTCTCTCCCCCCATTGATACTGAACCGGGTTCCGCCGCATTCAGGACAGGCAAGGATCAACCCGGATGCAGCTTCAAAGTCATTATGACATTCAGGGCAATACCCGACTATTGAAACCTCTTCACAGATCAGGGTTGCACCTTGGGCAATGGTATCTGTTTTGATTATATCAAAGGCAAAAAGGAGAGACTGAACCTTTACTCCTGAAACCTTCCCTATACGTAATGAAATGGAATTTATCCTCTTAAACCCAGACTTCCGGCACTCTGTTATTGCTATATCCAGAATGCTCCGGGCTATGGACACCTCGTGCATCAGGTTTTCTTGTGCTTTTCCCTTTCCTGCTCAAATGCCTCTTTCCCGGCCTCAATAGCAGAGCTAAGGGCTGATTTCTTCTCCCCTATAAACTCCTTGCCCTTCTCAAGGGTTGTAGAAACCGCTTCCTTACTCTGTTCCACCCCCTGAGTGACTTTCTCCTTAATCCCGGATGTCTTTTCCTTGACATCCTCTGCAAGGTCTCTTACCCGTTTTCTCGTCTCAGATCCTGACTGAGGGGCAAGAATCAAGGCCATACCTGCACCAACAAAGCCACCCAGTAAAAAGGCAAAAAACATCGAACCGACACCGTATCCCTCTCGCTCCTCCATAATATTAACCTCCCTTACGCAATAAATTCTTTAAAAATACTCCAAATGCTGTTTTAACGCCGGTTTTAAGACCGGCAATAACGGCATTTGTCTCGGTTCCAACTTTACTGATCACACTTGAGACTGACCGGACATTACTTGCTGTATCTGTAAGGACATCGCTAATCTCTCTCATTCCCCGTGTTACCGACTGAAGATCTCCGGCAATATTTTTGAGGTTTTCAAGTGTCTGTTTGAGTTCATCGATTGCAGGCGGAAGCTCTTTCCCCGTGGCATCAAGAAACTCATTAAGTCTCTTCATTGTCTTCCTGAACTCAACAAGCACAGGGATTAAAAACCCTGCCGAAATTATGACAACCACTGCTATTATGACAACTGCAATCTCACTCATGATAAAATCATTATAACATACTTTAATTTCTAAGTGGAGTTTCGCAAAGCTCGAAAACTTGACTCTTGTCCTGCCTATACATCAAAATATCCAAGTCCATCATCCATAGCTAATCTCTGACAGCAATCAGTCATGAATACCGGGCGAATGGATAACTATTTATAACCACATTATAACCACAATGAAGGTACTTGTTACAGGTGCTACAGGCTTTATTGGAAGCCATTTAGTCGAGGCTCTTGCGGGTCGGGGCTACAGTGTTAAATGTCTGGTAAGGTCCTCTTCAAACCTTAGATGGATAGAAACACTACTCTCCCCCTCGAGGCTCACAAACCTTCCGGGAGCCTCTTCTGTGGAACTTGTTTACGGGGATTGTCAGGATATCAATAGTTTAAAAGGGGCTGTCGAGGACTGTGATTATGTCTTCCACCTTGCCGGACTTACAAAGACCGGGGATACGGATAATTTTTTCAGTGTTAACGTTAAGGGGACGGAAAATCTTGTTAATGCCTTAACAAAGACGGGCAGGAGATTAAAGCGATTCGTCTTTCTAAGCAGCCTTGCCGCCGTCGGTCCGAGCCTTAACGGAACACCTGTTGCAGAGAGTACGGAACCACACCCCGTCTCTTTTTACGGCAAGAGCAAACTCGAGGCTGAAGGTGTTGTTTACAGTGTAAGGGACGAGATACCTGTAACAATAATAAGACCTCCGGCGGTTTACGGCCCGAGGGACCGGGATTTTCATATGCTCTTCAAGATGATAAAACGGGGGATATTTCCATATTGGGGGAAGACCTTTTATTCCCTGGTTTATGTCGATGACCTGATAAATGGTATACTATTTTCTATGGCAAATGAGATTGCTGCCGGCAAACTCTATTTCATCTCGGACTCGAATGTCTATACAAATGAAGATATAGCCTTTGAAATAGCCGCGATTTTTGAACGGTCTTTTATAAAGTTGCGGATACCAAGGGCTGTGATGCCTCTTTTTGCCGGTATCAGTGAGAGGTTCAATAAAGGGGGCATAATCAATAGAGACAAAATACGGGAGTTGCATCACCCATACTGGACATGTGATTCAACTCTTGCGACACAAGAATTCGGATATAAATCAACTGTAACGTTAAAGGAAGGGATAAAATGGACGGCAGACTGGTACAGAATAAACAGATGGCTGTAAAAAAAGAAGACCTCTTTGAAAAGTGTCTTCATTTTAACAAGGCACGGGAGCTGATGGAACTGGGACTATACCCCTACTTCCGGGTTATCGAAAGCGCCCAGGATCCGGTCGTCTGCTCAAACGGCAAGAATATGATAATGGTCGGGTCCAATAACTACCTGGGACTGACCAATGATCCGCGGGTTAAAGAGGCTGCCATAAAGGCAATAGAGAAATATGGAACCGGCTGTGCAGGTTCACGATTCCTTAACGGTACACTGGAAATACACGTAGAGCTTGAAGAAAAACTCGCCCGTTTCATGAGGAAAGAGGCTGCTATAGTCTTCTCCACAGGATTTCAGGTAAATCTGGGGGTGATTTCCGCCCTCATAGGAAAGAATGATATTGTCATAATCGATAAGTTGGACCACGCCAGTATTATTGATGGTTGCAGGCTGTCATATGGAGAGATAAAAAAGTTCCGCCATAACGATATGGATGACCTTGAGCGGGTCCTGAAAAATTGTGACGGCAAAGGAAAACTTATTGTTGTTGACGGCGTCTTCAGCATGGAAGGTGATATAGTTGACTTGCCCGGGGTTCTGAGCCTTGCAAAACAGTACAAGGCCAGGCTGATGGTTGATGACGCCCATGGAATAGGTGTGCTGGGCGGGACAGGCCGCGGAACATGCGAACATTTCGGAATAGAAGATGATGTAGACCTGATTATGGGGACCTACAGTAAATCCCTCGCCTCGATAGGCGGCTTTATTGCCGGAGATGAGAAGGTGATACACTTTATAAAACACTTTGCCCGTTCTCTCATATTCAGTGCCAGCCCTCCGCCGGCCTCTGTGGCTGCCGTCAGTGCAGCGCTGGACATAATCGATGAGGAACCGGAAAGGATTCAGAGGCTGAGTCAGATTACAACAAAGATGCTCAGGGCTTTTAAGGAACTCGGGTTTGAGGTCGGCCCGAGTCAGACGCCGATCATCCCCATAATCGTTAAAGAGAACGAGATCGCCTTCAGGATGGCCATGATGCTGCAGGAGGAAGGGGTCTTTGCCAATGTGGCTGTAAGCCCTGCTGTTCCCAATGGAAAGGCGCTTATCAGAACCAGCTACATGGCCACACATACAGATGAACACCTTGAAATAGTGTTAACGGCGTTTAAAAAGGTAGGAAACAGACTGGGGCTGATTTAACAGCAAGAAGAAACCAGGGAGGAACTAATGATAGAGGTAACTGAAGCAAAAACAGATCGGGAGATAAAGGAATTCATAAGATTTCCCTTTGATTTATACAAAAACGACCCCTTTTACAGCCCTGAGCTTATAAAGGACCAGAAAGAACACTTCTCTCCTGCAAATCCCTTCTTCAAGAATGCCGATGTAAAATTCCTTCTTGCCAGGGCGGGAGGAAAAACAGTGGGAAGGGTCACATCAATCGTCAATCAACAGCACATCAGATTCCATAATGAAAAAGCCGGATTCTTTGGTTTCTTTGAGTCCCGCAATGACCCCGATATTGCAAATATCCTGTTAGACACGGTATCAAAGGACCTCGGAGAGGCAGGAATGACAGTCATGAGGGGGCCGATGGATTTTTCAACAAATGAGCAGTGCGGCTTTATGATAGAAGGATTCCATGAACCACCCATGCTCATGACCCCTTACAATCCCCCTTATTATCCGGAGCTTATGCAGCAGTGCGGGATGACAAAGGCAAAGGATCTCCTCGCATTTATTGTTGATATTCCCGGGGAATTACCCGAAAAGGTACTTCGTGTAGCCCGTCTGGCCGAGCGCAGGGGTATAAAGATAAGACAGGTTGAAAAGAAGAGGTTCAGCGAGGAACTCTATGCATTCAAGGATGTCTATAATGATGCGTGGAACACGAACTGGGGGTTCATTCCCCTCACAGATGACGATCTGGAGTACCTTGGTAAACGCCTGAAACCCATTGCCCCACCCGAGATGACACTGATTGCAGAAAAGGATGGTGATCCTGTTGGATTCCTTGGTCTTCTACCTGATTTCAATCTCCTTCTCAGGAAGATGAAGGGCAGACTAAACGCAATATCCATTCTTAAGGCCCTTTACTACCAGAGAACCATAACAGACCTCAGACTTCTCCTCCTTGGCGTTAAGTCCGCATACAGGCACAAGGGGGTTGATGCCCTGATGTTCAGAGAGGCATTCAAGGCCGCAAGGAAACGCCACAAACGGGTGGAAATGTCATGGATTCTGGAAGACAACGAGCCGGTTATAAGAATCATCGAGATGTTCGGGAGCAGCTTGTACAAGAAGTACAGAATCTATGAAAAGGGAATATAAGGAGAGACATGATTAACCCTGAACGGTTTTAGGTATCACAAAGGCTTCACCTGGATTCCCGAAGTACTTCGGGATCGGAGGAGGGCCGGATGCCCGACGAGAATGAGTGAAGGGTTAATCATGTCTCTCTTTATCGCTCTATTACGTGGCAAACTAAACCTTCTTCAATACAAGGGCTGCATTAATTCCCCCGAAACCAAAAGAAGTGCTCAGGGCCACCCTCATATCCTTCTCTGCAAGGTCTGATGAGATATTGAGACCACACTCCCGGTCAGGCTGGGCAAGGTTTATGGTTGGAGTAACCACTCCCTCATGAAGACTCATGGCCGTAGTTGCCGCCTCCAGGGCACCAGAGGCTGCAAGCATATGGCCTGTCATGGACTTGTTTGCCGTTACACGGATATCCTTTAACCTCCGGCCAAAGACCTCCTTCAATGCAAGGGCCTCCACCCTGTCACCGGCTACAGTGGAAGTGCCGTGGGCATTAATCATATCAATCTCATCCATCGTGATACCGGCATTCTGAAGCGCCAGTCTTATCGTCGCGGCCTCACCAGCCTCTGAAGGCTGTGTCTGATGAAACCCGTCATTAATACCGGCATAGCCTACGATCTCGGCATAAATCGCCGCCCCCCTCCTTACGGCATGCTGCATCTCCTCGACAACCAGGACACAGGCACCCTCTGAGAGGACAAACCCATCCCTGTCCCTGTCAAACGGACGGCTTGCCCTGCTGTCGGTACCTGTGGACAGTGCACCGGTCCTGCCATATCCTTCAAGACATAACCTGCATAAAGGCGCCTCTGTTCCACCTGTCAGGGCAATGTCTGCATACCCCGTCCCTATTAACCTGAATGCTTCTCCAATTGCCATGGTGCCCGACGCACAGGCATTGGATATGCCAAGGCAATACCCCTTTAAACCGAGCCTGTGCGCAATATATGACGGAGCCATACTTATTGTTGTAGCCGGCATCAGATAGGCCGACAGAGGCCGTCCCTCCTGAAAATAAGCCTGGAGAGACTCCTCAATCCTGGTTACCCCTCCCCTGCTCGAACCAATTATGACCATAATATTCGGTTCAGAACCTAAAGAGGCATCTTCAAAGGCAGAAAGGGCTGCGGCAAGGGAATACTGTATAAATGGGTCAAGGCGGTTCTTCTCCTTAGGGGTTAGGAACGACAGGGCATCAAAACCTCTTAACTCCCCGGTCACCTTCCACGGTATATCGTCCACCTCAACCCTGCTGCACCCGGAAAGCCCGGAGAGACCTTTTTTCAAGCCCTTCCAGGTCTCCTGAAAGTCAAGCCCCAAAGGAGTAACTGCGCCAATACCTGTGATAACCACCCGTCTCATCTGTATCCGGTTACCTTAACCTGACAGATTCTGAAACAAGTTCAGAATGACGGTTTCCGGATTTTGTTTTCCTGCAGCAGAAACCAATTCACTCCTTAATTCGACAATATCCTGCAGCAGGCCGACAAGCCGACGGTGCGGTCTGCCCGGCCCATCGTTCATATGCTGTAAAAGAGGTCCGCAGAAATACCAGGTACACCTGAAGGGTCTCTGCCATCCTGGTCTTGAACACCCCTTGAAGGAAAGGAATTCACATGGCTCCTCAAGACCCCTCTCACTATATTCAGGGACTGAAAGGCCGCGGGCAGAGATATAAATCATGTCCTCACCATCATAATATGCATGTCTCTGTATACAACAGACATTCTCACAGTCAGGACAGACTTCCGAGGTATAACGCTCTATCAATGGACTTATCTCTTCAAAGAGGACCTTCAGTCCGAATAATATATCTTCTATTCTGCGGCGGGCCGCTTCAGTGAGTTGAGTTTGGGCCAATAAAATCATTCCTTTATCTTTTTCGGGACAATACCGTAGGTCTTTTTGAAGAGTGTGGAAAAATATTTGGGGCTATAGCCAAGCTTCATTGAGACATCGGATATACTATTGTCACCTTCTTTCAGTAACTGAATCGCATGATCCAGTCTCAGCCTTCTTATATAGACGTTGCAGGTAAAACCTGTAAGAGCCCTGAAATACCTGCACAAATAAACCCTGTTCAGACCGGAAACAGAGCTGAGCTCTGAAATAGTGATAGGCAACATATAGTTATAATCAATATACGTCTTCACCTTCACCAACTTTGACAGAATCTGTGGTGGAATCATGGGGGATTCACTTACTTCGGAATCAGCATTAATCTCGCAGAAACTCCCGGAAAGAATTGCTTCGATCTTCTTCAATAATTCATCAAAACTGAAGGGCTTCTTTATATAATCCTTTGCGCCAAGCCTGAATGCCCTCAGGCACAGATCCTCTGTCCCGTAAGCCGTGACAACAATTACAGGAATGGATGGATAGCGCTCCTTGATGTGTCTGAGGACCTCAAGACCGCTCATATCAGGCAGTATTATATCCAGCACAACTATATCGATATCAGGGGCAAGCTGTTTAATCGCCTCGTTCCCGCTCGCGGCATAGAGCACATCAACGGATTCCCAACTATTGCCGGGCTTTAAAGTCAGGAGCTCCTTAAGGCAATCAGCCTGTTCCTTTTCATCCTCAACTATCAGTATCTTCTTTTTCTCCATCACAATTTCTTCATCAGGTAAGTCAGGGATATTACCCCGGCATCTGTATATCCTTGACAATCAGGAACCGAACCCCTTACATATCCGGCTCAGGATGCGGCAGACCATTTATTGCCGGACTTAATTGCGTCATAAGCGCCATAATATTATATACCAAAGATGACGGTTTCGTAAAAAGACCCTGATTGTCACCCTGAACTTGTTTCAGGGTCTCGTCGTTAATTTATATGGATTTCCGAACTTGATTCGGGATCCAGAATGACAGAATACAGTATTTCTGACTTTTTACGAGTTCATCAAAGATACAAAACTTCTTACTGTTATCAAAACAGCCCCGCAAAATCGCTTCACTCGTTGCAACGCCCCCCCTTTTTGAGTTATATTAATTGATTACATGTCCATCACCATGTCACTTATGCAAGATTTTATTGTTATAAAGGGTGCAAGAGAGCATAATCTAAAGAACATAGACCTGAGAATACCGAGAAACAGGATAATTGTTATAACAGGCCCCTCGGGCTCAGGCAAATCCTCCCTTGCCATAGATACAATCTATGCCGAAGGCCAGCGCCGCTATGTCCAGAGCCTTTCATCCTATGCCAGACAGTTTATCGGCGAACTGCAAAAGCCTGACGTTGATTACATTGAAGGACTCTCTCCCTCTGTGGCAATTGAGCAAAAAACCGTCTCAAGGTCTCCAAGGTCCACCCTCGGAACAATCACTGAAATATACGACTACATGAGGGTGCTGTATACAAGGATCGGAAAACCATACTGCTACAACTGCGGCAGTCCCATCACGGTTCAGGACGCAGAAAACATTCTTCTTTCAATTCTGCAGATGCCCGCAGGAACCAGGCTCCAAATCCTTTCACCAATAGTGAGAGAGCGAAAAGGTGAATACAGGAAAGAACTCCAGCAGATGAGGCGGGAGGGTTTTGTAAGGGCAAGGATTGACGGAGAGATGATTGATCTGACAGGAGATATCATACTTAAAAAACAGAGACGGCACACAATAGAGATGGTTGTTGACAGATTAATAGTTAAGCCGGGCATTGAAAGACAACTGAAATCCGCCATTGAAAGCGCCCTGACCTTTTCAGACACAGTGATTATCAACCTCATAGACAGGAATGAGGACATCCTTTTCAGCAAGACCCTTGCTTGTATAAAGTGCGGATTAAGCTATCCGGAAATCACCCCCATGTTCTTCTCGTTCAACAGTACCCTCGGGGCCTGTCCCCTATGTCACGGTCTCGGATATGAAAACCTCATTGAGGAGACATCAGAGTCCGACAAACTGATACCCTGCAAGGCCTGTGGCGGATTAAGGTTGAAGAAGGAGGCCCTGGGCATTAAACTTCAGGGTATTAACATCGGTGAATTCTCAAGGCTCTCCGTAAAGAGGGCACTTGAATTTATAGATAACCTCACCCTCTCTGAAAGGGAGGGGATAATTGCAGGACGTATAATAAAAGAGGCCGGGGACAGACTGCATTTTCTCCGTTGGGTGGGGCTTGATTATCTTACACTGGACAGACCTGCTGCAACGCTCTCAGGCGGTGAGGCACAAAGAATCAGGCTGTCCACCCAACTCGGCTCATCTCTTACCGGGGTCCTATACGTACTTGACGAGCCAAGTATCGGACTTCATCCAAGGGATTGCAGAAAACTCCTCGAAACCCTTTCCGGAATCCGCGATGCGGAAAACACGGTTATAATCGTAGAACATGATGCAGATACAATCATGTGGGCCGATTATGTGGTAGACCTCGGCCCCGGCGGTGGGAGATCAGGCGGATGGGTAGTGGCGGAAGGCACGCCTGAGGAGATTCAGGAGATGGAATCATCACCCACAGGAATGTATCTTTCCGGCAGAAAAAGCATACCGTTGCCTTCACAGAGGAGGAGACTAAAGGACTACATAAAGATTACAGGCATTACGGAACACAACCTGAAGGGCCTTGACGTAAAGATTCCCCTCGGTATGTTTGTCTGTTGCACAGGAGTGTCAGGCTCAGGCAAAAGCACGCTTGTCCTCGATATACTCTACAAAACCCTTTTAAAGGAACTCTACGGCAGCAGGGTCAACCCCGGCAGATTCAGGGCAATAAAGGGTACGGAGAAACTCTCAAGGGTCATATGCGTTGATCAAAAACCCCTTGGCCGTACCCCCAGGTCTAATCCCGCAACATATACGGGTATCTTCACTCATATCCGGGACCTTTTTTCGAGGGTTCAGGATGCACGGGTAAGGGGTTATTCACCATCGAGATTCAGCTTCAATGTACAGGGTGGAAGATGTGAGAACTGTAAGGGCGAGGGCTACAAGAAGGTGGAGATGCATTTTCTGCCCGATGTTTATGTCCCCTGTGACGAGTGCAAGGGAATGAGATATAACCGTGAAACCCTGGCAATCGGGTTTAAGGGCAAGAGTATATCAGAAGTCCTCGAAATGACTATTACCGAGGCATATGACTTCTTCTCCAAAATACCCGTGCTGAGAGGAAAACTACAGGTGCTGGTGGATGTCGGGCTCGGATATATCAAACTTGGACAACCCGCAACCACGCTATCCGGTGGAGAGGCGCAGAGGGTGCGGCTTGCAAAAGAGCTCGGCAAAAGGTCCCGGGGCAACACCCTTTACATACTTGACGAGCCAACCACAGGTCTGCACTTCGTTGATATAGAGCGTCTCCTTAATGTACTTAACTGTCTCGTGGAAAAGGGAAATACCGTTGTTGTCATTGAACATAACCTTGATGTTATCAAATGTGCCGATTATATAATAGACCTTGGGCCCGAAGGAGGAGAGGACGGAGGCTATCTCGTTGCCGCAGGCACACCTGAAGATGTATGCCGCAACGAACGGTCCCATACCGGCTTTTTCTTAAGAAAGGTACTGGAAAGACCGGCGGAATCCCGGGGCCCAAAGGTCACGGCTTAAGGTAATCTGAAACCCGGAAAGGAGTGAAAAATGAAACGTTTTTTATTTATAACCCTTAATCTGCTACTTATACTCTCCTCTTTTTCCTGCAACCGGCGGAAGGAGGAAACGTACAGGAAGTCAGAGTTTCTAATGGATACCATTGTTACGATAACCGTAGTATCCGACTCTGAGAGAAAGGCTGATAATGCCATGGACAAGGCCTTTGCCAAGATAAAACGCCTCGGGCAATTGCTTAATTTCTTCTCCCCTGACAGCGAGATATCTCTTATTAACCGCAATGCCGGGATTGCACCCGTGAAAATCTCCCCTGATACCTATACACTACTTGAAAAGGGTATTGAGGTATCAACAGAAACAGGCGGGGCCTTTGACATGACCGTCGGAGTGGTAGTCAACCTCTATGACTTTCATAAGAAAATCCATCCTTCCGGAGCCCTTATCAGAAAAAAATTACCCCTTGTCAATTTCAGGGATTTAATACTCAACAAGGATAACCGGACTGCATTCCTTAAAAGGAAGGGGATGTCCGTTGATGCCGGTGGAATAGCCAAGGGATATGCTGCGGACAGGGCCACAGAGGTACTGAAGTCAGCGGGGATAAAGGCCGCCCTGGTTGCCGTGGCCGGCGACATCAGGGCATACGGATTAAAACCCGGGGGAACACCGTGGAGGGTGGGCATCAAAAACCCAAGGGGAAAAGGCATGGATGACATAATTGCAACACTTGAACTCAGGGATATGGCAATATCCACATCCGGGGATTATGAGAGGTTTTTTATTGAAAACGGCAAGAGGTATCACCATCTCATTGACCCCAGGACCGGCTATCCTGCCGGAGGGGTTATGAGTGTAACTGTTGTGGGGCCACTCGCAGTATATACAGACTCCCTGGCAACAGGCATTTTCATATCAGACATTGAAAAGGGCCTTAAAATCGCCGGCACACTTGGTTATGATGCATTAATGATTGATAAAGCGGGCAAAATACATATGACTGATGCACTGAAAAACAAAATAACCCTCCAGCCACGAATAAAGAC
>UOGI01000213.1_pt1 | contig 16270 bp, 16 predicted proteins | sample 1989621 | NCBI WGS metagenome assembly UOGI01 (sample SAMEA4712198, study PRJEB27164) | hydrothermal vent metagenome | biome: marine basaltic hydrothermal vent biome; feature: marine hydrothermal vent; material: mineral | place: Pacific Ocean | collected 2011-06-14/2011-07-23 | depth 1691 m
CCATAAAATCACTTACCGAGAGGAACTCCGAGTTGGCACGCAAGGTGATAGAGGCGGACCATAAGATCAACTCCTATGACGTAAGGATAGACGAGGAGTGTATAAGACTCATTGCACTCAAACAGCCGATGGGAAAGGACCTTAGATTTATCACCACTGCAATGAAGATAACCACTGACCTTGAGCGTATTGCCGATAATGCCGTAAATATTTCGGAGAGGGCGCTTGAACTGAACAAGGAACCGCTCCTGAAACCCTACATAGATATCCCGAGGATGAGGGAGATTGCCCAGGGAATGGTAAGGGATGCCATTGATGCCTTTGTAAATGAAGACAAGAGGCTTGCCATGGATGTAATAATGCGTGATGACGAGGTAGATGACCTCAATGATGTGGTGTTGAAAGAACTGATGTTCATAATGACCCAGGATCCGTCAACCGTTTACAGGGCGATGAAGATAAGCTATGTATCAAAATACCTTGAACGCATAGCAGATCATGCCACCAACGTAGCTGAAATGGTAGTATACATGGTAAAAGGGAAGATAATAAGACATATGTCGCCTCAGGAGATTGACATATAGTCTTGCTGATAAGTGACATTTTCATTTTGCATTGATATGATAAAATTCTTTAGTTGACAGCATTCCTGATTTCTGATACCATCTTGATTAAGACATGATCTTCAGGACCCTGACAAAAAAGACGCTGCCCCGGTTTCTCGATACTGTAAGCGAGAACTACAGACTGATAGTGCCTGAGCAAAAGGGCAAAGAGACATACACTTTCAGACACTACAGCGGTTTTTCAAATGTGGCCACTGAATTTCTGCGCACCGTCATCCCTCCAAAGCAGTTTTTCTTTCCGCCGAAGGAGGGCCTTTTTCACATAAAGGGGACATCATCCGACCTCGAGGTAAGCATAGAGGAGCCCCCATTCAGCATCATCTTTGGCCTTCATCCCTGCGACCTTCACGGCATAGACATACTGGATAAGGCGTTTTCATATAAGGAAAGGGATTCTTTTTACTGGAAACGGCGTGAAAAGACCGGGTTTATAGGACTAAGCTGCCTGCCTGATAAATACTGCCTCTGCAAATCAATGCATACCGATTTTATAGTGGATATTTATGACCTGTTTCTCTACACACTTGATGAGGTGTATATGGTAAGTGTTCGGACTGCACTCGGTGATGATATGCTGAGACTCTGCCCTGACCTGTTCAGGGAGCCCACGGGAAAAGAGATAGCTGAATACAAGGAGAGGATACTGATAAGGGAGGCAATGTTTACCCGCATAATGGATATCACCAACCTTGCCGACCTTCTTACACTTGAATATAAAAGCGATGTATGGGAGCAATACAGTCACCGGTGCCTGTTCTGCGGTAGTTGTGTCATGGTCTGTCCCACCTGTCAGTGTTTTGATATTTATGACTCAACCGATTTGTTGACTGACACTACCGTAAGATGGCGGAGGTGGGATGCATGTATGCGCAAGGACTATGCCCTTATCACGGGAGGGCACAATTTCCGTGGCGCAAGGCCTGAGAGGTTCAGATTCAGGTATCTCCATAAAGAGATGGGGTTTGCAGAGATGTACGGAAAGGCGACATGCACGGGCTGCGGCCGGTGCAGTGAGACGTGCCCTGCGGGGATAGATATGGTGGAGGTAGTAAGGAGCATAAGGGAATGAGCATTGTACCCCAGATAGCCATCCTTGTAGAGAAGAGGTACCTTGATGCACAGCACAGCCTCTTCCGGTTTGTCTTTGACGATGGGGACCGGCGGAAGTCTTTCTCCTTCAGTCCGGGACAGTTCGTCATGCTCAGTATCTTCGGAGTGGGTGAGGCCCCTATATCCATCACCTCCGGGCCGGACGAGAAGGGGTTTATAGATCTCTGTGTGAGAAAGGCAGGCAGGGTGACAGGCGTACTTCATGGACTTGAAGAGAATTCCAGGGTTGGAATCCGCGGCCCCTACGGAAATGGTTATCCTGTTGAGGTCATGGAGGGTGGAAATCTCCTTATAGTGGCAGGTGGACTTGGCATAGCGCCACTTAGGTCCCTTATACGCTATGTGCTTTACAGGAGGGAGCGTTTTGGAGAGGTTGGAATTGGATATGGTGCAAGAGACCCCGAGAGTGTCCTTTTTTATGGAGAGATGCAGAATCTGCTTGCAAGGACTGATATAAAATGCATGCTTTCTGTGGACAGTGTGCCGGAGAATAGCAGATGGCAGGGACATGTAGGCAGGGTTACCCAGCTTCTTGACAAGATCACGATGCCCCTGGAGGGTACTTCCGTGGCCGTTTGCGGGCCACCTGTGTTTTATAAATTTGTCCTTGACAAGCTCCTGAGACTTGGTTACTCGAAGGGGAGTATCTACATGTCACTTGAGCGGAGGATGGAGTGCGGCCTGGGCAAATGCGGACACTGCGTGGTGGGGCATAAGTATACGTGCATCGACGGCCCGATATTTACATACTGGGACGCAATAAACCTGCCGGAGATCTTCTGATATGAGAGTGTCCAAGGAAAAACCCAGGTTAGGTCTTTACTCCCTGACATCGTGTTCAGGAGATATTCTTGAGATAACCAATCTTGAGGAGGGTCTCCTCAAGGTGCTTGACCTCGTTGAGGTGGTTGACCTCAATGTTGCCATGCCGTCTACAGGCTTGAGTCCTGATATTGCACTTGTGGAAGGGGCAGTCACCCAGGCTGGAGAGGCAGGGTTGCTGAGGGTCCTTAGAAAGAAGGTCAAATACCTTGTTGCCATAGGGACCTGCGCATGCACAGGTGGTGTGGTGGCACGGGGCCCGAAGAAGAGGAAGGGCTGGTTAAGGGAGGTCTATCCTGAAACGGGCGAGGGGTTTACATCCGGGTTCCCGCGGCCGGTCAGCGACGTTGTCACCGTGGACTTTTCAATTCCGGGGTGTCCGATAGAGAGGAGTTATCTTATGCACTGCCTTGGGTACCTGCTCAGGGGCGTGGTACCGGAGGTGCCCAATTATCCGCTCTGTATGGAGTGCAAGATGAGGGGTAACGAGTGTTTGCTCAGATACCGGGGGCTTCCCTGCCTCGGGCCTGTCACAAGGGCCGGCTGTGGTGCAAGGCAGCCGTCGGTGGGCAGGCCGTGTGATGGCTGTTTCGGTGCTTATGAGGATGCAAACAAGGAGGCACTCGTAGAGATATTCAGGCAGATAGGGCTTGGTGAGGATGAGATAAAGAAGAGGTTTGACCTCTTCTGGGAAAGAGGATAATGAAGAAAGAACTGATAAGCAGGGTGGAAGGACATGGGAGTATCGGTCTTAAGATAAAAGGCCGGCGTGTGGAGTCAGTAGAGCTCGACATACTTACCCCACCGAGGTTGTTTGAAAAGCTCATTGTGGGCAGGCATTTTAATGACGTGCCCACAATAGTCTCAAGGATATGCTCCATATGCTCTGCCTCACACAGGGTCATCTCGGTAATGGCCATAGAGGACGCCTTTGGTGTAAAGGCGCCAGGGGAGGCAGTGCTTTTAAGGGAGCTTTTGCTTCATGCAGAAACGCTTGAGAGTCATGGGCTGCATCTCTTTCTGCTCGCCCTGCCGGATTATTACGGTTACAGCTCTTTTGTGGATATGGCCAGGGAGTTGCCTGATGCTGCTTCTCTGGGATTCAGGGTAAAGGGCATTGGTAACAGAATGCAGGAGTGTGTCGGCGGGAGGGCGATTCATCAGATAACGCCTGTAGTGGGCGGTATGAGTGCTGGGCCCTCAAGGGAAGACCTGAAACGTGTTCAGCAGGAGGCAGAACCCCTTATAGATGAAGTGTCGCGTTTTCTATCAAAAGATATTCCCCCTCTTCAATACACACCCCTTGTTGAGGTCGGCAACCGGGTTTCACTTGCAGGCAGTGGTTATGGCTATACCGGAGGTGATATCCTCATAAATGGCAAGGAGAAGGTACAGATAAGGGATTTTTATCAGAAGTTCCATGAATCCGCCCTTCCACCTTCTTACACAAAACACACCCTTTACGGCAAGGAGCCTTTCATGGTCGGGGCCCTGCCGCGGATTCTCAATTCAGGCAGTAAACTCAAGGGCAGTGCAGGGGCACTTTTGAAGAGACTCGGTATCATGAAGAGCCGGAGCACCTACATGAACAATCTGGCTCAGGGTGTTGAGATAGTCTTTTCCCTTGAGAGGGTGGTGGAGATTATAGGTGAGCTGCTGGATATGGACCTTCCCGAGGGGCAGGATGGCGGTATAACGGCTGAGTTCAGTCCGGTTGCAGGTACGGGGACGGCAGCTATTGAGGCGCCGAGGGGCATGCTTGTACATACCTATACCTTTGATGAAAAAGGGTATGTAACAGAGGGCAACATAACCACACCCACGGCCATGAACCTCTCGGATATGGAGCGCACCCTCATGATGATGGCTGAGGCGCTTATAAAAGAGACCCCTGATATCAAGCCGGCACTTGAAACACTCGTTCGTGCCTATGACCCCTGCATATCCTGTTCAGTCCATATTGTAAGGCTATAGGCAAAGGGTTTTTTAGAACTAAGCTGCCGCCTTCTTCTTTTTCTTCTCTTCTGCCTTTGCAAAGACTTCCTGGGCATTAAAGGTCCCGTCAATGGCCTGCTTGGGACACCTTGCAGTACAGATACCGCAGCCGATACACTTGCCCTGGTCAATTGTATGCACCTTCTTCAATTCACCCGCGGCAGCATTTACAGGACATACCTTCATGCACATATTGCAGCCGATACACTTGTCCCTGAGAACATATGCCCTGGACCTTTCCGGTATATAATCCACAATCGCCTTTGTAGGACACTTTTTTACACACAGGCCACAGACGCGGCATTTATCCAGATCAATGCGGGAAAGACTGTTCTCGACCTTTGCTGCATCAAAGGGGCAGACTTTCACACAGACACCGCAGGCAATACAGCCGACCTGACAGTTCTTTCTCGTTTCAGCCCCCCGGTCCCTTGAGTGGCAGGTAACTACCACTGCCTTGCCGGCCGGCAGTATTTCGATAACCTTTTTCGGACAGGCAGCCTCGCACTTACGGCATCCCGTACATTTTGTTATATCGACAACCGGGAGATGGTCTTCATTCATATGAAGGGCATCAAATGGACATGCCCTTACACATGTGGCGTATCCAAGGCAGCCATAGACACATGCCTTATCCCCGCCTCCTGCCAGGACCACAGCCCTGCAGTCTTCTACTCCTTCATATTTAAACCTCTTTACCGACTTATGCCAGTCTCCCTGGCACATGATTCTTGAGAATATGGGCTCGGTGGCCTCTGCCTTCTTTCCGGTGATTATGGCAACCAGTTCTGCGCATTTTGCTCCTCCGGGTGTACAGAGGTTTGGGGGGACATCAGGGTTTGAAACAACCGCCTCTGCATATTGTTCACATCCTGCATAGCCGCAGGCACCGCAGTGAGCGCTTGCAAGGACTTCACGCACCTGCTCAACCCTCGGGTCTTTTTTTACTGCAAACTTCTTTGCTGCAAAGGCCAGCCCCAACCCAAATGTGGTTCCTATACCTAAAACAAATATGAATGTAAACATGAGAGTCGATACCATGTCAACACTCCCTTTAGCCTCAACACCCCCACCTGCGCCCACAGTGGGCAATGGGATAAGGTTTATTATATGTGTAAGGTCAATACTGCCACCAATAGCATTGATTAGCTCAGTAACTGTTTTATAATCTATCATCCTTTAATACCTCCGGGTTAGGTTCATGGTCATTGAGTCATCAGGTATTAAAATACAGCTATGACTATTTATATTTAAATTTCCCATTCTCCAAATTTTTAATAATCCGGCCCTTCTTCGAGCCCTCTGTGTGCTGCGGTATTCAAGTTGTGCTACATCGTTATCAATCCCGAAAAACCTGTAAATGCAAGCGCTATTAATGCTGTAGTAATCCAGGCAATCGGCATACCCCTGAATGGCCTCGGGACATCTGCAAGTTCAAGCTTCTCCCTGATGCTTGCCATTATGACAAGGGAAATGCCGAAACCAATCCCGGAACCAAGGGCGAATATCAGGGTCTCAATAAAGGTATACTTTTCCGTCGTCATTATAAGGGGTACGGCAATAATGATACAGTTAGTTGAGATAAGGGCAAGATACACTCCTAGCTTATAGTATAATCCCGGGCTTATCTTCCTCATTATTGTATCCGATGCCTGCACAAAGGCAGCTACGACACCTATAAAAATAACTATCTTCAGAAACGTAAGATTAAGGGGAATCATTATGTAAGTCAAGAGAATCCAGCTAAGCGCTGCAGAAATAACCATGACCGATGTAAATGTTATACTCATCCCGACAGCCGTCTCCATCTTCTTTGAAACACCGAAGAAGATACAGAGACCAAGAAACCTTGTAAAGACAAAGTTGTTTATAACGGATGCCGCTATAAAAAGTTCAAAAAGTTTTATGAATTCACTATTCATTACTGTCCTCCGTGATAAAATAACAAATTGGTTTCTTTATGCTATTCATTATCGCCGATTCAACCTATGCAATTTTTTTGTGTTGAGAGTTGTCTGTTTCCCGTTACAAGTTTAACCCGTAACCATTTTTTTGAATCTGTCAGTGTCCACCTGCACCACCTGCACCTTTTCCACCGTAAAAGTTGATATCAATCCAGTTGAAAAAGCCCATGAGCAGACCTACTACAAGGAAACCCCCCGTTGGCATAAGCATGATGAGCAAGGGTTTTGTATGGATTATAGTGAATCCCAATATTGACCCCCTGCCGAGAAGTTCTCTGAAGAAACTGATAAGGACAAGAGCTACAAGAAATCCAAGCCCTGAGCCAACACCATCAAAGAATGCCGCTCCCACCTTGTTTTTGCTGGCAAACATCTCAGCCCTTGCAAGAATTGATGCAAAGGCAACGATAATCTCTATGTAGAGCCCAATCTCCTTATACGCCGTTCGTGCATATGCCTGCATAAGCAGATCAACAACAGTGACCCACCCGGAAATAATGAGCATAAAGATAGGGAGCCTGATCCTGGGATGAATGAAATTCCTCAAAAGGGCCACGGTTGAATTAACCATTGACTGAACAAACAGAACCGCTACCCCCAGTAGCAAACCATTTTTTACACTATTTGTAACAGCTATAGAGGGGCAGAGACTGATGACGAGCCTGAATATAGTATTTTCTTTAAATATTCCATTCTTAATTAATCCCCAGTAACTAACCTTTTCCTGATGTAGATGGTTCATGCTGTTTCTCTCCTTTCAGAGCTTTCATTAAAAATTCCAGACCTCTTTTTATCCCATCTTTTGTCACAGCCTTTGATGAAATGGTTGCTCCGGTAATGGCCTGAATGTATTTAGTTGTCTCTTTCTTTACAACCTTAAGGTGTTCCATATCCTTACCGCGAAACTGCTCCTTGAACCACCTGGTATCTATTTCATCGCCAAGTCCCGGTGTTTCTGCATGATGAAGTATATTTATCCGCTGTACAACATAATTATTATTGACGGAAAAAAGGATATTTATATAACTTGAGTACCCCTTTGCAAAGGTCTGGACTACATACCCGATAATCTCTCCATCCTTCTTTGCAACAAAGTATTCCGCATATTTTCCGTGGGGTTCCCAATGACCTAATTTCTGAATAGTGTCAGCCTCAGGCATCATCTTCTGAAGGGCCTCTTTCTTCTCCTGTGCGGCCTTTTTAGCAATAATGGGGGCTGTCCTTACATGTACGGCAGCAAGTATCAGGCCGCCTATAACGTATAATACCACAAGGTTTGCGGTTATCTTGAGGATATCTTTAAAGGTCACTCTCTGGCCTCCTTTCTAACTCCAAACACCTTTGGCCTCATGTTTCTCTCAATCAATGGAGTAAAACAGTTCATCAGGAGTATAGCAAACATTACACCCTCGGGATATCCCGACTTTAGCCTTATCAGTATTGTAAGCAGTCCGCAACCGATACCAAACAATATCTGCCCGGACTTCACAGAGGGACAGGTCACATAGTCGGTAGCCATGAAAAAGGCGCCGATTATCAGACCACCGCTTAAGAGATGGAGAATCGGGTCACCCGTAAAGAGTCCCTCCTTGCCTCCGAAAATCCATGCAAAGACTGCCACTGTTGCAAGAAATGAAAGCGGTATATGCCAGGTAATGTATCTTTTATAAAGCAGAAAGGCTGCTCCAATCAGGAGTGCAATGATAGAGGTCTCACCAAGTGAGCCGGCCCTGTGACCAAGTAACATATCTATATAGAGGTTCGTCTTGCCGCCAAAGACCTCAAGGAGTTTGTGCATACCCTGTTCCTTCAAAAGTCCGAGGGGAGTTGCGGTGGTTTTGGCATCAAGCCCCACAAATGCAGCAGTTGGTACAATCCATGATGTCATTGCCCGTGGCCAGGTTATCAGTACAAAGGCCCTCCCAATAAGTGCCGGATTAAATATATTGTAGCCGATCCCGCCAAAGAGTTGCTTTGTTATGGCAACAGCAACAAACGAACCGATTAGAGGGATATAAAAAGGCGCTGTAGCAGGCAGTGTCATCGCAAGAAGCAGACCGGTTAGAAAGGCACTGCCGTCTCTAATGGTAACTTCCCTGTTTGTCATCTTCTCCACAAGCCATTCGCTTAATAGAGCACCTATGATGCTAAAGGCTGTAACATACAGTACCCGTGGACCAAAGAAATATACAGCCATCACAAAGGCAGGCAGCAAGCTGAGGCTTACAGTCCACATAATCCTGCTTACCGTCTCCTCGCTTCTGATGTGAGGACTAACAGTTACAATCAATTCACGCTCATTCTTTGCCACTGCCATTTTATTCGCTCCTTCCCGTTTAGTCATTACTCATTTGTCCTTGGTCATTGCTCTGTCATTTGAAGCATTGAGTCGTAAATAACGACCGATAACGCCACAGGCACAGTGACCAATGACTTTCTATCTTTTCACTAATGATTTTGCAAGTCTTATAAACTGAACAATAGGCCTTTTTGCCGGACAGACATAGGTGCAGGTTCCGCACTCAAAACAGTCAAGGAGGTTGTACTCCTTTGTCTCCTCGTAAAAGCCTTTTTCAGACAAAATGCTGAGCATGGACGGCATAAGGCCCATAGGACAGACGTCAATGCAACTGCCGCACCTTATACAGGGGCCGAACCTGCCTGAAACGCTATGTTCCTCTTCAGACATGATCAGGACACCGGATGTCCCCTTTGCAACAGGTACATCAATTGTATACTGGGCAAACCCCATCATGGGGCCTCCAAGTATAACCTTTGCAGGGCTGTTATTGAAACCACCGCATGTTTCAATCAACTCCCTTACCGGGGTACCGATTTTTGCCCTGAGGTTGCCGGGGCTCTTTACTCCAAGCCCTGTGACGGTTACCACCCGTTCTATAAGGGGTTTGCCGTAACGGCATGCCTCAAATACGGCAAGGGCAGTGCCGACATTCTGGACAACCACGCCAACATCCATCGGCAATCCACCGGCCGGTACGTCCCTGTCTGTAATGGCCTTTATCAGCATCTTCTCAGCGCCCTGAGGGTATTTAACCTCAAGGGCCATTACCTCTATGTTTGTTTCGCCTGAAACGGCCTCTTTCATCTTTGCTATGGCATCCGGTTTGTTGTTTTCGATCCCCACATAACCCTTGCTTACCCCCAGAACCCTCATTAAAACCTTCAGGCCCTCTATTACGTCTGAAGGTGTCTCCACCATCAACCTGTGGTCCGCCGTCAGGTAGGGTTCACATTCCGCCCCGTTTATTATGACCACATCAATGGGTTTTTCCTTGGGGGGCGAGAGTTTCACATGGGTGGGGAACGTGGCGCCACCCATGCCCACAATCCCCGCATCCTTTATCTTCCCTTTTAATTCTTCCGGGGTTAGTTTCATGTAGTCAGGGTTGTCCCTGAGCTGGGTCCACTCCTCTTTGCCGTTATTGTCTATTACGACTGCAGGCACCATTCTTCCCATTGCATTTGGTATATCCATCAGGGCAACCACCTTGCCCGAGACCGAAGAATGAACAGGAGCCGAGACAAAACCTGTGGGCTCTCCGATCAAATCTCCCTTCTTGATCTCCTGCCCTATCTGCACAATACATTTGCAGGGTGCACCTATATGCTGACTCAGTTGAATAAGAACCTGTGAAGGTGAAGAGGCCTCTTTTACGGGAACTCCCGAGGATAATTCCTTATGGTCCGGGGGATGAACTCCGCCCTTGAAAGTTAGAAGTGCCATTAATCCTCCTGTTTAACCGTTGGGGTTAAAAAACGTATATTTAATAACATTTAATGACTGGATATGTCAAGATATAATTATCAGATAATCTTTTAGTGACCATTTTGGCTATCCTGGAATTTAAGAGTCAACCCCCTGCATATGCCGTTGATTGCCCCCGTTTCCAATGGGGCCGGCATGCTGCTGAATAGTGTATTATAGTTAGATGACATCACTTGAATACCTCTATTATCTGGGGTACTCCCTGCACAGGAACTACAGGCTTTCGGCACGGAAGAGGCTTGACGGGAGGGTCGTGAGCATTGGTAACCTCACAGTTGGAGGTACGGGCAAGACCCCGGCGGCAATAGCCATTGCCAGGGAGGCAATCAACAGAAATCTCAGGCCCTGTATCCTCACAAGGGGTTATAAGGGTAAAGGAAGAGACTCTGTAATAGTCAGCAAGGGTGACAGCCCGCTTGCCTCATGGTCTGAGGCAGGGGATGAGGCAATCCTGATGGCTGAGCGGCTTAAGGGAGCCTGGGTGATAAAGGACTCAAACCGGTACAGGGCAGGGCTTATAGCCAGCAACAGGGATGTATTCATCCTGGATGACGGGTTTCAGCACTGGAGGCTGCACAGGGATATAGACATACTCATTGTTGATGCAACCAATCCCTTTGGAAACGGAAGAATGATCCCGCTGGGGATATTGAGAGAACCGATTGCCGAGATGAAGAGGGCGGACATCATTATAATCAACAAGACAAGGAAGAAAGAAGATGAGCTGGAGAAGACCATCAGGAGGTATAATGAAAAAGCCCCTGTTTTTTATGCGGATTATCGCGTGGAAGGGCTTGTTGCACTTGATGGCAGGGCCCTTTCGACTGATATACTGAAAGACAAGAAGGTCTTTGCCTTCTCGGGCATCGGCAATCCGGGACAGTTTCTGAAAGTGCCTGGCGAACTTGGCGCATCTGTTGTTGGTCACAAGGTCTTCAGGGACCATTACTGCTACAGGGTCAGTGACATTGAAAAGATAATAAAAAAAGCCCGGGAGGGGTGGGCTGAGATTATTGTCACAACTGAAAAGGATATGGTAAAACTCAGGGGATTACAGTCAGACACAGAGTTGAAGGATATCCTGGCCGTGAAAATATCTCTTGAGGTAAATAGCAGCGAGTTTTATGATATCATATTCAAAGGGCTTGGCCCGGAGATGCGGTAATGATAAAACATGTAAATGTAAAGACAGGGGCAAGGGTTGAGCTCATTGATATTACCTCGGAGATAGAGAGACTCGTTGAGGAAGCAGGGGTTCAGGAGGGTGTCTGTTATCTGCATGTCCCCCACACCACGGCCGGTATTACAGTAAATGAGGGTGCTGACCCGTCTGTCAGGAGGGACATAATCCATACTCTTCAGAAGATTGTTCCCCGTGACGCAGGATATGCCCACCTGGAAGGGAATTCTGATGCCCATATCAAATCGAGCCTTGTCGGCACATCCACCTTTATATTGATTGAGCAGGGCCGGTTGCAGCTCGGCACCTGGCAGTCAATCTTCTTTTGTGAATTTGACGGCCCAAGGCACAGAAGGGTTGCAGTAAGGATTATGGGCTTTAAGGAGCCCTGAGGGTAGTTTTAAAACGGCTCTTATCCCTGAGGGGAGAGTTTAACGGCAAGTTTAACGGCCTCTATCATACTGTCCGGCCTTGCTGTTCCCCCCCACGCTATATCATATGCTGTGCCATGGTCCGGGGAGGTCCTTATTATCGGGAGTCCTATGGTTATATTAACCCCCTGGTCAAAGGCTATCATCTTCAGGGGAATCAGCCCCTGGTCGTGGTACATTGCAATCACTATATCCACCTTGCCTGTATAGGCGAGCCTGAAGACGACATCCGGCGGAAAAGGGCCTTTCACGTTCAGCCCTCTGCCCTGTGCCTCTTTAATTGCAGGCCCTATCACCTCAATCTCTTCCCGGCCAAAGAGTCCTCCCTCTCCACCATGGGGATTAAGGCCTGACACGGCCACGGCAGGAGATTTTATTCCTAACATCCTGCAGGCCTCACAGGCAAGCTCAATCTTGCGGAGAATTATCTCTTCCGTGAGTTTTCCGGGGACCTCCTTGAGGGGAATATGGGTTGTAACAAGCACTACCCTGAGGGGGCCGCCAATGAGCATCATTGCATATTTTTCTGTTGAGGTAAGCTCCGCAAGCATTTCAGTATGTCCCGGCCATGGAAGTCCGGCCATTTTCAGGGCCTCCTTGGAGACAGGCGCAGTCACCATTGCATGAAAATCCCCCATGAGGCATCCCTCAGCAGCATATTTTATGTATATATATGATGCCTTGCCGCTCTCCGGAGAGGGGCTGCCCCTCAAAAAACTTTCAATTGGCCGGGGCTGTATGACCTCTGTTTTTTCAGGGTTGAGACATACGCCTGATATCCGGGCGGCCTCTTCCAGTACTTCCTTGTCGCCAATCAGGCAGGGATGACAGATCTTTTGTATATCTTCCGACAGGGCGGCCTTCACTGCCACCTCAGGCCCTATGCCGCCGGCGTCACCCATGGTTATGGCAATCTTTTTCTTTTCCATTTCCCCTACCGCTCAGGCGGCTCTCTTTAATAATTCTTCTTGATTGATCGAACCTGTCCGTTTAAAGAAGGAGCTAAACTGTTACGGACCTCCCCCTCACTATTTTTCCTTATAAATATCTTTTCGATGGCCTACTTTTACTATCCAAACTGTAAGTTCGTTATCCTGGATTGAGTATGCAATACGATAGTGCCCTTGACGTATTCGATATCTTTCTTGACCGGACAATTTTTGGCTTCCCTGAAGACGAGGATTCTCTGCGAGCAAATCTATGCGTTGGAGGATTTTCCTTAAATCCTTCTTCGGGATTGATTCAAAATCCTTCCACACGGATTTCTTGAAAAAGATTTTATATTCGGCCATCTTTTTTGAGCCTTTTGAGCATTGCATCGTAACTGATCAAAGGTTCATTTGCCCTCTCTTCAAAAACCGATAGGTCCTCGGCGTCCTCAGCCAGTGCTTCCCTGATAGCATCATTAATAAGTTCAGACATGGAACGGGACGTCTCCAATGCCTTGATCCGTAATGCTTTATGAAGTACAGGATCTAAATAGATAGTGGAACGCTTAGATAATGTTGACATTATACCTCCTAACAGTGTATTTATAAAACATTATAGCATCACAACATTAACATGTCAACACGCACGCACGGTTTGCAGTTTGTCTCATTAAAAAAACAATATCATTGCCTCAAAAAAGAAATCTTGACGAACAAACTTAGGGCCGCTATAAGAAGAACAAGGGTCTATAATAACTATTAAGTATGTTTGTAATGAAGTCCAAGTCAATATCTAAACTTAATATTTAAGATACCCCCAGATGTTTCTCTTCAAATTTTAAAAGTCTTTTTGAAGACTTAGAGGAGAGGTACGTTTGAATTTTTGTAAGGTTCTATAATTGCATGATTCTAAAAGATATTTCTTGAGATGTGTTTTTTACTTGACAGGGGACTATAGGATGTCCCGGAAGTTCGTATTAACGTCCCGGAAGTTCGTATTTATAGATTTGCATAGTGTACATCAATGTCTCCAAAGTTCCCAGTTAGGTAAAGAAATTAATTTCTACTTTCCATGGCTGACCCCGTTACTTCCTTACAAACTATCTGGGGATTTTAGCTGAAACTCGACATCTTATTCATCATCATCTTAATCAAGATAAACTCTGTAACAATCATCCTCATTACCTGTTGGAGGACAATACCATACTTTGCATGGATAGCCTCTTGGTGCTGTTGCATCTGCATGAGCACGACATTTATCCTCAGATATAAACCGATAAGTTGTAATGTCAATGCTACTGCCTAAAACTGAACAGTCTACTGTGCAGCTACCTTTGCCATCGCCACTATTACCACAAGCAGCAATTAGAAATGAAATACAAATAATTAAACATAAACTTCTGAAAAAATTCATATTATCCTCCTTTATTGAAGCAGTGTTAGCATCTGCCATTAACTACTTCTTCTGTTTCCCTTAAAATTAAATAGGCCCATTAAAGTAATGGATTGGCGTCTGTCACTTTTACTGGGTCACCCCTTCTCATCATTGGGAGGGGGGTTTTTATTTCAAATGCTTATAACGCTTGAAATCACTGGTGCCGCCAATGAACTTGACCCCATAGGGCCGCAAACGTTCTCGGCATCCAGTGAATTGATTTGTTATGCAAAGATATTTTCTCCAAATATTTCATGAAATTGCTTTGTGACATCTGCAACTTTGTCAGTTATCTCTTCCAGCAACTCCCTGAAATATAAAGACTTAAAAGAAAATTCATCACCAAGTTCTGCCAATTTCTTTGTTAGCTCACCAATACCTTCTGGTGATGAAATTGCGAATTCAGGGGAATATCGTGGAAATTCGAAAAAAGCCATTGAAATACCAAATTTAAAGTAGCGGTCATACAGTGCAGAAAATTGTTTTTGCTTTTCTGGTGAAAGTTGATCGATCCTTCTATCCCTTCTCGAGTTTATTGGTTCTACATATTGCGTCAGAGCATCAACCGTATCGCCGATACGGCTTACAAAAAACTTCTCGAACCAAACTGAAAAATATTTCCGTTGAAATTCTTCATAAGTTAGCCCTGCTATGTTGGTGTTTTTCGTATATTCTATTGCTCCAGATTGAATGCCTTCCTTCGAAATTATGAACCCGATATTCCCGCCTGTTTCGTGCATAACAGTTGTGAAAGAATGAACAACTGTTTGAGGTATGGATGTGGACCAATTTTTACACTCAACGATGTATTTGATTTTATCGACGCTATTCTCGTCAATCGCATAAACATCGATTTCAACATTACCTCGTGGCGTTGGAATTAATTTGCCGACCTCGGCTTTTAACCCAATTTCATTAAATATATTACAAACACCTTCTTGTAAGTCTTGCCATGCTGTTGGATAAGGACTTTCAATCATGACATTTACTATGCATATGATTCCATTAGCCGCCTTGCATCGTTTGTAACTGATTCAAGTGATATATTTTTTCAGCTACTAATTTGGAATCCCAAGTGTCAGGATTTCTCCAAAATTTGCTTTTATCACTCAGGCGTACGGACAATTCTTTGTTGACGCGAGATATTAAAAGGGAAGCCCGAGACCAATGCTCCGCTAAACTATATTCGGTTCCGAAATCTCTATCCTCTCCGTTTGCTCGTTTTTGAAGATAAGTTTGAGTCATTTCTGAAGCATCTATTACCAATTTCAGAGCCTCTATTGATTCACCCGTTTTGTTTGCCTTTTTTGCTTCCAAATAGGCAACAAACGATGTGATTAAAGCTGTCAATGAAATCCAATCAGAAATTTCCCCTGCCATTATCTTCTCCTTTGTGCATAACAATTAATATACGAATTACTTGTTTCTTCCTCAATTTTCCTACACTATAGCACACTTTAGAAGCATATGCAACTCTAATTGATTATTTTCAGCAATTCACGGTGAAGGCAAATAAACAACCAACAAGCACTCGGGGCCCAAATATTTTTGGATAAATACTTTTCTCATGCAATTATCGCATACAATTCCTGTTTTATGATGAACACCGATTTTCGCAAAGCGACAAATCATAAGATATAAGTAATATGGCTACTAAGTGATAGACGAGAAATCTCATATATTATAAGCAGTTAAGTAAATCATTTCAACGACAACATATCAAGAATCTTATATTGCATGACGGTAGAAATACATTTATGCAGACTTAAAACATTCAGAATGTTATTGCGGATATATGGTTTAACACAATGACAAAGTTGTATATAGCACGTAAACACAGTATTTTCAGTATGACCATCAATTCCAACTATTTTATAGCATCATACCGTTTGTATGTTTTAAGAACATTTTACTTGACTTTATTACCGTCATATGATATAAGATACAGTATGACAGATGAGAAATATTTTCTCCAACCCAGGCATGAGTGG
>UOGI01000120.1_pt1 | contig 16260 bp, 16 predicted proteins | sample 1989621 | NCBI WGS metagenome assembly UOGI01 (sample SAMEA4712198, study PRJEB27164) | hydrothermal vent metagenome | biome: marine basaltic hydrothermal vent biome; feature: marine hydrothermal vent; material: mineral | place: Pacific Ocean | collected 2011-06-14/2011-07-23 | depth 1691 m
CAAAACTCTTTCAGGTGCATAGAGAGGTATTATGTTAATAAATATTTTGACCCCCTGCCCAACGGTTCCTTTAAAATACTCGACAAAGTAAAAAAGCTCCTGAATTTCGGCTACCTTAACCTGCTCGACAGGGTAAAAATGGGGTCTTTAGGCAGGATAGACGTGGTCTTTTGCAGAAATGCGCTGATATATTTTGACATACCGTCAAGGAAAAAGGTAGTTGCGGGATTTTATAATGTGTTGCCTGATGGCGGTTACCTGCTCCTGGGACATGCAGAGTCCCTGATAAACATGTCAACCGCTTTTGCCCTGAAACATCTCAGGCATGACCTTGTGTACCAAAAACCGGACACTTCATCACAAAGGATGGCCTCATGCCGGAAAAGATAAAAGTCCTGGTTGTTGATGATTCCGCCTTCAGCAGGCAGACAATCAAAAACATGCTGCTGAAGGCCCCGATGGTTGATGTAACCGGAATTGCTGTGGATGGAATAGACGCCATAAGGAAAACATTCCGTTACAGGCCGGATATAATCACTCTGGATCTTGAGATGCCGGAGATGGACGGGTTCAGTTTCCTGAGATGGCTTATGAGAGAAAGTCCCACACCTGTAATAATGGTAAGTTCCCATTCAGACAGCAAAACCGTCTTCAAGGCACTGGAGCTGGGTGCCGTGGACTTCATTGCCAAACCAACCAGAAGGGCATCGTTTGAGCTTCACAACATTGAAAATGACCTGTTGGCAAAGATACGGAACATAGATGCCTCATCTCTGAGCAAGCTCAAGAGAAACCTCAATTCCATACCCGCAAAAAAACCATTGGAAACTTTTCCCGCTTTTTCCGGTAAACTTCCGGACAGGATTGTTGCCATCGGGGCCTCTACCGGAGGTCCTCAGGCGCTTCAGTTAATCCTGACAGGAATGCCGGGAAATTTCCCGGCCCCGATAGTGATAAGTCAGCACATGCCCGGAGGGTTCACCGGTTCATTCGCTGAAAGGCTGAACAGGCTCTCGGCAATAAGGGTTAAGGAGGCAGAGGATGATGAACCACTTGAGCCCGGAAAGGCCCTGATATGCCCGGGGGGATACCACCTCCTGCTGAAGACCAGGAGTGACAGGATTTATACTATGCTTAAAAATGCCGATGACAATGACAGATATGTACCGTCTATTAACCTGATGATGGAATCGGTTGCAGAGATATTTAAAGAGATGACTCTTGGTGTTGTGCTCACCGGCATGGGAAATGACGGAACAAGGGGAATGGTGGAAATTTTCAGGCAGGGCGGTTATACTATTACCGAGTCTGAAGAGACTGCCGTTGTCTTTGGCATGCCCCGGGAGGTTATAAAAGCAGGCGCTGCACAAAGGATCCTGCCCCTCAGGGAGGTTTCCTCAGAACTTGTAAAGGTTGTAATGAAAAAAAAACAACTCGCTCCCTCCAGACGGAAAAAGGTGATTCTCTCAGTTAAAAGGAAAATAAATCAAGATGGATAAGGATAAGGAACCCGGCATCCTGAAAAAAACAGACGAGTTTTTACAGATATTTAAAAAGGGGGAGGAATTTACCAGAGACCTCCTTAAGGAGAACGAAGACCTCCGGTTCAGGATTGCAGAACTTGAAGAAGCCCATGCGCAGGGTTCCAATGCGGCAAAGATAAGGAATTATGAAAACCATATCAAAATGCTTGAAGATGAGAGAGAGTCCCTGAAGGAAAGGTTCAGGAAAGTTGAGACAGAGAACAGAGACTTTGCACAGAAATACGTGCTTGTAGCAGAAGAAAATAATAACCTTGCCAATATGTATGTAGCAAGTTACCAACTCCACTCAACACTCGATTATGCAGAGGTCTTGAAGATAGTCCTTGAAATCATAATTAACCTGATAGGTGCAAAAAAGTTTTCTGTAATGTTAATCGATGAAAGGCTGGAAGATTTGGAACCAATTGCCTCAGAAAGTATCGGCATGGACAATAGCACAAAAATTCCGATCGGCGATGGAGTTATAGGAGAAGTGGTCAGGGAAGGGGTGAGCTACTTTTCAGACGACCCGATTCACACGGAATCAGAGAATCCCGCAAAACCCATTGTCTGTATACCACTTAAAATCAAAGAACATGTGATTGGTGTGATTGCAATCTATTCCTTCCTCGACCAGAAGACCGGGTTCTCCAATGTTGATTACGAACTGTTCAATCTTCTGGCAGGCCATGCAGCCACTGCCATATTCTCATCCCGGTTATATAGCCGGTCCGAGAGTGAGTTCACAACTATCCGGAACTTCCTCGAACTTTTAAAGGGAAAACCAACACAATAAAGGAGGGGTCATGCCAATTATCCTCGTAGTTGAGGATTCACCAACAATGAGACAACTTATAAGCTTCGCCATGCGCCGAATCCCCGGGTCAAAGGTCATAGAAGCCACCGACGGAGTTGATGCCCTTAAAAAACTGTCATCGGAGAAGGCTGACATTATCCTTGCCGATATAAATATGCCTGTCATGGATGGTCTGAAACTGGTAAGTCTCGTGAGGGGAAGTTCGGAATTCAGGGATATACCCATAATAATAATAACTACCGAGGGGGCTGAGGAGGATAGGAAAAAGGCAATGGCCATAGGCGCCGACGCCTACCTTTCAAAACCCATACAGACCCAGGAACTGATTAAGCTGGTAACACAGCAGCTTGACAAAGGGTAGTTTCAAACACATTGGCAGGAGAGCCTGCCCGTGTAATATCCCCTCAACTGACCACAGGCAGCCAGAATATCCCGGCCCTTACTCTTCCTCACAATCGTTGTAAGGCCTCCTGTCTGTAACAGACTCCTGAAGAACTGCACCCTTTCCTCCTGCGGCCTCCTGAACTCAGCCCCATCATAAGGGTTAAAGGGAATGAGATTAACCTTCGAAGGAATCCCCTTGAGAAGACGCACAAGCCTGTCAGCATCCCCGGAGGAATCGTTGAGGCCTTCAAACAGTATATACTCGAAGGTTATCCTTCTGCGAGGCTCAAGGGGATACTCCCTGCATGCCCGCATGAGTGTACTGACAGGATAGCGCCTGTTAACAGGCATTATATAGCCTCTCACCTCATCAGTTACGGCATTTAGTGATATGGCAAGGTTTACAGCCGGAGCAAGACCTGCCAATCTCTTTATTCCGGGAACAACACCGGAGGTCGAGACCGTAATCCTCCTTTTGGATATCTTTAACAGACTGTTCATCCTCTTAAGGGCGTGAGAGACATTATCAAGGTTATTCATAGGTTCTCCCATCCCCATAAAGACAATATTTGTCGTCATCCGCGGCCCGATTAATCTCTGTACCGCTATCACCTGATCCACTATTTCATGGGCCTGGAGGTTTCTGATAAAACCCATCTTCCCGGTGAGACAGAACCTGCAACCCATTGCACAGCCAATCTGGGAAGAGACACATAGTGTAAGTCTGTCACCATCAGGTATTAAAACAGCCTCAATGGCTTCGCCGTCATCAAGCCCGAAAAGAAACTTTTCGGTCCCGTCCATTGACACCCTGCGGTCAAGGAGTTTGAGATTACTGATAAAGGCCATCTTTGAAAGCCTCTCCCTTAGCGCTTTTGACAGTTCTGTTATGTCCTGTATATGGAGGGCCCTTTTCTCATACATCCAGTAAAGGAGTTGTTTCACCCTGAAGGAGGGAAGGTCAAGAGAGAGGAGAAACCCGGTGAGTTCCTCCTCTGAAAGTGCCTTAAGATTAACCATAAATATTAATTACTAACCCGAATCCGGTAATAAAAAGCCTTACTTATCGGAAGGCAGCAATATTGTCTTTACTCCATTACTCCAAAACTATCCATCCTTCTTTTATAGCCCTGCCTGCTTTCTCAGGGTCTCGGCACGGTCAGTCTTTTCCCAGGTAAAATCATCATCATTCCTGCCGAAGTGACCGTAAACAGCGGTTTTCTTATAAATCGGCCTTCTCAGGTCAAGGGTCTCCATAATCCCTTTTGGTGTCAGGTCGAAGTTCTTTCTCACAAGCGTAACGATATCCTGATAGGGAATCTTTTCAGTACCAAACCCGTCAACAAGTATGGATACCGGCTCAGGAATTCCGATGGCATAAGCAACCTGGACCTCTGCCCTGTCGGCAAGACCTGCAGCTACAATGTTTTTGGCAATATAACGCGCCATGTAAGCCCCTGAACGGTCCACCTTTGTCGGGTCTTTACCTGAAAAACACCCCCCGCCATGCCTGGAAACCCCTCCATAGGTGTCAACGATTATCTTTCTGCCTGTCAGCCCCGTATCACCCATGGGACCACCAACAACAAATCTGCCGGTTGGATTAATATGATATTTTACATTCTCTTCATCAAGAAGTTCGTTAGGCACAACAGGTTTTACTACCTTCTCTATAATATCTTCTCTTATCTCCTTGAGCGTCACATCAGGGTTATGCTGTGTTGAAACCACGATGGAATCAATCCTGTAGGGCTTGCCCTCCCTGTATTCAATGGTCACCTGCGTCTTCCCGTCCGGTCTCAGATAGCCAAGTATATCCTTTTTCCTCACCTCCGAAAGCCTTCTGGCAAACTTGTGGGCAAGTATAATAGGAAGCGGCATCAGTTCAGGGGTTTCGTTACATGCAAAACCAAACATGAGTCCCTGATCTCCGGCACCCCCTGTATCCACTCCCATGGCTATATCACCTGATTGACGGTCAATCGCTGTGACTACAGCACAGGTCTCATAATCAAATCCGTATTTCGCCCTTGTATACCCGATATCTTTTATGGTCTCCCTGACAAGCTCCGGTATATGGACATAACAGCTTGTGGTGATCTCACCTGAAACAAAGACAAGACCGGTTGTCGTAAGCGTTTCACAGGCAACCCTGCCATAGGGGTCCTCTGAAAGTATAGCATCCAGAATTGCATCGGATATCTGATCGGCAATCTTATCAGGATGCCCCTCTGTTACTGATTCAGAAGTAAAAAAATAGTTCCTTCTCGGCATGCCTCACCTCCCTGAATGAAAATCTTGGTCTAATATATTAAACGTTTGCACTCAAAAATTAAAAGAAAAAAACTCCGATATACAACTTCTCTGCATATGCCTTGCACTATAGTCTCCTCTGTGGTCTCACATAACCTGCAAACTCTTCCTGAACCCTGCAGCCCTTTATATTCAAATATTATTATATATTTATGTTTTTGTCAAGAAGAAATTGCATGCGGGGATTTCCACACAACAGCCTGAAAACCCCTGCTACCCTACTGGAATATAGCATTATATGTTATTATTATATTAATTATTGTTGATCCGGATTCCGGGCAAAGAGCTGACGATATCCTGAAATAATCGCAGGAGGAATAGAATGATAAAAAACACCATGAAAAAAATCCTCATCGCCCATGATGGCTCAAAAAACTCGAACAAGGCACTCAAGATAGCGGTTGAGATAGCGGTAAAGTTCGATTCCATACTCTACGTCCTCTCCGTTGTACCTGAGTTATACCTTACCGAGCTAACAGACTTCGACCGTCAGAGGATCATGGAAGCCCTTACCGAAGAGACAAACAAGACCATGGAAAAGGTAAGGAGCGCCCTCGCCTCTCACCCTATCGAACATAAAACCCTTGTCAGACAGGGCGACCCTGCCGAGATAATCCTTGACAGCGCAAAAAAGATGAAGGTCAACCTGATTGTTACAGGTTCCTATGGACGTCACGGGGCCACTAAATTCCTGCTCGGCAGCGTTTCTTCAAAGGTCCTCGACCACGCACACTGCCCGGTTCTCGTGGTAAAATAAAGCCAGGGAGGAAGCCTTCTGATGAAAATACTTGTGGTCGAAGATGAAGAAAACGTCGCTTCTTTCATAAAGACGGGGCTGGAAGAAGAATCCCACAACGTAGATGTTGCAACTAACGGAAAAGATGGTTTTCTTCTGGCAACTACAACTGACTACAATCTCATTATACTGGACGTAATGCTCCCTGAAATCGACGGATTAGACCTTTGCAGGCTGATCAGGATGAAGGGGATTCATACACCTGTCCTTATGCTCACTGCAAGGGATACGGTAGAGGACAAGGTAAAGGGACTTGACAGCGGAGCTGACGATTATCTCACAAAACCCTTCTCCTTTGAAGAACTCCTCGCCCGAATAAGGGCTCTTGCAAGAAGGAGAGAGTTTCCTGTTGAACCGCTCCGTTGCGGAGACCTCAAAATCGACCCTATAACAAGAAAAGTCACAAGGTCGGATAAGGAGATATACCTGAGACCAAAAGAATTCGCCCTCCTTGAATACCTCTTAAAGAACAAAAACAAGGTTCTCACACGCACCCAGATACTCCAGAATGTATGGGGATACAACTTTGATCCCAACACAAACGTGGTTGATGTACATATCAATTTTCTCAGAGATAAAATCGATCGCGATTTTTTGAAAAAATTCATCCATACCGTACGCGGTATTGGTTATGTTATTAAAGAAGATGACTATAACCTTCAGGCATAAGCTCACTTTCATCTACTTTTCTGTAACCCTCTGCCTCATATTCATCTTTGTATCAACTCTTTATCTCTCCTTCAAAGGCAGCATCATCAAGAAGATTGACCGCACTTTATTAGCCGAGGCCCGTATTGCAGCAACCAGGGGTATAACCGACAACAATGCGGACAAAATCGGAAAGGTAATGATAAAAAAGACGGGAAATGAATATATGCAGGTTTCAAATATTCACGGAGAGATATCCATTACATCGCTGAAATCCGGAAACCTCGGTTGGCCTGTAAAGATGTCCTTAATCGATAAGGCTTTTAATGGCGCTTATTCTTTTGATACCGTATCTTTCAGGGGAGAACCATACAGGGTCCTCCATTTCCCTGTGGATAAGAGTAGCATTCTCAGGCTCGGGTATTCGTTACAAAAGGTGGACGGCGAGCTTAAAGAACTCAGGAATCTTTTCTTCTTCTTTCTTCCGTTTCTACTTATAACCGTAGCCATTTTCGGTTATCACATGGCTGGAAGGACCATAGTCCCGGTTGTCAGGCTGACAGAAACCGCAGACAAGATAAAGAAAGGGAATTTAAAGGAACGGATACAACTGGATTCCCCCGGCCTTGAGATCAGAAATCTGGTAAGGGTCTTTAATAACATGCTCGACAGCATCCAGAAACATGTTGAAGGTCACAAACGTTTCACCTCTGATGTCTCCCACGAGATTCGTTCTCCCCTTACCGCACTTAAAGGCAGCATAGAGGTAACCCTGAGAAGGAAAAGGAAGCCGGAGGAATATGAGGATATACTTAAAAAAAACCTCTTTGAAGTAAACAGACTTCATAAAATAAGCGATAACCTCCTGCTCCTTGCAAGGGCCGACCATGACATTATTGAACTCAGAAAGTCATGGGTTGACATTAACGAACTGCTCGGCCTCATTGTGGACAGGCACAAAAACAAGATATTCGAAAAATCACTGAATGTAATTGAAGAATATCAGGAACCTGTTGAATTCCTGAGCGACAGGGACCTCCTTGAGGAGGCTTTATCCAACCTCTTTGACAATGCGCTGAAGTATACACCTGACAAAGGCTCCATCTTCCTGAAGACAGAACAGTCCTTCCATGGTATAACCGTAACATTTCACGACACAGGGGCAGGAATACCTGAAAAAGATATGGAGAGAGTTTTTGAAAGGTTTTACCGTGTTGACAAGACAAGGTCACGTCTTTCCGGTGGTTCCGGTCTCGGACTTGCCATAACAAAATGGATCATTGAAACCCACGGAGGACATATCTCTGTAAAAAACCATAAAAATGGAGGAGCAACATTTACAATAACACTGCCGGTTGATGATGCGTAAATCTGCTATCCCTAACTCTCGCAGTACCCGGACCATAACAATGAGGTGGTGTTTTTATTATAATGACAAGGATTTCCATCAGTGAAATGACGGTTTCCGACATCCCCGAGGTGACAGTAATTGAGAACGAGTCCTTCTCCATACCCTGGCCAGAGGCCTCTTTCTTTTCAGAGATTAATAATCCCTCCTCCATCTGCCGTGTTGCCCTGGCAGGAGATTCCTTGATTGGATATATATGTGCCTCCTGCATACTTGGTGAAGGTCATATATTAAATCTCGCTGTAAGGCCTGACTACAGAAGAAAGGGCATTGGAAGAATGTTGGTCCTGTCCATTTTTGAAGAACTCCAAGCTTGTGGTTGCAAAAAGATATTCCTTGAAGTCAGGGCATCCAATACATCTGCAATAAGATTATATGAATCCATAGGGTTCAGTATGCTGGGCCTGAGAAGGGGATACTATTTTCTTCCAGGAGAAGATGCCGTTATAATGGGCCTGCAATTCCCCTGAAAAGAAAGAGACTATACTGCACTAATGAACCGGATACTCTCCCGGACGTCATCAATTGAATGTGTCTCTACTGTAGCTATAAAGTTATCTGCATTGAAAGCTTCCAGATTATCAAATAATGCCTCAAAATCAAAAACCCCTTTGCCCGGAGGCAAATGGGAGTCTCTGGTGCCGTCATTGTCATGAAGGTGAAGCTCCAGCAGATATGGACTGACAATACTCAGCCATTGCTTCAGGGGAATCCTGGAAAAAAGATTGAAGTGTCCTGCATCAAAACACAAGCCGAAGTTTCCGGAGTTTACTGCCTCTGCAAGCAACCTCAGGTTTTCCGGCTCCTCTTCGAATATATTTTCAATGGATATGGTAAGCCCCTTCGCCTCAGCCTGCGCCAAAACAGGCTCCCAGGTTCTTAAACTGCTTTCCAGCCACAGATCCGTCCTGTGTTCGTATTTCCACTTCTCGTAGCCCGAATGAAAGACTACATTTCCTGCCCCGAGTAATCCCGAGAGATTGAGGGTCCGGGAAAATCTCTCCATGGTCACCTTGCGTATCAAGGGATCAACAGCACCTGGAGAAAGGTCCATAAATGGACCATGGACAGTCAGGCAGGGGGTATAGGTAAAGGAATTCAATAAACCTTCTATTGAGGCTTCGTCAGCAGCCTCGAGGTCCTCACCACTAAAATAAATCTCGAGGTTCAGTTTATGTTCATTTATAAAAGATAAATACTCCCCTGTCTTGACGTAAGGGATATGAAAATAAACAATAGAGTTAAATCTTTGTAGTCTCAGTTTTCTTATCCTTTTTGTTGTCCTGCTTGTTATCCTGTTCTTTCTTTGTTTTCCCCTTATCTTCCTTCCCCATCGCCTTTTTTCTTTCAGCAGACGGATAGTCGGTCACATACCATCCGCTGCCCTTCAGGACAAAGGATGTGGGTGATATCAATTTTTTAAGCTCCCCTCCACACTCAGGACATGTGCTCAGGGGGGCATCACTGAATTTCCGGACTAACTCAAATTGCCTTTCGCATTTAAGACAGCGATATTCATAAATGGGCATGACTGTCACCTCCCGAAAAAAAATGTATCTCACACTATAATAAACTTAGCGACTTTCTGTCAATCTTGCCCTTGTACGGCTGTGTCAAACCAATCCGGAAATGTCCAAAAACAGGAAACGTGGCAGGGTGTTGATCCATTCCTCTCCATCACTCCATATTTTCAATGCTTAAATCTCCCTCATGCGTTTCAGTATGTAATAAACAAGCAGGTAAGAGAGAACGCCTGCTATCAGGCCAAAGGCGATGGTGCCCACAAAGAAGGGCAGGATGAGCTCCTTAAGTATACTGAAGATATTGATAATGGTTATCTCTTTGAAATTTGTCTGCGAGAATGTATTTTCATGTCCGGTCATCTTGGTACCCATCCACGTGGCAAAGCTGTATATGGGGATGATGGTCAATGGGTTTGTTACAAAGGCACCTGCAAGTGTTACCAGTTTGTTAAGTCTCAAGATGGAGGCAAAGGCTATGGCCATCAGGGTGTGAAGACCGAGAAAAGGAGATATCCCGATAAAAATCCCTACTGCAAAGGCAAAGGCGATCTTCTCAGGTGTGTCCTTGACACTGAATATTATTCTTAGCTTGTCACTGAGAGACAAAGTGCTGGTATCCTTCCGGTCTTATTTCTTCCTCGGAACCATCCCTTCTGACAATGTATAAGCCCCTGTCTGTTATCTCTCCTATCTCGATGAACATGGAGAGCGGCTCCCGGGATGTAAATAGCTGCTGATAATCCTCCCCTCCGGAGGTTATGAATCCGTAAGGGGCCTTGCCGAGAAAGGCAGAGACCTCGCCGAGGGCCTCTGTTACAGGTAGCCTGACTTCGTAAAGTCTTACACCAACAGAACTCTCCCGGCAGAGCCTTGTAAGGTCAAGGAAAAGCCCGTCACTTATATCTATCATGGAGGTTATATATTCTGAATATTCAGAGACGTCGCATGCTTCAGGTAGAAGGAACCGCATCAGGAGGGGTCCTACGCTTTCCCATTTCAGTGAGAGCTGCAGCTCTTCACCCCTCTCCAGATTTACAGAACGACCGAGTCTCTTAAGGAGTTCCAGTCCGCACGATGCTTCTCCAACAGGTCCCGAGAGATAAACCCTGTCTCCAACCGAGGCCCCTGACCTTCTGATAACCCTCTTTTCCGCCATGCCCGAAATCGTGAGTGAGACGGTAAAGGAGTTTCTGCTCCCTGTAATATCTCCTCCTACCAGGTCCAGTCCATACCTCTTTATCCCGGCTGAAATGCCCTCAAGAAAGCTGTCAAGAAAGGACTTTTCAGTATCAGGAGGGAGCGTCATGCTCAGAAGAGACCACTTCGGTCTTCCTCCCATTGCAAATATATCGCTTACATTTGAGGAGACGAGTTTGAAGCCAACCTGATAAGGTGTAACGAGGGTGAGGTCAAAGTGTATTCCCTCGGTCATGGTATCAGTACTTATAAGCAGTGTATGGCCCTGGATGTCCAGGGCTGCTGCATCATCACCTATGCCGACGATTACATCCTCAGAGCAGGAAGCAAAACGCTTCCTCAGCCTCTCCAATATTTCAAGCTCACCGACATCTCCAAGTTTCATCTGTCTTTTCGTAACAATTCAGACCGGTCTTTTGAAAAAGAATCATTATTTCTTTCTTTTTTTGGCTGTAGCAGTCTTTTTCTTCCCGGTTGCATCTGTTTTTCTTTTTTTGATTACAGTAATCTTTGTCTTTCCGGTTGTGACAGTATTCCTGGTTGCAACAGCCTTTGTTTTCCTGGCTGTCGTGGTCTTTCTCTTTGGCTTCAGGGCAACCTTAAGCACATCATCCACCTTGTCAACAAAAATTACCTCCACATTCTTCTTCACATATTTGGGGATATCCTCAAGGTCGTTCTCGTTTCTCCTGGGTATGATCACCCTGGGTATCCCCATCCTCTTGGCTGCAAGTATCTTCTCCTTGAGCCCACCGATCGGCAGCACCCTTCCCCTGAGGGTTACCTCTCCGGTCATGGCAATCTTTTTATCCACAGGTCTGCCGGTAAAGGCAGATGCTATGGCCACTGCCATCGTGATACCGGCAGAAGGACCGTCCTTCGGGATTGCTCCGGCAGGTACATGGATATGGATGTCGGTCTTTGAGAAGACGTCCTCCTTTATTCCTAATGTTTTTGCCCGTGAACGGATATAACTCAGGGCGGCATGGGCGGATTCCTTCATTACATCGCCTAACTGACCGGTGAGAGTCAGATGGCTCCTGCCCTTCATCGTTGTTGCCTCAACATAGATTATGTCACCACCGGATTCTGTCCATGCAAGACCTGTGGATACACCGATCTCGTCTTTTTCCATCTCCTCCTCTGGAAGGTACTTTGGCGCTCCGAGGAATTTATGAAGGTTTCTTGCTGTTATGATAAACTTCTTCTTCTTGCCCTCGGCAATCTGTTTGGCTACCTTCCTGCAGAGATTTGCGATCTCCCTCTCAAGGTTTCTCACCCCTGCCTCACGCGTATACTGGGAGATTAAGAGCCTGAGACCTGAATCCGTGACATTCAATATCTGTTCAGTAATGCCGTGTTCCTCGAGCTGCTTGGGGATGAGGTAGTTTATGGCAATCCCCAGTTTCTCCTCTTCCGTATAACCACTCAGATAAATAATCTCCATCCTGTCTCTTAAAGGACCCGGGATGGTATCCATCATATTCCCCGTAGTTATAAACATAACGTTTGAGAGGTCAAAGGGAACACCGAGATAGTGATCCACAAAGGAATTATTCTGTTCAGGGTCCAGGACCTCAAGCAGTGCCGATGAAGGATCTCCACGGAAATCCGTTCCTATCTTGTCGACCTCATCAAGCATAAACACAGGATTGTTGGTTCCGGCCTGTTTGATTCCCTGTATAATCCGTCCGGGAAGTGCCCCTACATAGGTGCGCCTGTGTCCCCTGATCTCAGCCTCGTCCCTTACACCACCGAGGGACATCCTTACGAATTCCCTGCCGAGGCTTCTTGCTATTGAGCGACCGAGAGAGGTCTTTCCAACTCCAGGCGGACCGATAAAGCAGAGGATAGGTCCCTTCATCTTTGCCTTCAGCTTCCTCACGCTCAGATACTCAAGAATACGTTCCTTTACCTTTTCAAGGTCATAATGGTCTTCATCAAGGACCTTTTTTGCCGCCTTGATGTCCAGGATATCCTTTGTTGATTTGCTCCAGGGTACTTCAACGAGCCAGTCAAGATAAGTCCTGACTGTGGCTGCCTCTGCACTGTCGGGGTGCATCTTCTCAAGCCTCTTGAGCTGTTTCTCGGCCTCTTTCAGTACCTTTTCAGGCATCCTGGCCTCTTCTATCTTCTTCCTGAACTCGTTTATCTCTTCCGCCCTCTCGTCTATCTCGCCCAGTTCCCGCTGTATTGCCTTTAGCTGTTCCCTGAGAAAATACTCTCGCTGGGTCTTGTCTATCTCCCCCCTGGCCTCGGTCTGAATCTTCTGCTGTACAAGGAGGAGTTCTATCTCCCTGCCCAATATCTCACTGACCCGTTTAAGTCTCGGTACCGGGTCCGATATCTCAAGGATTTCCTGGGCCTGCTCGGTCTTCAACCCGAGATTTGATGCCACAAGGTCGGCAAGCCTTCCAGGATCATCGAGATTCTCGATTACCACCATGATATCAGGCAGTATGGTCTTGCCCAGAGAGACTGACTTGTCAAGCTGCTCCTTGACCGTCCTCATCAGGGCCTCTATCTCTATGGTCATTTCAGCGGGTTTTGTATCCTCAATCTTTTCGATCGTGGCCTCTAAATAATTGTCCTTAACATCCATATCCAGCACCCTGGCCTTTGAGAGCCCCTGGACAAGTATCTTTACCCTGCCGTCAGGGAGTTTGAGCATTCTCATTATGAGCCCCACGGTCCCCGCCCTGTGAAGGTCCTCAGGTAAGGGGTTTTCAACACTCAGGTCTTTCTGGGTCAGAAGCAGTACCATCCTGTTTGTATTAAGAGAGTGGTCAATAGATTTGATGGACATCTCTCTTCCTACGAAGAGGGGTATTATCATGTAAGGAAAGACAACAATATCCCTTACAGGCAGAACGGGTAAGGTATCGGGAACCTCGATCTCTTTTTCATCTTTTATCGGATCAACCATGATTACTCCTTTTCTATTTTTATTTTATAAACCCTGTCTTTCGGTTTAGGCAGAGTCACTGTAAGTACACCGTCACAATAAGTAGCCCTGCCGTCAGCCGGATTAACCGGGACCGGTATGGGGAGAACTCTCCTGAAACTATCGAATTCTCTCTCCATGCAGATATATATACCGCACCTTTCACTAATGGGTTCTCTTTTCATTCCTTCAATTATAAGTAAATCATGATAAACCTTAATCAGTACATCGTCTGTTTCCATGCCAGGCAGGTCTATGACAAAGATAACAGCATCTTTTCTTTCATAGATATCTACAGGAGGATAATCCTTCCTGGTATCAGTCTTTAAATAGAAAACCTCTTTAAGGAGATATTCCATGCTAATTCACTTCTGCTTGTCTTCTTTTCTTATCTTCTCTGCAACGTGAAGAATATATTCCCTGAACTTTTCAGCAACATTAGAGCTCTTCAATGCAAAATCGACAGTTGCCTTCAGGAATCCGAACTTATCACCGGCGTCATATCTTTTACCTCTAAAGACAACCCCGTAGACAGACCTCTTCTTAAGGAGTATCTGCAGGGCGTCGGTAAGCTGATATTCTCCCCCCCTGCCCGGCTTCATGGTTTCAAGTATCTTGAAAATATCAGGTGTAAGGATGTATCTGCCTATTATAGCGAGATTGCTTGGCGCCTCTTCAGGTCTTGGTTTTTCAACAAAGTTCGTTATCCTGTAAAGGTCTTTACCCTCCACCGTCCCTTCGATAACTCCGTATCTATGTATGTCTTCCCTTGGTACCTCTTCAAGCGCCACAATTGGGCAGTCAAGTTCTTCATAGAGGTTTATCATGGTCTTTAGTAATGGTTCCTGAGGGTCTATAATGTCGTCACTCAGAAGCACGGCAACAGGTTCATTCTTCACAAAAGGTTTTGCCCTGAGTATGGCGTGCCCGAGACCGAGAGGCCTACCCTGGCGTATATATGCAAAGTCAATGTTACTTAGCCTGTTTATCATCTCCAGGAGTTTCTTCTTGCCCTTTTGCTTCAGGTCTTCTTCAAGTTCATACACAGTGTCAAAGTGGTCCTCAATACTCCTCTTGTGTCTGCCGGTGACAATTATGAACTCATTTATGCCGCACGCCTCCGCCTCTTCTACAGCATACTGTATCATCGGTTTGTCCACAATAGGAAGCATTTCCTTGGGAGATGCCTTTGTGGCCGGCAAGAACCTTGTTCCAAGTCCGGCAGCCGGGAGTAATGCCTTCATAACTGGGCGCATATTTCCTCCATTATTTCCTGAATGTAGTGTTTTAACAGTCTAAAAATTCTATATTAACCGGAGACACCGGGATGAAATAGATTCATCACAACCTTTGTCGGTCAGTCTGCTTGCCGGCTATTTTGAGTCCTTGTCTCTTTGTTTGTTCCTGCATTCTGCTGGAGGTTTAGTCTTTATTATAACAAAATGGAGGCTTAACTATCTATGCAGTCAAGTATCTTCAGGGGGAGTCTGTCTTTCAATTTGGAGATTAAAAGATTGGGGCTCCGACCAAACCTGCTCTCTTATGTCCGGTATGCTGCATTGATTCTCAAATATTCCTCGGTAAGGTCACACGTATATACCCTTTCCGCCCCGGTTCCGATGTTGAGATTGATGTCAATAGTAACCTCATTATTGTGCCTCAAGGCTTCTGAGGCAGCCACGTCCTTTCCTGTTCCCAGCCCGCCTCTGACGAGCTTTATCCCGTTGATTGCTATATCAACAGAGTCCTCCCTGATAAATGCCCCGGAATACCCAAGGGCGGCCATGATTCTGCCCCAGTTGGCATCCCTGCCATAGACGGCGGTCTTTACCAGTGGAGACTTTGCAACGGAAAATGCCGCTTTTTTTGCATCCGGATAATTCCTTGCACCACGCAGCTTTATAATAATCAGTCTGGTTGCTCCCTCACCATCCCGAACAATCATCCGCGAAAACTCATCCGTCAGTTCGAAGAGGGTTTCCCTGAACTTCTTATAACCTGGAGAGTCTTCCGTCAACGGGCTGTTCCCGGCTGTGCCGTTAGCCATTATCAGGACTGTATCATTCGTACTCATATCACCATCAACGGTTATCAGATTAAAGGTCCTCTCCGTTGCCTCTTTCAACGCACGTTTGAGGGCTTTTTTCTCAATCGCCAGGTCTGTCAGCAGGAAGCAGAGCATTGTGGCCATATCCGGAGAGATCATGCCGGCCCCCTTGGCTACACCCGACAGCATGGCATCGGTCCTACCGATTCTAATCTTCCTTGAGCTGACCTTCGGAAACTTGTCTGTTGTCATTATTGCCCTTGCAACGTCCTCCAGGCCGGCCCCGGCAGTCTCCCTTGAAAGGTCTTCCAGCCCCCGCTGCACGCTCTCCATGGGCAGGGGGGTACCGATAATACCTGTAGATGCGACGAGTACATGCTTCTCAGGTATGCCAAGTCTTTTTGAAATCTCCCTGCACATGGTCCCTGCATCTCTCATTCCCCTCTGCCCTGTGCAGGCATTCGCATTTCCGGTGTTTATAACAATGGCCCTTCCGGTTCCTGACCTTACCTTTTTTATATCCAGAACAACAGGGGCTGCCTTCACCCTGTTTGATGTAAATGTGCCTGCAACAACGGCCTCCCTCTCGGAATATATCAGGGCCATATCAGACCGGTCCTTATATTTAATGCCTGCAGCGGTAACCGATAACCGATAACC
>UOGI01000028.1_pt1 | contig 15966 bp, 12 predicted proteins | sample 1989621 | NCBI WGS metagenome assembly UOGI01 (sample SAMEA4712198, study PRJEB27164) | hydrothermal vent metagenome | biome: marine basaltic hydrothermal vent biome; feature: marine hydrothermal vent; material: mineral | place: Pacific Ocean | collected 2011-06-14/2011-07-23 | depth 1691 m
CCGCCCCGCTTCTGAAGCTCACGGTTATCAAGCCTGAGCCTGCAGCACATGGAGCGGGCATCCTCGGGCTTCATATCCGAGTTGATGAAGTTCGAGAAATAGGGAATACCATATCTGGCAGTCACCTGCCACAGGATATCAAGGTTCGGGTTATCCCAGTTGAAATCCTTCGTAATATTGTAGGTGGGTATGGGAAAGGTAAAGACCCTGCCCTTGGCATCTCCTTCGAGCATCACCTCTAAAAATGCCCTGTTGAACAGGTCCATCTCTTCCTGGAACTCCCCGTAGGTCTCATCCCGCATTCTGCCGCCTGCAACAACCGGCTGGTCTGCAAAGTTTCCCGGAACCGTAAGGTCAAGGGTAATGTTTGTAAAGGGTGTCTGAAAACCAACCCTTGTAGGAACGTTTATATTGAAGACAAACTCCTGAAGGGCCTGCTTGACCTCCCTGAAACTCAAGCCGTCGTATCTTATAAAGGGGCTGAGAAGGGTGTCAAAATTGGAAAATGCCTGTGCACCGGCCGCCTCGCCCTGAAGGGTGTAGAAGAAGTTGACCACCTGGCCCAGAGCACTCCGGAAGTGCCTTGCAGGACTGCTCTCTATCTTGCCTGATGCGCCTTTAAAACCCTGAAAAAGAAGGTCATGAAGGTCCCACCCGACACAGTACACGGAAAGGATATTCAGATCGTGGATATGAAAATCTCCGTCAATATGGGCCTTCCTGACCTCATGAGGGTATATCTTGTTCAACCAGTAAATCATGCTGATCTCTGAAGAGATGTAGTTGTTCAATCCCTGGAGAGAGAAGCCCATATTGCTGTTTTCGTTAACCTTCCAGTCAAGCTGCTTCAGGTAATGGTCTACAAGGTCAATGTCTGCCTTCGTGGTAATCTTCCTGATCCTGGCATGCTGCTCCCTGTAGAGTATATACGCCTTGGCGGTTCTGCGGTAAACAGAAGACAGAAGCACCTCCTCTACGATGTCCTGAATCTCCTCAACAGCCGGAACCCTGTTGCCAATGACCTGCGCCGCCAGGTTCAGCACCCTGAGTGTCAAGCGCCTGGCAACCTCACCGTTAAACTCTCCGGTTGCAGCACCGGCTTTTACAATTGCATTTGTAATCTTCTCTGCATCGAATCTTACTGTCTTGCCGTCTCTCTTTTGTATCTCCTTAAACATTCCGCCTCCCTGGCAGTTCATCTACCCGCACTGTATTTTGTTGTATTTACGGAACTTTTCCACATGCACCTCCCGTATGGCAAGTGATTCGACCATTCCGGGACATACTGATACTTCAGCTCGCAACGTGCTTAAATATATCCGGGGGAAAACAATCGCAGGGGTAGCTGTCCGTGTATGTGTGGGGCTATGTAGAAAAGGCACTGCATAATAAGGCAGACGTATGAAGTCCATCTCTTTTCCTCCCGCGAGAAAAGATTTTCAGTTTATATCCGGTCTGGACAGGTCTTCCGGCTCAGGGCAAAAAAAGTTACGAGTTGCGGGTTAAACCGCTTCTCCTGCCTACTCGCCCGCCTTCCCGCCATGGTGTTACCCATGACAGTGGCTTCCTTTGGGCTTTCGTTCCCTTCACGGCTGCGGGGCAGCGGGGGATTTTCACCCCTCTTCCCTGACATCCAGCCTTGTGTTACATTATCAAATTACAATAGCACAGAGTTTTGATTTTTTTCAATAACGGTAAATGCCCAGGATTATCCAATGCAGGGGGTTTATCTTTTTTGTTATATTATCTGGTATGAAATCAGATGATCGTCTTGAATACATAAACGATGCCCTTTATTTTGTGGTCATCCCCGGCAAAAAAAGGCTTGTCTACTGCTCAGGGGTAAATTTTAAACGTTTTTTGCCCATCACAAAGGGCAGACACAAGGCAATGTCAAACCCTGTAATCAGGGGGCTTCAGATTGTAAACCATGAAATCCGTTCCATGGCAATAGAGGCCGGAGCGACCCCTAAAACAATAATCCTCACAGAGTGTAAGGGAATCGCACCAACTGATGATAGCTGGAACACTGAAAGCCTCCTCATAGAAGACCCTCCGGAGGGTTTTGGAGAAAAAATAATCACACATGGAGTGATAACCCTCCTTAAAAAGATAGACAAGGCGATTATGCTTGACACCAAAATGCCTGAGCTCCTGCTGCCACCGGAGGAACTGGAAAAGTTCATTGAAGAACTCTGTGAGAAGTTCGGTTCCTGATGTTATATTCTTTGTTTTTTGTCATTTTAAATGTTTTTTTGCCTCAGTAAAACTCAGCGATGTCCGGCTTCCAGGATGTATTTCACAGGATTGAACCTGAAGGACGGTTTTACTTATATACTATAAAATATGATAAAATATACAGGATAGATTAAGTAATGTCAATATGCATAGACTATATGGCTCACATACGTCCGGTCAAAACCTTTTCCCGACTGATTTTTCAATAGTCTGCATTCTATGATAAAATCATATAGAAGCAGAAAAAAGAGAGGAAGATGCTTCGGTTAATTGAGGCTTTTTCTCCCTTCTACAAACCGGGAGGCAAATTTCTTATCCCATTATGATTAAAAACTTCAGTAAAATATTTGCATTGTTTTCAAAGCGTGAGAAGCGTCATATCTGCTGGCTGTTTGGCGGTATCCTGATTATGGGTTTGACCGAGATTACAGGTATCGTCTCTATTGCTCCTTTTATGGGAATTGTTTCAAACCCGGCAATCATCCATACAAACAAATACCTGAGTCAAGTTTACAATGCATTGGGTTTTTCCAGTTCAAACCAGTTTCTCTTCTTCACCGGAGTAACTGTCCTGGCAGTGCTGGCCTTCGGCAACGGATTTTCATCCTTCATCACGTGGCTGTTATTACGCTTCACTTTTTTGCAGGGACATTCTCTCTCTGTACGGCTTCTCAATAAGTATCTCAGCCAACCATATGTCTTTTTTCTTAATCGCAATACAGCGGATTTAAGCAAGAATATTCTTATGGAAGTCCATCGTGTAATTGGCGGGGTGCTGATGCCGGGCATGCAGGTATTAACCAAAATAGTTGTTGCCTTGAGTATCCTTGGATTGTTGATAGTGGTGGACCCATTACTTGCAGTAACAGTAGCTATAGTACTGGGAGGAGCATATGCGGCTGTTTTTGGGCTTATACGTATGAAATTGGCCAGGATCGGCAAGACCTCTGCCGAAGCAAGAACGCAGTGTTTTAAGGTAGCGAGTGAGGCCCTGGGAGGTGTCAAGGATTTGAAGCTCTTTGGCAGGGAATCCGTCTTTCTTCAGCGATACTTTACTACATCACGTCAGTTTGCAGGTTATGAGGCAACCAGCCAGATATTGTCTCAATTACCCAGGTACGCACTTGAGACAATTGCATTCGGGGGGATACTTCTAATAGTGTTGTATCTAATCGGAGTAAAGCAGAACGCTGAAACGGCATTGCCCCTGATTTCGTTATATGCCTTTGCAGGATACCGGCTTATGCCGGCATTACAGCGAATATTCATCGGAATGACAACTATCCGGTATAACCTCCCTGCACTGGATATCTTACACAACGACCTAAGCCCGCAGGCTCCCGACTCAGACACGGCTTTTGATCATCCTGAAACAACGCCCCCATTGGAATTTAAAGACAGGATAGAACTTCGTGATATCGTATATTACTACCCCAATACGTCCACACCTACAGTTAATAACCTGAACCTTGAGATCAAGTCTAAAACAACCGTTGGATTTGTCGGGGTTACGGGATCCGGAAAGACCACAACAGTGGACATTATGCTGGGTCTGCTGTCACCCGCTAAAGGGCAACTCATTGTTGATGGTATCGAGATTACCCTGGCAAATGTCCGTAGCTGGCAGAAAAACCTCGGCTATGTCCCTCAATCCATTTACCTCACTGATGATACCGTCATGCGCAATATTGCCTTTGGGGTTAGAGACAAAGAAATTGATAACAAAGCCGTGGAACGGGCGGCACGGATTGCGAACCTGCACGATTTTATTATGCATGACTTGCCTGATGGTTATCATACACTGGTCGGCGAACGGGGGGTCAGACTAAGTGGCGGACAACGACAGCGGATCGGGATTGCCCGTGCGTTGTACCATGACCCCAAGGTACTCATTTTTGATGAAGCAACCAGCGCACTGGACGGGATTACTGAAAATGCCATTATGGAGGCAATCCGGAACATATCCCGGAAAAAAACTGTTATCATGGTTGCACACCGCTTAACGACCGTTCAGGAATGCGATGTGATTTATATGCTTGAGAAAGGTAAGGTTACAGCCAAGGGAACCTATTCTGAACTGATAGAGTCAAGTTCTCAGTTCCGCAGGATGGCCAATGTCACCCACCCGGGACCGGCTCTCTGAAAAACTCCCTGCCCTGCAATCATCTTCCATCTTTCAGCTGTCAATGCGCGGGCTGATAACAACACCCTCATCCTTAATCCGACCCTGGATATTGACTACCCGCCCTTTCACCTCAAGCCGCCCTTCAGCAAACAACCTTATTGCATAAGGAAATATCCTGTGTTCATATTTTAATATCCTCCCGGAAAGGCTTACCTCTGTATCATCGTGATAGACGGGCACAGCCGCCTGTATTATGACGGGTCCGGTATCCATACCTTCATCAACAAAGTGGACGGTGCAACCGGAGAGTTTGACGCCGTAGCTGACTGCCTGTCTCTGGGCATGAAGACCCGGAAAGGACGGAAGCAGTGCCGGATGGATGTTCATTATCCTCATTGGAAATACATCAATGAGGGGTTTTCTTACAACCCTCATAAACCCGGCCAGGACAACAAGTCCCACACCCCTTTTCACCAGTTCATCCGCAACAGCCACATAATATGTATCCGGTGAAGAATAATCCGGCGGTCTCATAACAAGACCGGCAATTCCATTGTCCTCTGCCCGTTTTATTGCATAGGCAGCGGGGTTATCCGTAATAAGGACCTCAACACTTGCTGTCAGATAACCCGTCTTGACGGCATTGATTATTGCCTGAAAATTTGAACCTCTTCCTGATGCAAGCACACCTATTTTCAACATGAATAACACCCCGGAGAAAAGCCTTAGCGAATAATTTTATTGTAGATCCACCCGATCAGGTAACCACTTACCAGGCCATCCAGAAAACCATAGACAAAGCCGATAAAAGTGCCGGCCGGTGTGATTGAATAACCGGGGTAGATCGACTCTGCAAGGGCCTGAAGAAAAAGCCTTCCATACCCCGTGTAGTAACTGAGTCCGGTAGTAAAAAAGAGCGCACCACCCCATACAATTCCAAGCGCCACACCAAGGGCAAGGGGGTTAAGCTTCATCGCTGCCTTCCCGTCTCAAACTCTCGTCATAAAGGGCCTTCTGACTAAGACCATACTGTTGCGATATCATCCTTGCCGCTTCTTTTCGTCTCAGCCCCTTCTTCATCAGGCCCCATACCTCGGGAATCGCCTCTTCCACTGTAATCCCCTCCACCACCTTACCCTCAAGCACCAGCACATACTCACCCGCAATAACCTTTTGTTGAAGTTCCTCGATCAGCACGGATAATATACCCCTCAAGACCTCTTCATTTAATTTGGTCAACTCATGACATACGGCACAGTACCTGTCTCCGAACACCTCGTAAATATCGTTCAACGAGTCCAATAATCTATGCGGGGCCTCGTAGAAGACCATGGTCCTGTGTTCAAGCCTGAGTTCCTCAAGCATCTTTACCCGCATATTATGTTTTGGCGGCAGGAACCCCGGATATACAAAGTCCCTTGACGTTATCCCTGAGATTGAAAGGGCCGCAATTATAGCGGAAGGACCCGGCACCGCAACAACATTCAGCCCCTCATCTATTGCCCCTCTTATCACCACCTCACCGGGATCGGATATCCCGGGGGTCCCTGAATCCGTAACAAGGGCAACATCCTGACCCTCCTTGAGTCTTGAAATCACGGCTTCTGCCCTTGACTTCTCCCTGGCACCCCAGTAACTGACAAGCTTCTTTGATATGCCGTAACGGCTGAGCAGTTTTCTTGTATGTCTCGTATCCTCTGCCGCTATAACATCCACCTCTTTTAATATCCTCAAGGCCCTTAACGTTATATCCTCAAGGTTTCCTATCGGTGTTGCAACTATATAGAGTATACCATTCATTTTTTTATCGAATGTTCAACCACTCAGAGAAAAGACAAGACAGAAAACTGCAAAAAAGACTGCCAGGACAGAGATAAACACAGATTGTCAGGATTTTAAAATCAGTTTTATTAAATATCTGCGTTTATCTGCAAAAATCTGCGGCCAATGCAGTCTTGATTTCTGTTTTTCAAACTCTGTGTCCCGGTTAAATAATCCTGAACTACTTATTTTAAAAATCTGTCCTTAAACCTGTTCAGCCACGTAATATGGCTCTGCTCCTCGTCTATTATTGCGTCAACAATATCTTTTTCCTTAACGGTCTTTCTCAAACCAAGAAAATAGAGCAGGGTCTCTTTTTCAAAAGCCAGGGCAAACTCAACCGCATCCTGAATACTCTCTATTTCCTTCATCCTTGCAAGGGCCTTGTCCGACCCGAGAAAGAACCCCGACTCCACAAAGGCCCTCATGTACTCGGAAACATCCTCCCATCCCTCTGTCTCCCCATCACCAATACTCTCCTCCAGTCTCTCAAACCTCTGTTCGTGTATCTGTTCCTTTTTGGCAAGGGTTTCAAAGAGGTCTTTAAGTTCTACCCTGTCTTTAAACCTTTCAGCCATTGACGAATAAAAATCATACCCCAGTTTTTCAGTCCTTACGGCCTGCTCAACAATCTCCCTGACGGAAAAACCCTCTTTTCCCATAAACTGTCCCTCCTTTAGCTCTTTATTTCTGTAAACGGCCCGGATTAGCCTGTCCTTTTTCATTATTGTCATTTTCAGACAAATATCTCCTCAATCTCTTGTCTGTATTGATGATATTCCCGGCATCATCCCCTCTCAACTCCCATGTATAATCACCCCTTGTCGTCCTCTTCAGGACAATCCTTACAGGTTTTTTCGGCGTAAGCTGGATAATCCCGGGATTGACGGTTTTGGTAAAGGGACTCTTTGAGTCAGGGCTGTTCCGGCTGCACCCGGGGAAGAAGAGGATCAAAACGATAAAAAAGAGCAGAAACCTGAAATCCGGGATTTTAACCCTGAAATATTCAACATCTATCATCAGTAGCTCCTGTATTTATTCGTGATGGGAAACCGTCTGTCACGGCCAAAGGCCCTTGGGGTAATCTTTATGCCCGGAGGTGCCTGCCGCCGCTTATATTCACTCCTGTCAATCATATCAATAACCCTCTTTGTACACTCCACCTCACAGCCAAGGTTTATAATCTCGTCAAAACTCCTGTCTTCCTCAATGTAGGCCTTAAGGATCGGGTCGAGCACCTCGTATGCAGGAAGGGTATCCGTGTCTTTCTGCTCAGGCCTTAATTCCGCTGAAGGCTCCTTCCACAAGACCCTCTCGGGTATAAGGGCCATCCCTGCCTTCTCGTTTCTCAACTTCGATATTTTATAGACAATGGTTTTAGGGACGTCTTTTATTATTGCAAACCCGCCAGCCATGTCACCGTAAAGTGTTGCGTAACCAACCGACATCTCTGATTTATTCCCGGTTGTCAGTACAAGCCATCCAAACTTGTTGGACATGGCCATGAGGAGGTTACCCCTTATCCTTGCCTGAATGTTTTCTTCTGCGACATTGGGGGGCAGGTCTTTAAAAAAAACGCTGAGTACTTTGAGGTAAGACTGAAATATTTCATCTATCGGGATATCTGAAACCTCTATATCAAGGTTCCCTGCAAGCTTGAAAACATCCTCTCTGCTTTCCCCGGAAGTATAGGGAGAGGGCATAAAGACTCCTTTTACCCGTTCCTTTCCCAGGGCATCCACTGCGATTGTTGCCACAAGGGAAGAATCTATCCCCCCGCTCAGACCTATCACAACGTTTTTAAAACCGTTCTTCAGCACATAATCCCTTGTACCGAGAACAAGTGCGGAATAAACCTCTTCCATCTCGCTACAAGGCAATGACGGGCTATGTTTGTACTTCACCCTCTTTTGTGTAACCCTGTCATGCACAGGCATGATAGAGAGAGTATCTTCCCGGAGGGCAAATACCTCCTGACGCCTTCTCGGATCATGAAGTCTCCTCATGAATACGGCATCGAGGTTCAGGTCTATTATTATCAGTTCTTCGTCAAACTGCCTCCCCCTGAAGATCAGGTTTCCGCATTCATCAAATATCAGGCTATGTCCATCAAAGACGAGTTCATCCTGTCCACCGACCATATTCAGATATGCAACGATTACAGAGCTGTCCGAGGCCCTTGTTGAGATCATTCTTTCTCTGAAACCTGCCTTGCCGGTATGATACGGTGAGGCATTGATATTCACTATAACCTCTGCGCCTGCAAGCGCCTGTGTCCTTGCAGGACCGTCAGGATACCATATGTCCTCACAAATATTGACTCCCACCAGGGCATCACCAAGCTTGTAGACCGTGGATTCGTCACCAGCCTGAAAATATCTCATCTCGTCAAAAACACTGTAATTTGGAAGATACCTCTTGTGATATACATGAACAACCTTTTTGTCGTGTACAATAGCAGCGGCATTATAAATATCAGACGTCCTGTCAACAAAACCCACGACAGCCACTATATCCCCGACTGAATTCCTGATCTCATCAAGGGCTGACAGGTTATCATCAATAAACCTGGGTTTCAGCAGGAGGTCCTCAGGGGGGTAACCCGTGACTGCCATTTCGGGGAAAGCTACGATATCGGCTCCGGCCTCCCCTGCCCTCTGAATATTACGGACAATTTTCTCCGTATTACCCTCAAGGTCACCAACAGTGGCATTAATCTGTGCAAGTGCCAGTCTTAAAGTTTTCATACTGAAAATAATTATAGTCTTTAGGTGAGGCTTTTGGCAATCGAAAACCCGCTGCCCACAGAACAAAAACAACCCCCGGCATGCCGGCATGGCGACTCCGGATGCGACCAACGTTTGGTTAAAAGGGAAGGGATTATTGTAAAATAGCAATTTGAGAATCCTTCTGGTAAAATGACAATGTACAATATAGTGGCGAGGTTTAAATGAAGAACTTCCTCAAGATACTCGGAAACAAGTGGAATGTGGTTGAGAGGGAATGGGAGATTTCCGACCTTGGCTTTCTGATTCTCAGGGTTATTGTACTTGCCGGCGGGTATGGCTGGCTGAAATTTTCACAGATACATGAAGAGAACATCGGGGTATTTTCCTCAATACTTCAATACTTTATTGCATACTGCCTTTTGCTTTACCTGCTGTTATTTCTGAAATTCGAAAAAAAAAGGGCTATCTATGTCCTCTCACTGGGGTTCGACCTCTCTTTTGTTTATCTCCTGACAAAATATTCCGGTGGGTTTAACAACAGTTTCTTTATCGGCTTTTATCTCCTGACAGCCCTGCACGCTTTCTATTATGGATACCTTTTCGGCCTTGGTGTTGCCGTCATATCAACCATCACTTACATGTTCAGCGGCAATTTTGACTTCACAGCCCTGCACTGGACCGAGTTCTCCCTACGGGTATCCTTCCTGTTTCTGATAGCCGTGCCCCTCGGCCTGTTGTCGGAAAAGTTGAGAAAGGACAAGGAAGAAATCGAGAAACTGAACAGGGAGCTCCTCAAATCAATTGATGAACTGAGAAAGTTGCAGCACAAACTCATAGAGGCTGAAAAACTTTCCGCACTCGGCAGGCTCACTGCTGATATTGCTCATGAAATAAGGAACCCCCTGACCGCCATCGGTGGTTTTGCAAGAAGACTTGAGAAACGCATAAAGAAAGACTCAAAGGAAGAGGAATACGCAAGGTTGATATCTTCGGAAGTGGAAAGGCTTGAGCGGATATTGAGGGATGTACTCAGTTTTTCAAGAGAGGCAAAATACCATCTCAACTACGAAAACATCAATAATATCGCATCAGAGACTTTAAAAACCTTTAATGAATTATGTAAGGAACAGGGAATTGAGATTAAGAAAGAATTAGCTTCAGACCTGCCGAAGATCCTGATAGATAAGGATCAGGTCATACAGGCACTCAACAATCTTATTATCAATGCCCTTGATGCAATGCAGAAGGGGGGTACCCTGACGATCAGAACGCGCATGGAACAAAAAAATTATATTAACTGCGTGGTTTTTGATATAATCGATACAGGTACCGGAATTCCTGAAGAGAAGCTGGAAAGACTTTTTGAGCCATTTTATTCAACCAAACAGGTAGGAAAGGGCACGGGGCTGGGGCTCTCAATATGTAAAAAGATTATGGACGAACACCGAGGGTTTATAAGTGTCTCCAGCACGGTCGGAGAGGGGTCAACATTCAGCCTTTACTTCCCGTATGTGCCGCCAAGTGATGCATTCAAGACACAATGCTGGGAATATAATAAATGCGGGGTTGATAAAGCGGGGGGTAGCGATGAGAGTGTCTGCCCGGCTTATCCTAATTACGGAAGAATCTGTTGGGCTGTGGCAGGAACTTTTTGCGAGGGAAGAGCCAGGGGAATATTTGCACAGAAGATAGGTGATTGTAAAAAGTGTGAATTTTATAACAGGGTGGTTATAAAAAAAGACCTTTAGTTGTGTAACTTGTTCGCCTTATACAAAAGTTAAAAGGAGGACCATGAACGACATTAAAAACAGGGCAAAGCCGTTTGAGTTTATGCAGTGTATAAGTATCCTGAAATCAACTGCAAAGAGGGCAAGAAACCTGCGCGAATTGAGAGACCTGATTGCTACTGTCAGCGAAGAGTCTATATTTCATCATACCTGTCAGTATTTTCTGAAAGGCCGAATACGTGAATACACAAATGATTTTGCTCACTGGGTAGGTGAATCTCTTGAAGAGAGCGCACTGGCTGAACAACTCTCAAGCATTGACCCCTACGAGTTCAAAGACATCTCTGAACTCAGAACCGCACTCCTTACTGTAGCAGACAATTATCTGGAAAACTTTCCGGAACCAAGGGAGGCTTTGGCCGGAGAAGAGTTTTACTTTAATGAAACCATAACCATTGTCTTCCCCGCCCGCATCAGGGCAAGGAATCTCGCCGAGTTCCTTATTGCAATCAGATACATTGACGGCGCATCTATTTACTATCACTTCCACGAGGCAAGGACACGCCTTGGCGGAGGAATTGATGACTTCTCAAAATGGTTTGATGAAGTGCTGGGTGAGCAGGAGCTTGCAAAAAAACTATGGGCCATAGACCCGTTCATGCATAGCATAGAAGGGATCAGGGAACACATAATGGAGATCGTTGATGAGAAGGTTAAAAATGATATGGAGATTACGGGAGTCGAGGAATGATAGCTAAATATGCCGGTATAGCACCAAAGGGCGATTTAATTCTTTTGCAGAAGCTGGGAGAAATATTTCGTGACAAGTCCTTTCTGCATATAAATTCCACACGTGCAGGTGGTGGCGTTGCCGAAATACTACAACGGATGATACCGATACTCAGGGACCTCGGCATTGATGCAAGGTGGGAAATCATAGAGGGTGATGAAAGGTTTTTTGACATAACAAAGAAGATTCATAATGCCATTCAGGGTAACTTTGAAGTTATAACGGAAGAGATGTGGCAGTATCACTACGAGGTCAATAAGAGGAACGCCAAAAAGCTCAATCTTGAAGCAGATGCAGTTCTTATACATGACCCCCAACCTGCTCCGCTGATTGAATTCAAGATTCAGGATTACTCCGAATCCGGCAATGCTCCATGGCTGTGGCGATGTCATATAGATGTCTCAAATCCCGTGAAAGAGGTTTGTGATTATCTCAGGCGATATTGTGAAAAATACGACGCCGCCATCTTCTCCGTCTCAAAGTTTGCCAGGGCAATGTCAATAGATGAGTTCATTATTCCCCCATCCATTGACCCGTTAAGTGAAAAGAACAGGGACCTGACTGAAGATGAAATAAGAGAAACACTTGAAAAATATAAAATACCGGCTGACAGGCCGATAATGCTCCAGGTATCAAGATTTGACAGATTTAAAGACCCCATAGGGGTTATAAAGGCGTACAGGATCGTCAAGAAATACAACGACTGCATCCTTGTTCTTGCAGGCAGTCCGGCAAGTGATGACCCCGAGGGAGAGGTCGTCCTGAACGAGGTCAGGGAATATGCATCCAATGACCCCGACATACATATACTCCTGCTTCCGCCCTTTAGTGACAGGGATATAAACGCCTTGCAGAGAAGTGCAACCGTAGTATTGCAGAAATCACTCAAGGAAGGCTTCGGGCTAACGGTCTCCGAGGCAATGTGGAAGGGAAAACCGGTAATAGGAGGGGCTACAGGTGGAATACCTTTACAGATTGTGCATGGTTTTACCGGGTTCCTCGTCCATACATCAGAGGGAGCAGCGTTCAGAGTAAGGCAGTTCCTGAACAACCCCGAAATGGTAAGGAAAATGGGTGAAAGAGGTAAAGAGTATATAAGGAATAATTTCCTTATAACACGGCAGGCACGTGATTATCTTTCCGTCTGGTATGCGATTAAAAACGATGGGAAATCGGTCCTTGAGCTATGAAATCCAAAAGGTTAAGGACATTTATAGAGGATAATTTTATAGACAAGGGTCTTTTTATTGTCTCAAACAGGGAACCTTATATTCATAAAAAAACCCTTAAGGGCACTAAAGTGGATAAACCCGCCGGGGGGCTCACATCTGCCATGGATGCTGTTCTGAAGGCAACCGGGGGCACCTGGATAGCCTGGGGTAGCGGTAGCGGGGATAAAGAGGCGGTGGATGAAAAGGATTGCATCGCAGTCCCTCCGGAAAACCCCTCCTATACGCTCAAAAGGGTCTGGCTACCAAAGAGGGTATCCGAGAATTATTATCATGGCTATTCCAACCAGGTCCTCTGGCCCCTCTGTCACATCGCACTCGACAGGGTCTACTTCAGGAGGAGGTTTTGGGAGGATTATAAAAAGGCAAACCATCTGTTTGCTGAAGCCACCCTCCAGGAGGCTGAGGAAGATTGTGTTGTCTGGATACATGACTATCACCTCTGCCTCGTCCCCCGAATCCTGAGAGAGGAAAAACCATCACTCACAATAGCCCATTTCTGGCACATACCGTGGCCTGACTGGAGTGTATTCAGGGTATGTCCTCAATCCACACAGATACTGGAGGGCCTGTTAGGTAATGATATCATCGGGTTTCAGATACCACTCTTTGCCAAAAACTTCATGGACTGTGTGAAAGAAACCCTCGATGCCGAGATCAATTATGACGAATCAACCGTTATATACAGGGGTCAGACCACAAGACTGAAAGCCTTTCCGATAAGCATTGATTATGACAGGTTCAACTCAACAAGCCATTCGAAAAAGGCCACTACTTTGATGAAGAAACTGAGGACAAAATCCAGCCTGCCTCAATACACAGGGGTCGGCGTGGACAGGCTTGAGTATACCAAGGGGCTGATAAAGCGGCTGCAGGCGCTAAGCCTCTTTTTTGAGAAATACGAGAGGTACAGAAAAAAGTTCACCTTTCTGCAGATCACGGTTCCGACAAGAATGAAGGAACCCTACATCAGCTACCAGAGGACGGTAGAAAAGCTGATAGAAAAGATAAACAAAAAATATGCAACCGATGACTGGAAACCAATCATCAACATCAACAAAAAGCTTGATCATCCGGAGCTTGTGGCATATTACAGAATGGCCGACATAGGTCTGATCAGCTCGATATACGATGGGATGAACCTTGTAGCCAAGGAGTACATAGCCTCTCAGGCTGATGAAAAAGGGGTACTTATATTGAGCGAATTTGCCGGGGCCGCGGATGAACTGGAGGGGGCTATCCTTGTAAACCCCTATGACATAGAAAACTTTGCAGACAGTATAAACAGGGCATTGAAGATGCCGGAAAAAGAAAAGAGAGACAGGATGAGACTCCTGAGAAGACAGGTGGAGGAACACGATATATACAAATGGATACTTGACATCTTCCATGAGTTGACCCTCATATCCTCAATGAAACACAACCAGTGTCAATACCTCTTTGACCACGGCAGCCTGATAAAAGAAAAGCTTGCCCGACACAAACTCTTTCTTTTTCTCGACTATGACGGAACCCTGACGCCCATAGTTGAATCCCCTGAAAAGGCCGTTCTCCCGGAGGAGATTCGCTCCCTTATTATGCAGTTGAAGGAGCGGTTTCCGGTTGCTATAATAAGCGGCAGAACACTTCAGGACGTAAGAGAGCGGGTCGGCATCGAGGGGCTGGTCTATGCAGGTAATCACGGTGCAGAAATATGGGATGGGGAAAAGACGTTTATCAGCCCCGAGTTTTCAGTCAACAAGGATCAACTGAAGGATTTTTTAAACAGGTTGAGTGAGGCCCTCTCCCATATTCAGGGGATATTGATAGAGGATAAGGGTATCACCGCAAGCATACATTACAGGAAGGTGAGGATCAAATACCTGGGAGAGTTTCTAAATGTATTCTGGAGTATAGCAAACGATTACAAGGATGCGTTCAGGATTACTTCAGGCAAGAAGGTCTTTGAGATAAGACCGCTTAATGCATGGAACAAGGGCGATGCCGTCAGGTGGATATGGGAGAATCCGGGAAGAGAGAAGCTCCCGGTCTATATAGGTGACGACACCACGGATGAGGATGCCTTCAGGGTATTAAAGGGCAAGGGCATATCCGTCTGTATCGGTTGCAGTCCTGAGGCTGACTATTACCTGAAGAGTCAGAAGGATGTAAAGGAGTTCCTGCAGTTTTTGCTGTCATGAAAAAACTGTCATGAAAAAGACAGAAAAAGTTTCAACAACAGTATATCCGTGGTATACAGACCATTACCTGTTCGTAATTTTGGGGTATGCCGTATTACTGCTCCTCTTGCTGCCGCTTCTTGCAGGCTGTGTGTCAAAAAAGGAGCCTTCAGGAGACGGGGTGACTACGATTGTCTTCAAGCACGGCAAGATCGCAGGCGACCCTGCCCTTTTCAGGAAATTAATAGACAGGTTTGAAGCCCGGAATCCGGACATAAAGGTAAAAGACGAGACCCTTCCGGCATCCACAGACGAGCAGCATCAGTTCTACGTAATAAACCTTGAGGGCAAGAGTTCAGACTTTGATGTCCTGAGCATGGATGTCATCTGGGTGCCTGAGTTTGCAAGGACGGGATGGCTAAAAAACCTGTCAATCCTTATCCCTGAAGACAAACGGGATGAGTTCTTCCCCGGCCCTATGCAGGCCGTCACCTATAAGGGCAGTGTATATGCCGTACCCTGGTATATTGATGCAGGCCTGCTCTATTACAGAAAGGACCTCCTCAATAAATACGGTTTTCCGCCACCCAGGACCTGGCAGGAACTCGTAAAGACCGCCCGTTATATCATGGAGAAAGAGCCTCAAATATACGGCTTTATATGGCAGGGCAAACAGTATGAAGGACTCGTCTGCAATGTTCTCGAATACTTCCGGAGCAACGGCGGAGATGTGCTGAGAAACGGCAAGGTGGTTATCAACAGCCCTGAAAATGTAGAGGCATTACAGTTCATGGTAGATTTGATAAGGAAATACAAGGTCACCCCCCCGCTCGTACTCACTGCAATTGAGGAGCCCACAAGGCATATCTTCGGCAGCGGCAGGGCGCTGTTTATGAGAAACTGGCCCTATGCCTGGAACATCTTTCAGAGGGAGGGCTCCGCAATCAGGGGAAAAATCGGGGTATCAAGGCTGCCGTCATTCCCCGGTAAATCCTCTGCATCAACCCTTGGCGGGTGGCAGCTCGGGATAAACAGGTATTCAAAAAATCCCGGGGCCTCCGAAAAATTTGTTAAGTTCCTCACATCCCCCGAGTCCCAAAAGACCCTTGCCCTCACAATCGGCTATAAACCAACAAGAAAATCCCTGT
>UOGI01000076.1_pt1 | contig 15655 bp, 11 predicted proteins | sample 1989621 | NCBI WGS metagenome assembly UOGI01 (sample SAMEA4712198, study PRJEB27164) | hydrothermal vent metagenome | biome: marine basaltic hydrothermal vent biome; feature: marine hydrothermal vent; material: mineral | place: Pacific Ocean | collected 2011-06-14/2011-07-23 | depth 1691 m
CTGTTAAGGAATGAACTGAACAGGCTTGAGACTACACACGATGCACAGTCAAGAAGGGCCTCAACCTCTGAAAGAGAGGCCGAGGAGACCGAGAGGCGGGTATCGGAGTTAAAAGCTGAAATAGAGCGTGTAGAGGGGGATATCAGGCAGAGGAGTGCAGCGCTTGGTCAGTGGAGGGACAAGAGAGATGAATATCTCAAGGAGATTTCAGAACAAAAAGAGGGCGTGGAGGAACTGAGACAGAAAAGGTCGGAACTCAGGGAGGAAGTGGCCTCACTGCGGTCGCGGATAGAGTCTCTTCAGGAGATGATTACGGGGAATATCGACAGGGAGATGCTTCAGAAGGCCGGTATCAGCCTTATGGCGTCCCTGTCAGAGGTGGTAGAGGTAGAGCCAAGATATGAGAAGGCCGTGGAGGCTGCACTGTCAGACAAGATAAAGGGGTTTATTGTATCAACAACAGAGGATATTAAAAAATCCGTGGAATTGGTCAATCGTGGAAACCTGCCGAGAACCTCATTTCTCTCATGGCAGATGAATAACGAAAAACAGCAGGCAACAAGCAGTGAATGGCAGATGAAAAACAGAGAGGCTGCTCCGGTTCTTGATTCGGTTGTCCGCTCTGAGGACAAATACAACTCCCTTGTCAAATCCCTGCTGAAGGACTATCTGCTGACAGAGGATATGGATAGCGCCATTGCATTGCTGAAAGGTGAAGAGGAGTTGCCTCTGCACGTGAGGGTGGTTACCTTGAACGGGGAGGTGCTTGAGCCCGGCGGTGCAGTGCTCTGCGGCAGTGGTTCCGGCATACTGAAACTCAGGAGGGATCTCCGGAATCTTGAGGCATCTGTTCAGGAAAAGAGTGGCCTGATTGCCGAGGTTGAGGCATCAATTGCCGGGGCCGATCAGAGAATTGAGGAGTTAAAATCCCTCCTCAGTGAGGTAGACTCGGAAATCGTATCCCATGAAAAGGAACTCTCCCTGCTTCAGGCATCTGAGCGGAGGTTCGCTGAGGACAGAGAGAGACTGGAGAAGAAACTCGGGTTTATACGCCTGGACATACAGGAGCTGCATAAGGAACTCAGGTCTGTTGAAGAAGACATTTTAAGAAAAAAAGAGGAGGTCGCTTCCGAGGAAGAGCACAAGAGGACTATTGAATCAGGGCTCAGCCTCCTGCAGGAGGAACTCTCCGTGAGGCGTTCCGGGATTGATGCAAAGAGGCACCTGCTGACTGACCTGAAGGTTGAGATAAACGGATATACCGAAAGGCTCAGCTCCATAACCAGGGAGAGGGAAGCCCTTCAGAGGGAAATAGGCGGCCTTCTGAAGAAAGAGACATCCCTTGAGGAAGAGATACAGAATAACAGCAGGATCGTACAGCAGAAGAGGGATAGCTCCGCAGGGCTTGAAGAGAGACTGAAAGAGATCGTCTCAGGTGCCGGTACCCTCAGACAAAGGCTATCTGAGAAGAGAGATGCTATAAGGGATGAGCGTGAGAGCATTATTGCCGACGATGAAGCCCTGAAGAGAGAGAGGCAGGAGATCGAGAGGCTGGGCAATGAGGTGCATGAGAAGGAGGTTTTAAGGGCAGAGCTGCTTCTGAAAATCTCGAATCTTGTTGACGGTATAAGGGAGAAATACCAGGTAGACCTTGCCGGTACCGATATCCCGATTTCTGAAGAGGAAGAGGAAGAGGAAGAGGAAGAGGAAGACCATCAGAAGGTCCTGGAGCTGAGGGAGAAGATACAGGCAATGGGGCATGTAAACCTTGCTTCCCTGGATGAATACAGGGAACTGAAAGAGAGGCATGAGTTTCTTACCGGTCAGCATGAAGATATAGTCCGGTCCATTACAGAGCTTCAGGAGGCCATCACACGAATAAACAGGACCACGAGAAAACGTCTGAAGGAGGCATTTGACTTGCTGAACCGGAAATTCGGGGAGGTTTTTAAGCTCCTCTTTGGCGGGGGCAGTGCAGAGCTCAGACTTACTGATGAGGCCGATATCCTCGAGTCGGGCATTAACATAATAGTCCAGCCACCGGGGAAGAAACTCCAGAACCTCAACCTCCTTTCAGGCGGGGAGAAGGCCCTGGCAGCACTGTCGCTCCTCTTTGCCGGGTTTCTTTTAAAACCCACCCCCCTGTGTATCCTTGACGAGGCGGACGCTCCCCTTGATGAGACCAATACAGAGAGGTTCAAGGCCATGATCAAAGACCTCTCGGTAAATATACAGTTTATAGTAATAACCCACAACAGGATAACAATGGAAGCCGCTGATTACCTGTACGGGATCACCATGGAGGAACCAGGCATCTCAAAAGTCCTGTCAATGGAATTTGTCTGAAAATCCGCTGACCGTTCAATTCTCTTGATATGCAGGAGATTATTTTGACAGGCTAAACGGATTTTTTATGGAAAGAAGAAAATTCAAAAGGTTTAGTGTTCAGGGCAATGTGGAGGGCAATATTATCCTTAAGGCTGATATTGAGATAATAGATATCAGCCTTAACGGAATGCTTTTTATGATAACAAAAAACTTGAATACCAACAGCAGGTGTCGCGTTAATCTGAACATCGGCGATGCCAAGGTAAGCCTTGACGGCAGTGTAATAAGGTCAAACCTGAAAGAGAGCAGGCAGATACAGAACGATTTCCAGCCTGTATATGAAGTTGCGGTAAATTTTGTCCGGTTGTCGGACAAAAGAAAATCAGAACTCCAGAAAATAATCGACTACCTTAAGGAATGCAGCGACTCTACAGACTATTAAAAAGAGATAACGTGAGTACCTCACCGGAGGACCTCATCTGTTATGGTTTTGATGCATCCAGGATTCAGGTGACGCCGGCGGCTGTTGTATGGCCTGAGGAGACGGAAGATGTCGTAAGGATATCTGAATTCGCCTACGAAAACGATATTCCCCTTGTTCCCCGGGGCGCCGGAACCAGTACCACGGGCGGCGCAGTGCCTTGCAGGGGCGGGATTGTCCTCAGTCTCGAGAGGATGGACAGGATTCTTGAAGTGGACACTGATAACCTGACGGTCGTTGTGGAACCCGGGGTTATAAACGGGCGGCTCCAGAAGGAGCTCGGCACAAGGGGATATTTTTATCCCCCGGACCCTGCAAGCATGAATTTCTGCACCATTGGTGGTAATGTGGCGGAAAATGCAGGCGGACCAAGGGCAATAAAGTATGGTGTTACAGGAGACTATGTTATGGCCCTTGAGGCGGTGCTGCCTGACGGAAGGCTCATTCAGACAGGAGTAAGGACGCCAAAGGGTGTTGTTGGTTACAACCTGAAGAGCCTCCTTGTGGGCTCGGAAGGGACGCTGTCCACCATAACAGCGATACGTCTTAAGATACTCCCCGAACCCCAGAGCATCGTCACACTCCTTGTATCTTTTGACGACCTGAGGGCCTCGGGTGATGTGGTTTCAAAAATCATATCTTCAAAGGTGATTCCCAGAACCCTTGAGTTTATGGACAGGGAGGCTATCCAGGCTGCCGAAGCCTACAATCCCTGCGGCCTGAAGGATGCAGAGGCACTACTCATTATAGAGCTTGACGGCGATCTCAAGACCGTACAGAGGGAGTCTCTAAAGGTTGTGGAGGTCTGTACTGCGCATGGAGCCGAGGTAACAGTTGCTGAGGATAACGCATCAAGAAATAATCTCTGGGAATGCAGGAGAGCGGTCTCTCCGGCACTTCACCGTATAGCTCCGACCAAGATAAGCGAGGATATAGTTGTGCCAAGGACAAAGATACCGGATATGCTCATATTCCTGAGAAAGCTCTCGGAAGAAAACGGCATAAAGATAGTGAGCTTTGGTCATGCAGGTGACGGGAATATCCACGTAAACATAATGGTTGACGAAGAGAACGGGGAGGAATACAGGAAGGGCCTCTCGCTGGTCAAGAAAATATTCTCCGAGACCCTGAGGCTTGGCGGTACCATCTCGGGTGAACATGGCGTCGGTCTTACAAAGGCGGAGTATATCGAGATGGAGATAATGCACTCGGAGATGGACCTTATGCGGGGGATAAAGAAACTCTTTGACCATAAAAACATCCTGAATCCGGGCAAGGTCTTTCCGTAATTCATGATTCCCTGCCCACTAACTTTCGGAAAAGAACAAGGTCCTTTAGTGTTTCCTCAGCAAGGGCAGCCCCGATAGCGTTATCCACTCTTTTCATCACCCTGTCAACCTCTGATACGGAATGGAACCTCTCCTCAATTGAGCAGGTGTCTTCTCCTGCCGTCCTGACGCAATCAAGCAGGTCCTTCAGCTTTATCTTCTCTATATCCCTTGCCGGCAGGTATGCCGGAGGATCATCAGCGGTCTCAAGAATAAACCCCTTTTCCCCTAATAACACAAGCATATCCTGTACCGGCTCCACCGGCAGACTCAGGCTGTCAATAAGGGAATTGAGTCTCCACGGAGAGCTGTTGTTATAGTAGTTATATCCGATAAGGAACATGATCATGAAGGCAAGCTTCTCCTTTAGCCTGTTGCTCAGAATGAGGGCCTCGTTTCTAACAGTCAAGAACTGGGGATACTGATGATGGAATGATACCTCGGCGCCGACAAGCAGTATAAGCCAGCTCAGGTACAGCCATATCATGAACATTATAAGTATGGCGAATCCGGAATAAATTGCAGCATATTTTGTTGATGATACGACAAAGGAAGCAAAGACCCATCCTGTGGTCTCCCATAACACACCTGCAAACAGGCCGCCTACAAGCGCGGATTTGAACCTGACCTTTGTGTTTGGCACAAAGATATATACAAATGTGAAGGCAGCACAGACAAATATATAGGGGATTATCTTGCCCGCAATATAGACAGCCGTTCCAAAGGGTTCTACGGCCAGCACTGTTTGCATAACGGTTGTACTCATAATGGAGGCGGTAACGCCGATTGCCGTGAAAATAAGAACAGGGCCGATAAGGATTACGCTCATGTAGTCACTGAATCTCCGCACAAAAGTCCTCGGTCTCTTTATCCTCCAGATGTAGTTAAAGGCATCCTCAATCTTCTGGATAAGTGATATGACGGTATAGACCAACATTGCAAGCCCGATTGAGCCGAGGACTCCAACCTTCATATTCTCTACAAATCCTATAATCTTCTGTGTTAACTCATTGCCCTTCGGCCCAAGAGGGGCAAGGAAGTTATAGAGGAAGGGCTCCAGCTGATTATGCACACCGAATGCCTTCAGCACCGAGAAGCTGACAGCGAGCAACGGGACAAGAGAGAGGAGGGTCGTATAAACAAGGCTCATGGCCCTCAGGACAAGCTGTCCCTCTGAAAATTCCAGCACAGCCACATAGAGCAGCCTGAGCGTCCTGACAAGAAAGGCCCTGGGTCTGCTGAGGGATTTAACATCAATTTCCCACAGCTCTTTCTCAAAAAAATCATTCAATCTCTTCATATTAACCGGCATTTTTATATTTTTAAGTATTTTATCATAGAATGAAACAGTCATGCCGGCAAGTTAACACAAAAGTCGGCACAAATGGAACGAATGCCTTGCTTAATTTGCCCGAAAATTAATACAATTATATCTTGAGTTTCTATGCCTGTTTAAGTAAGCAGCATTGCATATTGAATTGATTCAAGGATGGTGGACAGGAAGATATATGGACTGTGTCTTTTGCAGTATTGCTGAAAAGAAATTGCCCGCAAAACTTGTCTATGAAGATGAGTTTGCCGTGGCCTTTGAGGATATAAATCCTCAGGCTCCCGTGCACGTGCTGGTAATCCCAAGGAGGCATATTCCCACAAGCCTTGATCTGAAAGAAGAGGACAACGCCATTGTAGGCCGTCTCTTTCAGGTAGCAAACACGATAGCCCGGCAGAAAGGAATCGCAGAAAGAGGCTTCAGGATTGTAATGAACTGCAACGCAGAGGCCGGACAGACAGTGTTTCACCTGCACATCCATCTCCTCGGTGGAAGGGCCATGCATTGGCCTCCGGGTTAAAATATACTGATATTTCACCGCAGAGCACGCAAAGAGCTCAGAGAGAACAAATAACAAATAAAAAAACTGTCTGATGAACAACTGAATGATATGAAACCGGAGATAATTGAGACAAAAACACTCTGGGAAGGAAGGTTTCTCAGAAGCATCCTGATAACCTATCGGAATGCAAGGGGGGATATCATCCCCTGGGAGGCATTTCAGAGGATTGGGGTAAGGGGCATTGTGGCTATTGTCCCCTTTACTGCGGAAGGGGAAGTGCTGCTGATAAAACAGTTCCGTCCGCCCCTGGGCAGATATGTGATAGAGTTTCCTGCCGGCCTTAATGACAGGGATGAACCCCTTGAAGATGTGGCCGGGAGAGAACTCCTTGAGGAGACAGGGTACAGGGCGGACACCCTGAGGGCAATAGCCGAGGGTCCTCTTTCCTCAGGTGCGTCTACCGAGATACTCACTGTTTACTTTGCAAACAATGTGGTATATGCAGGCAAGCAGACGCTTGATGATGTGGAAGAGATAGAAGTTATCATGCTCCCCCTGGAGGGATTCCATAAACATCTCTTAAGCCTTCGGAATGATGAGACATATCTTGACCTGAAAATTCCCGGAATGTTTGAACTTGCCCTGAGGGAAAAAGCAGGGGACGCCTGAAGCATGAAGATAAAAAGAGAATTTGACAGATTAACGCTATTAATTATATTGCTCTTTTCCGTTATCCCTCTCCTGTCTATCATTACTCATAACAATTTTATAATTCTTGCTTCTTTCATCCTGGTTATTCTTGTAATGATCTTTATAAGAAAGACCGTTAACGCCAAACTCATACAACCCATACTCGATATCAGCCATATGAGTTATCTTATGTCCAGAGGTAAACTTGACACGGAGATATTTGTAGCCTCTAACGATGAACTATCCGACCTTGCCGGTAACATTAATCTCCTGGCAGGCTCCCTTAGAGAAAAGATAAAGGTTCTTGAGAAATCCATACAGAGGGAGCAGAGGGTTGTAAGGGAGTTGGCCATTCTTAATGAATTTATAGGCTATGTCTCGTCAGAGCTTAATTTTGAAGCCATCCTTCGGAAACTGATTGAAAAGACAAGGGACCTGATGAAGTCGGAAGCCGGGGTTATCATCCTGTTTCAACCTGACAGGACAAAGGCTTTTCTGAGCACGAATGAGCTTATTGACGAACAGTTTATCAAGGAGATGTTGTCTGTGGACTCAGGTGGTCTGGCCAGGATTATTGCAGAGCAAAAACCGATACGCAGTAATAATATTTCCATTTTTCTTCCAAATGGCAGTGAGATTCGGAATTTTATAGCGCTGTCACTTCACTCGACAACAGATCTGCAGTGCCTGCTCATCATGCTGAACAGGGATGCCGGGTTCAGCCAGGAGGATGAAGACAGCTTCCTGAATTTTGCCTTCCAGGCATTTCAGACGATATCCCTGCAGAGTGAACTTGCCAAATTAGCAACAACCGATGGACTGACAGGTCTTTATAACCACAGGGTATTTCAGGACAGACTCAGCGAGGAGATACTGAGGGCCGAGAGATACAAAAGCAAGCTCTTCCTTCTGATAATCGATATAGACCTTTTTAAAAGTTTCAATGATACTTACGGTCACCAGACCGGAGACGATGTTCTTAAGACAATGGCCGGGATAATCAAGGAAAGCATAAGAAAAGTAGACTTTGCCGCACGTTACGGGGGCGAAGAATTCGTATTGATCCTGCCGGAAACTGATTGTGGACATACCTATAAAGTGGCGGAAAGGATAAGAAAAGCCGTTATGGATTACCCCTTCCGTCTTAAAGACGGCACAAAGGCAGGCATCACAGTCAGTGTTGGTGTTGCCTGTTTTCCCGAGGATTCAGCAGAGAAAGAGGATTTGATCGGGAAGGCAGATAAAGCCCTTTACTATGCCAAGGACCTTGGCAGAAACAGGGCATGGCTGTACAGGGATATTGGCGAGTCAGAGGAAATAAGGAAATAAGTTGAAGGGGGCTGAAAAAAGGAGGATTACGAGGATAACGGAAGAGGACTGTCTTGAGTTTGACGATGCAGTGGCCCTGGAGAGAAGGCTCAGGATATCCGTCAATGGTCAGGAAGTACTGAGGCTTTACTGCAGCCCTGTAAAGATAAGAGAGCTTGTGGTCGGGCTCTTTATGACTGAGGGGGTTATCAGGGGCAACTGGTGTACGGGGAGGATGACTGTAAAATACGGCCATGATATACTTGTTGATATACCGGCTGACGGAGAGGTCTCTCTGGAGGGAGGCACTATAACCTCGGGATGCCTTGGAGGGATTACCTTTGAAAGGACCTTTGAAGATGCCGCAGCAGGGGAGGGGTTAAAAATAGAGAGAGAGAGGTTGAGGAAGCTTTTTGCCAAATTTCAGCGTATGTCAGGGCTTTATGAACTCACAGGATGCATACACAATGCGGCTGTCTCGGATGGCAAAAAGATTATAACCCATGCCGAGGATATCGGAAGACATAATGCCGTGGATAAGGTCATAGGGCATTGTATACTTGAAGATATTACACTCGAAGACAAGGTCTTGCACGTAAGCGGCAGGCTCTCATCGGAAATGGCAACAAAGTGTGCAAGATGGAAGATACCCATTGTTGTCAGCAGGGCTGCACCAACATCGCTCGCCATTGATATTGCTGAAAGGAGCGGAACAACCATGATTGGCTTTATGAGGGCATCGCGCTTTAATATTTATACCCACCCCGACAGGATAATTTGATGGCAGGAAACGTTTATCCTTCTTTATCGTCTTCCCGGCTTATTCCATACTTGTGCAATCTGTGCCTGAACGACCTGAAACTGAGGTTCAGAAGTCTTGCGGCCTCTGTCTTGACCCCGTAGGTAAGTTCGAGTGCCCTCTTGATATAACTTCTTTCCATATCTTCAAGAATCCTGTCAAGGTCGATACCGTTGACCGTAAGATCCGGCACCCTGCCTTCTTCCGGCTCTGTTTCCCGCAACTCCGACGGTAAGTCCGCGGGCAGTATGACATCATGCTCTGTTAAAAGGACAATCCTTTCAATGACATTTTCAAGCTCCCTGACGTTTCCAGGCCAACTGTAGTTAACCATCACCCTCATTGACTCAGTAGAAATCCTGATTTCTCCATGCCCGAACTTCTTCAGGAAATGTTCAACCAGAAGGGGAATATCCTCTTTCCTTTCCCTGAGGGGCGGGATCCGGACAGGGACTACATTTAATCTGTAGAACAGGTCTTCCCTGAACTCTCCTGCTTTTATGGCCTTTTTCATGTCCTTGTTTGTAGCGGCTATAACCCTGACATCCACCTTTATATCATTTGTTCCCCCCAGACGCCTGAATGTCCCTGTCTCTATGACCCTCAAAATCTTTGCCTGTATGTTAATGGGCATCTCCCCTATTTCGTCCAGAAAGATGCTGCCGCTGTGTGCTATTTCAAAGAGCCCTTCCTTATTATGTACGGCACCTGTAAATGCCCCCTTCATATATCCAAGCAATTCACTCTCAAGAAGACCTTCCGGAAGGGAGGCGCAGTTTATAGCCACAAATGCCTTTTCAGCCCTCGGACTGATGTTATGTATTGCCCTTGCCACAAGCTCCTTGCCGGAACCACTCTCTCCTGTTATCAGCACACTGGAGCTGCTCTGGGCAATCTTGGGAATAATATTGAGCAGACCCTGCATCCTGGGGCTCTTTCCTATAATGTTTTCAAGCCGGTAAGTAGTCCTGATCTCTTCCCGCAAGACCTCAAGCTCTCTCCTGAGCCCCCTCTTTTCAAGGGCCTTGTTCACAACAATCCTTATCTCGTCGATCTTGAAGGGTTTGTGAATGTAATCGTAGGCCCCGAGTTTCATTGCCTCAATGGCACTTTCCGTTGTACCAAATGCAGTGACCATGATGACAAGTGTGTCGGGTGAGAGCTCTTTTGCCTTTCTGAGGACCTCAAAACCATCAACCCCGGGCATCTTTATATCGGTTATAACCAGGTCGAAAATGTCTTTTTTGAGTAATTCGATTCCTTTCTCTCCATCCATTGCTGAACTAACCTCGTACCCGTCGGACTCAAGCAGTATCCTGAGGATCTCGTTCATCCCCTGCTCATCCTCAACTATAAGTATCTTCTCCTTCTTCTTTTTGTCCATCCCGCTCCTTTAAACTCCTTTCCCTGTAACCTCTGAGAGAGTTTCCCCAGCTTTTTGCAGTGGCAGGGAAACGATAAACTCCGTGCTCCTGCCCTTACCTGAAAGAATCTTAATGTTACCATGATGTTCTTCAACTATTCTATAGGCAATGGACAGACCCAGTCCGGTCCCTTTCTTTTTGGTACTGAAGAAAGGATAAAAAACTTTTTCAATATTCTCTTCGGGTATTCCGGCTCCGCTGTCAGAGACTTTCAGGATAATACTGTTGTTCTGAATATACACGGAAATTCCTGTTTCACCCCCTTCCGGGACGGCTTCAACTGCATTCAATGTCAGATTCCAGAGAAGCTGCCTTATCTTCTGTTCATCTGCAACCATAAAGACTTCATCCTGTATGTCTTTGACAATCCTGACCCTGTCAGTCATATTCTGAAGCATATCGGAAACCTCATTTGCTGCTGCTGATAGATTAAACCTTTCCATGGCTGGAGGTCTTGGATTGCAGTATATAAGAAAATCCGTGACAATGGCGTTCAGTCTGTCCATTTCCGAGATGGCAATATCCATCAGCCGTTTCTTTGTCTCTTCAGGCAGGACATCCTCCTTTAACATCTCGAATGAACCCTTCATGGATGCAAGAGGATTCCTCAGCTCATGGGCAATGCTTGCGGAAAGTTCACCAATGGCTGCAAGCTTTTCCCTGCGTTTTATCTCCTCTTCCAGCTTGATGATATCAGTCAGATCCTGAAATGTTCCAATATAACCGAGAATCTCTCCCTCAGAGTTTTTATTAAGGGATATGCTCAGCCCGATATACCTTTTCTCTGAGTCCCGGACTATTTCGCCCTCGTGTCTGCCTGTTTTCGGCGGGACTGACAAAAATGGAAATACCTCGTTACTGTACCGGTAGATAACACTGCCACGTTTTAATCCTGTAATCCTTTCAGCGGCGCTGTTAAACAAGACTATTTTACCCGAGGTATCCAGACTGAAAAGACCGCTGGAAATGTTTTCTATCACCTCTGAATGAAATCTGTATAACTCCTTCAGATCAACATCCTTTTTCTCAAGCCTCTCCGAGGTCTTCTCCAGCCTGGAGACGAGATAACCCATGAGGTATGCAGTAAGATACAAACCTGAAATATTTATGAATATGTTGTAAAAAAAATCTTTCTCCTCAAGTATGGGATTGAAATGAACCGGGATAATCTGATAATATTGTAAATCAAGGGACAGTCCATATAGGATACTTGCCAATGTTGCCAGAATATAGCCGGCCTTTCTGCCAAGCACTATCGAACTTGCTATTGTAACAAGGATGAGCAGAAAGGAAAACCAGCTTTCTATCCCACCTGTAAGGAGAATCAGGAAGACTACAACCAGTACGTCTATCGTCAATAGTGCATATGCTATAAGATGGTGGACTGCTGTTCTGTCCTGAATCCTGTTTCGCAGGAAGATATAGAGCATGGAGGGGGTATAGCCGATTAAAAACAGGCCGTAAAAGAGATAGGGTTGATAGAACTGTTTGCCCTGAAGGTCAAAAAAGAATATGGAACCAAGCAGTAGAGTGACAAAGAAAAGGCGGAGGAATATCAGTGTCTCAACTTTTCTCTTAAACTCTTCTGCCGGCATCAGGTCTCATGGAACAGCTCTCAGGCACTTAGCCCCCCAAACCAGCTATCAGGGAGAGAAAACTGATAGCTGAAAGCTATTATTGTATCAAGGTAATAAGCTTGAATATCGGCAAATACATTGATACTACTATAAATCCAACAGAACCTCCGAGAAATACCATAAGGATAGGTTCTATCATGGACGTAAGGTTGGAAACGGCAGCATCTACCTCGTCATCATAAAACTCTGCTATTTTATTGAGCATGGAGTCAAGGGCTCCCGTGGATTCACCGACGGCAATCATATGATTTACCATTGGGGGAAAGACCTTTGCCTTCATGAGGGGTTCAGCCACGGTTTTTCCCTCCGAGACATCTGTTCTTACCGCATATATTGCCTTTTCAATAACCTTGTTCCCGGACGTCTTGGCCGTAATGTCCAGTCCGTCAAGTATGGGAACTCCGCTGCTTACAAGTGTTCCAAGGGTCCTGGTAAATTTTGCAATTGCTGTTTTCTGCAGGAGAACTCCAAAAATCGGAAGATGCAAAAGAATATTGTCGGTAACATACTTGCCCTTTTCCGTTCTCCTTATCTGAACAATAAAAACAGCTATGGCAATAATAACACCCAGCACAACAATCCCGCCTATCCCGCTCAGGAAATCACTCATTGCAACAACAATCCTTGTAGGCAGCGGAAGCGTCCCCCCTAACTGTGCAAACATCTGGGTGAAGGTGGGAACAACATAGATCATTATAACCGCTATTACGAGCACTGCAATTGCCGTAACCACCGCCGGATATATCATTGCTCCCTTAACCTGTTTCTTCAGTTTCATGGCCTTCTCGATATAGGCGGCAAGCCTGTTGAGGATTGTATCCATTATACCCCCGGACTCACCTGCTGCAACCATATTTACATAGAGTTCACTGAATACACGTGGATGTTTCCTCAGGGCGTCGGCATAGGTGGAACCTGCCTCAACATCCACCTTTACCTGGGAGATAGTCTTTGCGAGCAGCTTGTTTTCTACCTGGGTTGAAAGTATCTCAAGGGCCTGCACAAGCGGCAGACCTGCATCAATCATGGTGGCAAATTGTCTTGTGAATACAACCAGGTCCTTATCCGAGATGCCTCCTATATGAAACCCCAGCCCTCTTGTCTTTTTCTTTTCAGCAACAGCCGTTGGAATGAGATTATTGTTCCTGAGTTTGGCGATCACCTCTTCTTTTGAAGAGGCCACCATCTCTCCTGACTCAATTATACCCTTCGGGTTTTTGCCTGACCATTGAAAAACTGTAGCCACCGTACCCCCTCCTTAATCGAACAAGGATTATAAATGTTACACAAAGCGGAAATCCTCCTTATTTATCGTTTTTTCCCTGCCGGATACTTCTCCTGCGGCGCATAACCGCCCTTCTGCATCATGGTAACGAGTTCATCCGGCACTGTAGAACGTGCAAGTGCATCCCCGTAACTTATATGCCCTTTTACATAAAGCTCATATAACGATTGATTCATTGTCTGCATCCCGAATTTTGACTGTCCGGTCTGCATCATTGAGTATACCTGGTGAACCTTGTCCTCCCTGATCAGGTTTCTGATGGCCGGAGTTGGAATCAGTATTTCTACAGCAATCGCCCTGCCCCTTCCGTCTTTTCTGGGAATGAGCTGCTGTGCTACAATGCCTTCAAGCACAAAAGAAAGCTGCACCCTCACCTGGTCCTGCTGATGGGGGGGGAAGACATCAATGATACGGTTTATTGTCTGTGCCGCCGAATTGGTGTGAAGCGTGGCAAGGGTCATATGCCCTGTTTCAGCGACCCTGAGCGCCGATGAAATGGTCTCAAGGTCCCTCATCTCTCCAATGAGCACAACGTCGGGGTCCTGCCTCAGGATATACCGCAGCGCGTCATGAAAGCTCGCAGTATCCGAGGTTACCTCCCGCTGATTAACAAGACAGCTCTTGTGGGGATGCAGATATTCAATAGGGTCTTCAATGGTTATTATATGTTCATGCCTTTCCGAGTTTATCCTGTCTATCATTGCAGCAAGGGTTGTGGTCTTACCGGAACCCGTTGGCCCTGTAACAAGGATAAGACCCGAGGATTTTTTCACCAGCTCATTGATCACCTCGGGCAATCCGAGATTCTGAAATGTCTTTATATTAAAGGGAATGGTCCTGAATGCCCCTGCCACCGCACCCCTCTGCATAAATATATTTGCCCTGAACCTGCTAACCCCCTTGACTCCAAAGGAGAGGTCCAGCTCATTATGCTCCTCAAACTTGTGTTTCTGGGCATCTGTCAGGATACTGTAGCAAAGCGTTTTTGTTTCAGCAGGGGTCAGAGGCGGATAATCAATGGGGGCGAGTTTTCCGTCAATTCTTAATCTCGGAGGACTGCCTGTAGTAATATGCAGGTCTGATGCTCCCTGCTCAATCAAGGTTTTTAAGAAATCATAAAGTGTAGCCATACTGAATCTTCTCCTTATTCCCGCATATTTAGTTTCGTGTTATTTTAGAACTTTTTCGTATCTAATCACCAAATGTGACCCTCAACACCTCTTCAATACTTGTAACCCCGGCTTTTATCTTGTTTAAACCGCTCCTTCTGAGTGTGTTCATTCCAAGTCTTACGGCAAGTTTCTTGAGTTCCTGTGCAGAGGCCCCCTCCAGTATCAGTTCTTTTATTTCGTCCTTGACAGGCATTACTTCATAGAGCGCCACCCTTCCCTTATATCCCGAGTTGTTACACTCCGGACAGCCTTTACCCTTAAAAACCTTGATATCTCTTATTTCCTCTTCAGTGAAGCCGAGTTTTAACAATGCCGCCTCGGAATGTTTCTCCTCAACCTTGCATTGCGTACATAGCTTTCTTGCGAGCCTCTGGGCAAGCATGAGAATTACAGAAGAGGATACCAGAAAGGGTTCAATTCCCATATTCAGGAGTCTTGTTATGGTGCTTGGTGCGTCATTTGTATGCAGGGTACTCAGAACAAGGTGACCTGTCAGGGCTGCCTTAACGGATATCTCGGCAGTCTCAAAGTCACGAATCTCTCCCACCATTATAATATCAGGGTCCTGCCTCAGAAACGACCTCAGGGCAGATGCAAAGGTAAGGCCTATATCCTCCTTTATCTGCACCTGATTAATGCCGTGAAAGTTATATTCAACCGGGTCTTCGGCTGTCATTATGTTATCACCGGGTTTATTGAGGTGGTTAATCGCTGAATAAAGGCTTGTTGTCTTACCGCTACCCGTGGGACCTGTAACGAGCACCATGCCGTAAGGTTTTTCAATGGCCTCCATGAAGTCCTTTAACTGCTCCTTCTCAAACCCGAGTTTGGTCATATCTACCTGGAGGTTTGACTTGTCGAGTATCCTCAGGACGGTCTTCTCGCCAAAAAGGCAGGGCAGGGTAGAGACACGGAAGTCTATCTCCTTCTTCTTGCCCAGCTTTAATTTAATACGGCCGTCCTGTGGCAACCGCCTCTCTGCAATATCAAGTTTTGACATGATTTTGACCCTCGAGGTCAGGGCATTCTTTATCTTTACCGGGAGGTTCATAACAGAATACAATACACCGTCAATCCTGTATCTCACCCTCAGTGCCTTCTCATACGGTTCAATATGTATATCACTTGCGCCTGCCTTTATGGCATTAACAAAGATGCCGTTAACAAGCTTGACAATCGGGGCTTCAACCTCCCTTACAACCTCATCATCTTCCCTCTCGTCAACTGCCTCAATGGTGTCCAGGGCACTGCCGACAATCTTGTCAAACTCTTCCACATCTAATGTCGGCGACTCCTCCGACGCAATGTCCTCATCTTCTTCATCCAGATCGATATCTGTTAATGAAAGGTCCTGTGACTGAAGCATTGATG
>UOGI01000138.1_pt1 | contig 15424 bp, 15 predicted proteins | sample 1989621 | NCBI WGS metagenome assembly UOGI01 (sample SAMEA4712198, study PRJEB27164) | hydrothermal vent metagenome | biome: marine basaltic hydrothermal vent biome; feature: marine hydrothermal vent; material: mineral | place: Pacific Ocean | collected 2011-06-14/2011-07-23 | depth 1691 m
ATTTCGGGCCGTCCGAGATGGGGCTTGTGTTTATGGTATGCGGGTTTGTTATGGCTGCAGCTCAGGCCGGAGTTGTGGGCCGCTTTATCGGCAGGGTTGGTGAAATGCCCATGTTGTCCATTGGTTTTGGACTCATGGGGATTGCCCTGATTTTGTTGATGACAACCCGGACCATGACCTTTATTCTCCTTTACGTTGTCTTGTTTGCACTTGGCATGGCCGCCCTTAATCCGGGTCTGGCTTCACTGGTAAGTAAACGCTCAGGTAAACATGCCGGAGCTGCACTTGGCCTGCAAAGCGCAGCCAACAGCCTGGGACAGGCCGCCGGGCCGGTGATAGGAAGCATTGTGTTCACTTGGGATATCCATATGCCCTACCTGCTGACAGCAGTGCCGCTCATCATAACCGCAATAATTATGGGAAGAAAATCCATGGCCGGAAAACAGAGCCACCCCGGTCCCCGCTCTTAGATTTTTTCAAGTTATTAAAAGTCTCATAATAGTGTAGACATATTATTAAAGAAATCCCACCTAACCTCCCTTTGCCAAAGGGAGGAATTATTCCCCTCTTTGGCAAAGAGGGGCGAGGGGAGATTTTTAGATTGATGTCGGTTCAATTATGAGACGATTTATAAGTCTGGATGTGAATTTTACCTTTATTTCCCTTTCTGACAATGTAACAATAATAGCTCATATGAACAGTAGTGTTATTAAAAAGCACCGGAAACAATCTCTCTGCAAAACTTTTATAATACTTGACCCTCAGAAGAGGAAAGACCATTTTTTAATGAACTATGGGGACCTATTATACAGGCTGTTGCCCCGGCGAGTTAGGCTGTGCAATTTGTAGGTTAGCATTTGATCACTTTGTCAAAGAAGGAGGTGAAGATTATGATATAGAAGAAAGTTATGTAAGCTTATTATTTCTGGATGGTTTATTCTGAATTCGATATTTGTAAAACCCATGAAAGAGAGGTAAATAACATGACTGAAAAATCGATTTTAAAAGACAGCGATGTTCGTTGGGATGAACGTGAAGGACGTCCTCGAAAGATTCGTGGCGAATTTGCCTTACCCACAGCAGACACGGTGGAGGATTCGATAAAGGCATTCCTGCATACAAATGCAGACGAACTTAGTTTCAAGGTCAGTGATGAAAACCTCAGTGTCATTCAAGACGTTTCAACTCCTGTGAGGCGAATAGTTCGGTTTCAGCAGTTGCAAGATAGGGTTCCTGTTTTTGGAGCAATTGTAACCGTGCAACTTGATAAAGCTAATCGAGTAAAAGAGGTGGATCTTGGCCAGGAGTCTCGAACTCAAATTGTAGCTCCAACAGCGGACAAGAAGATGACAGGCAAGGAAGCCATAAAAGCTGCTTCAACCTCTCTGGGAGAGTTTACCTTACGCCAGAAAGCTGGTAAGCCTGAGGAGGTCTACTATCCCACCCCCGATGGGCTTAGATTGGCCTATGTGGTGCTGATTCCCACGAGAGATCCTGTGCACGACTGGCGAATCATTGTGGATGCTTATACCGGTGCGATTCTGGAGAAGGAGGATCTGGTTATCCATCTGCCTAATGGTCAAGGTCTTGTCTTCGACCCAAATCCCGTGGTTACTGCTAACAATAATACTTTACGTGACCCGGATGCTACCAATGCAACATGCGGATTTTCCGGAACTTCCAGAGCAACGATAGATGCGCAACGCGTAACCAGGACCTTAAAAGATATCACTCTATCAGGGGGGAAGTATAAGTTGGAGGGTTCCTATGTCAAGCTGAGGAACTTTGGTACACCCAATATCGCCCCGCCTGAGGAAGCCAATGCGAACGATTTCAAGTATTCGAGTGGGGATGATGGTTTTGAAGCCGTGATGGTCTATTACCATGTGGATACCATTCAAAGATACATTCAGAGTCTTGGTATAACTACGGCACATAATTCACAGATTGAAGCCGACGCTCATGATGGATCAGGCGGAGCATGGTTTTCCCCGGTTGACGGGGGTGTTCACTTTGGAAATTCCGGTTCCTGCAGGCCAGACCGCGGGGAGGAGGCCGATGCAATCCTCCACGAATATGGACACGCTATTCAGAACAATCAGGTGCCAGGTTGGGGAGGGACAAATCCAGCGACAGGTAGACGGGAAACCCGAGCGATGGGAGAGGGCTTTGGGGATATACTCGCCTGCGCTTTCTTCGCTGAGCATGGTGGTGGATTTCAAAGAGAAGTTTTTGAAGACTGGGTCTTTGGTGATGTTGCAGGACTTCGCAGGGTTGATGGTAACAAGGTTTACCCTACGGACTGGGTCAATGAAGAACATGCTGATGGTGAAATCTGGTCTGCTGCCCTATGGAACATCTATCGTGCAATAGGGGGAGATTCCGCGAACCCTGTTGCACGTCAGGCAGCGGCAGATGCCTTGCTCAAGTCGGTGATCCTGAGTCATCACTCTGTTGCTGCAAATGCGACCATGCCTGACGGGGCAGAGGCCGTGATGGAGACTAATGCCGAGGATGACGATTATCGAGGCAAGCATTTGATGGAGATGCTGGATAGCTTCCATGACCGAGGCCTTCTCGTTTGTGACGCAAACGCCGATCTATATATACGGGATGCCGTAGGTGATCCTGGGGCCGATCATTATGCTGGACCGGTTTTCTGGAACTCACCCGATCTATGGATCAGGAATGCCGATGATGGAGTCGCCACCCATCAGAACCCGGAATATGGTCAGGATAACTGGTTTTATGCAAGAGTGCGTAATCGTGGTACGACCACTGCAAGGGCATTTGTGGTTACTTTTAACGTTAAGACCTGGGCAGGAACTCAATTTGTATATCCGGGCGATTTCGTTCCATACATAAGCGCTGCTGTAGGCTTCAATCTGGAGCCTGGGGCCTCTACAGTGGTGAAAGCCAAATGGCCTGCTGCACTTGTTCCTCCCGCAGGGACGCACGCATGCTGGTTGGTTTCTGTGTACACACCTACAGATGTATCTCCAATTGGTCGTCATGTTTGGGAGCATAACAATCTGGCTCAGAAGAACCTGACCGTTGTTGATCTTGCACCAAATGATTCTGTAGTAATTCCTTTTCAACTCGGTAGTCGCTACCAGTTTGAAGGAGAACTCTATCGCATTGAAGTCCGCCGACCCCAGAACTGGAGCAGACTCCCTGTATCCATTGTCCATAAGGATCCCGAGGTGGTAAGGAAACTCTTCCGTTCTATCGAAGAAATTGAAGTTAAACCCACTGCACCGGTTATAACACCAAGACCATTTATTCGTTTTCTGGAACCAAGCCGGGTGGAGATCGTGCATTGGGGGCTCAGGCTGAATCCAGTCCGCTTTAACCTTGGCAGGGACACGACACTGGATATCGGTCCCGGGGAGATTGAACCTCAGGTGGTTGGTGCTGAATTTGGTGATGAAGGACGAGAGGCGAATCTGGTAACAGATCGTTCTGGTGCTACTTCGATTGCATTCATGCCAGGATTGCTATCAGGTTTTCCCGTGGCATTAAAACCGAGAAGTCAGGTAAAGGTTGGTCTGAAGATTACAGCACCACCTGAGGCCAGGCCTGGAGATGTTGTTGAAATCCAATTGATTCAGCGTAATAGTAAAAAACAAGTCATTGGAGGGATTACTGTTCAGGTGAAGATAGTAAAGGGTTGAGTTGTGAGTTGTTAATCTTTTGCGGGGGGTGTTGCCTCGGATGGGGAGGCAACACCCCTCATCTTCTGTTCGTATTATTAACCTGTTACCCATTGAAAGGAGGTAGACCATGGAATTTACAATTACCGGAATTATACGAGAAAAAGAAAGTAAGCGACCGGTTCCGGGTTTATTGGTACGTGCCTTTGACAAGGATATGTTTTATAGCGACCTTCTTGGAGATGCGATAACCGCTTCAGATGGAACCTTTTCACTCGGCTACGAAGGTAAGGATTTTCAGGAATTATTCGAAAAGCGCCCGGATATTTATCTGGACATTTTTGGAAGCGCAACTGCCAAAGACCCTGGCCGAGTTGGTGATAAAACTATCTATACAACCAGGAAACATATCAGATTTAACGCCGGACGCCGGGAATTCTTTTTAATTGAAATCCCGCGTGACGAGTTGGGTGAAGACGCACCGGGTACCATGATCGTTCCTACACCTGAACCGGGAAAATGGAAAGAATTAATCGACGATTATATCAAAACGCACCCGGTGGATTTCCATTATAATCCCGACAAGGGTTTTATGGCACCACGGCTGGAGTGTACATCAAATTTTGGTCCGGAAATCAGGGATATCAATATAGGAGACTCGGCAACAGTTACCGTCAGAGTAACCAACAGGGGTAACGGGATAAGTTTTGCATCATATGTGGAAATTTACGAAGGCCCTGGAGGGTACACCCATCCACGTAAAGACTACAAATTATGTGATTGCAGGATTATAACTATTAATCCCGGGCAAACGGTGGACGTGAAGCTGAACTGGAACCGCATGTTGGCCCATGGCAGGATCGTAGGGGTTTGCTTTGATCCCTTTTTAGACCCACGGGGTTTTGATTTGTTTGAGCAATATAATGACCATATAACTTCTGTACATTACTGAAAGGGAGGTAAGGCAATGCCCAAATATGGAATACATCATATTGTTTTAAAGGAAGCCGTTCCGGAGCTTTATGCCTTGGGTAATAATCCGGCAACGAGCGCTGCTGATACAATACAAGCTGAAACCCCTTCTGCCTTGACGGGTTCGATAGGACCTGATTTATTCTTTTGGGGGCCGGATTATGAGATAGTAGACAAGCTTTATAAGCTATACAGGAATATCGAGGAAGTAGTGGAGATATATAACAGGATTGTCGAGCCGATACGGGAAATAAAGGATGCAGTTGTGGAACCGGTTGAGGATTTGGTGGAAACGCTGGCCCCCAACACTGTTGAGTTAATCAGACGTCTATTAAGAGAAATTGAAGAGACATCGTTGCTTTTCAAGTCGGCAGTGGGGACCGGTCTCTTTGCCGGTGTCCTGGAGGGTGGAAACCTTTTAACAGATGCCGCCGGTGTCGGTTCTCTCTCCCGGCAGTTCTTTCAGATGTTTGTTCCCGACCTTCAGCAGAACAAAAATGAGAAGCAATGGTACTGGTTTGATATGTTGCATTACAGACGAACCGGGAAGTTTGCATGGAATCTTGTGCATGGCGCCAGGAGCGAGCGTCAGAAAGCCTTTGCCTTTGGATATCTGTCTCATATCGCCACCGATGTGACAGGACATGCTTACGTGAATCAGATTGTTGGAACTGCATACCGCCTGAACGTTCACCGTCATGTGACAGCAGAAAACTTTCAGGACACCTGGAAATATGCAGGATATTACAATGGTGAAAGCATTAATCAGACGCTTTTTGCCAGACTTGGACTTCCGGAAAATCTTCCATCTGACATTGGTGATCTGCTCCATAATGCATTCAAGGGAACGTATAAGGATTTTGACCATCCAAAGAAACTTCAGGGTGACGGTTTCTATACACGGGAGCAGATTGATACCACATATGAGGTTTTCTACAAGGTGCTGAAGCTTATGGAAAATATGGCCGTTGAGCGTCCGGAAGAGCCGTTTTCCGGTGTAGCCGATATCCTGGCTGATGCCCTCGATAGTTTCAGTCCACCGCCTTCCCCGCCTGCCTCGTCGTCAATGTGCAGTCTGGAAGATATTTTCTCCTTTGGGCTTACATCAAGTTCCAGAGAGTGTTATGAAGAATTTTTTGAGGAAGTTGCCACCTGGCTCAACTACCTGGGGGAATTAATTGTCTGGTCCCTCGAAACCCTCGGAAACTTGATTGACCTGTTGATGACGTTACTCCTGTCTCTGCCGATATCCGTTCTTCTGGCCATTCTTTACGGCATCCAACTCTTATGCTACCAGATTTATCGTAGTGCAAGAATGGTTTTATCGACAAATGGTTTTGTTATGCCGGAACCGGATGAGCTGGATAGCAGTATTGCCCGCAATTTGATTACTCTGTTCCCGGCCTGTGCCGTAAATTTCAAGACGTTTCCGAGCACCGGCAGACCTTTCCGCAATAATCTTGTCTGTCCTGTACCGGCTGCGGAACAACCGGCTACTGCAGCAGCTTTTCACCCGAAGAGGATTGAATCCACACCTGACTGCTTTATCAACGAAGAGCCTTTCAGTGAAAGAAATTTAGGGATGTATGCCCATAACGCAAATAGCCCTGAACAAACACGAAGCCTGCATAGAGATTACCTCAGTATAGGCAACTCAAGAGATTTTACGGTTTGGATGATCCGGCACGCCAACGATTCAGACATTACTGCTACGATCCGAAACATGTTGTATGCCGACTGGAATCTGGACGGTGACAGGGGGTATGGATACCGGACATGGCGCGGAAATGTCCCGGATGATGAGCCCTTCGCTGTTGAAGGCGAGGAGTATTTATAGTACCGGGGTTAACAACGTGCACCTGACGGTCACCTCCAGCGGACAACAAGGAGAGGCGTTCACTCTGTTTGTTTGCAGCCGTTGATGAGAGGAGCTGAAACATTAAGTAATTATTCCCGGAGTGACTACAGTGCAATGGATATACTATTCAGGGTAGGGGGGGCTTCAAGGGGTTGAATTAGGCGGATTATTGGGTGTAGACTATAGTACGATTAGTCGGGGTAGGAATATCCTGACATAATAGGTGAAGAGAGACGGGAAGTTGAGGAATCTTATTAATCGTTAACCGGATAGAGCAGCTATTGTCGATATGAAGGATTCGTTCTCGAACGCTCTGTAATGTTAATGTCTGTAACTCAAGGGGACTTAAATCGGCATGCTTAATATAATACTGATCGGGGTTGGTGGCTTTATAGGTGCTGTAACCCGGTTTTTGATAAGTGCGTGGGTGGGCCAGAAGTGGGGAAGATCCTTCCCCATCGGGACATTTGTAGTTAATATAACGGGCTGTTTCTTTATCGGTCTTGCCATGACGCTGTTTACTGAGAGGATACTCGCCTCTCCATCCGTGAGGCTGTTTCTTACCGTTGGATTTTTGGGGGCCTTTACTACGTTTTCCACCTTTGAGTATGAGACAGGGTCCCTTCTTTACGATGGTGAATGGCTTCTGTCAGTGGCGAATATTGTCTTGAGTGTGGGCTTTGGCCTGGTTGCATTAAAGGCAGGTGAGTTGATTGCAAGGAGGATATAATATGCGGGGAAAGGGATTGGCAAAGAAGCTTTCCATATATGTGGATGAATCAGACCGTTACGGTGAAAAGCCTGTCTATGAGGTGCTTGTTGACATCTTTTATAAAAAAAAGATTGCCGGTGTCAGTGTATTCCGGGGTGTTGCAGGTTACGGCAGTAATGGTGTGTACCATACATCAAAGATGCTCACACTTTCAGGCAAAATGCCTGTGAAGATAGAGGTCGTTGACTCTGAAGAGATGATCGACAGGGTGCTGCCCGATGTGTATCAGGTGGTGGAGAAGGGGCTGATAGAGGTGAGTGATACGAATATAATAAAGTGCTGCGGAGAGGAGGAAGAGGAGAAAAAGGAGGAAGGTGAGAGGATGAAACTGCAAGGAAAGGCAAAGATGCTCAGGGTTATTGTCAGGGAGGACCACAAGTGGCAAGGTGAGACACTGTATGAGGCGATTGTAAAGAGGTTTATCATGATGGATGTTGCCGGTGCCACTGTTTACAAGGCTATGGCGGGATATGGTCCTCGCCGGAGGTTCAGAAAAATGAAGTTTCTCTCCCGTGGCGGGGAGTTGCCTGTACTTATAACAGTCATTGATACGGAAGAAAAGATAAAAGAAATCCTACCTGTTCTGGATGATATGGTGCAGGAGGGGATAGTTGTTCTGTCCGATGTGGACATAATAAAATACATCACCATGGGGGATGAATCTGAATTGATGTAACCCCTGCCCCATGATGATGCTTTTCTTTACAATCTGATAACTTATGGACGTGAACCGTTACGGGTCAACTTTTTCAGAGAATTATCCATTTCCTGCAAGTATCTTACAATAGCGTCAAGGTCAAATTTATGCCATTCCAGTTTGGCAGAGTACAGAGATGATTGAGCCTTCTGTAAATAAGCAGCGTTTGCAGAGCCGCTCTCCGGTTTATAAAGCTTCTTGTCTGCTGTAAGCAGGGCCTTACTTTCTCTGAGTAAAAGTAAAACCGCTTTTGCTTTTTGCGGTATGTACGGAAATATTCCTATCCTCTTATTGTGACACCTCACACACACATTTGCTATGTCATCGGGATTTAAAACATTTGTAACCATTGAGCCATGACATGTTACACAGTTAGGCCCCTTGCCGGTTGCTTCAAGCTTTTTGAAATGATAACTCTGGGTAAACTTATAAAACTCGGCGCCGTGGCATTTCCCGCACGTTGACGGGATATTTTTATAGTAAACCCTGCTTTGTGGCCTGGTCGAACCCAGGACACCCTTGTGTGCCTTATTCTTATCTATTGCAGCAGGATTACCGCCATGGCATTTATCACATGTTACGTCGTGTTTCTGGTGTATCGAGCCCTTCCAGTCATGTGATTTAATCCCCACAAAACTGCTGCCCGAAAGTTTTGAATGGCAAGTAACACAGGTATTCTCAATCTTTTTACCTCCATCTGCAAGAGCGGATGCTGATAAAATAAATATACCGCTTAATAGGATAAATAAACTTAAAATATATTTATTTGACATTAGTCCCTCCCATTCTCTTCTTGTTATAAAAAAGTAATAGCGTGTAGGAAATGCTCCATGCCGCCAAACTTGAAATGATTGTATATATTATCATTTTTTGCGGTGTAATGTGAAGCACATCTATATAACCTGCTACTACAAGCATGCAGAAGAAAATTCCGCCTCCAATCCCGAATGATGTCATAAAAGGCCTGTGAAGTGGATTTTCAATATACTTTTGAGGTTCCTTGCTCCTGTCAAGAAACGGTATCAATGCAAAAACGAAGATTGTAAGTGTGGGAAAGATAACACCACCGATGGTCTCCGGTGTGATCTTGCCTCCCAGAATAGTAAATGACAGATCCCCCGGTATTAACTTCAGGAAACCGTACACAATCAGAAAGTACCAGTCAGGCCGCATAACGGGCGTTCCCGGTGAAGGTGGACCATAATTTTCTATTGGGTTCAACGGGATATATGTTGCGATCAGAACAATTACAAACATTAGAAAGAAATAGAACGACATACTGATGACCGTTTGCTCCGGCCAGATTGGAATACCGATAAGCCGCCTGCCACCCTTTGCGTCCTTTCTGTTTTTATTTGCGAGCGGTTCCGTGTGTTTTTGTTTTACCAGTATTAACATATGCAGGCTGATAAGGCCTATAAGAGTTATCGGGATTAACATAACATGCATAAAGAAGAAACGGGGGACGGTTCCACTTGAAGGGAAATTGCCTGCAAATAATAGTCTTGACGTCCAGTCTCCCACCCATGGCATCGACTTTGCCATATAATAAGCAATAGATGTAGCCGTTACAGAGAAATTACTGTAGGGTAATAAGTAACCTGTAAATGCTGCACCCATGGCTATGCCCCACAAGCTGAGTCCGACAAACCAGTTAATCTCCCTTGGTTTTTTGTATGCTGCAGTAAAATAAATCCTCATTAGATGAGCGAAAATGGCGGCTATCATTATCATTGCTGACCAGTGGTGTATGCGTCTTATGATCATGCCCATGGGAAGCAGGTCTATCCTTACCACACTCGCATAGGCTGACGGAACCATTGCACCGAACAGAGAAACCAGTTTAGTTGAAGGCTCGTAAAGAAATCCAAGAAAAATACCCGTGATAACAAGTGTAATAAAAGAAAACAACGCTATCTCACCGAGTAAAAATGTAGGGTGTGTCGGAAATGTCTTGCTTAGAAATTTGTCCTTGAATTTTCCGAGTTCCAGTCTCTCATCAAACCATTTAAAGATCATCTTTTTATTCCTCGCCTCCTCATACTTGTGGACCGATAGGCCCCGTAAAATCGCTTGTAAAGACAAGTGTCCCATCGTCTCTCACTTTAATGCCTATCTGGGCGAGAGGAATTGGTGCCGGGCCGCCTAAGACCTTTGCACCTCTTGTGGGGTCGAATATGCTGTTATGACAGAAACATTCAGTGTATGAGGTGTCAGGCAATTTCCTGTTTTCAACCCAGGAAACAGTGCATCCAAGATGCGTGCATATTGCGCTATAAGCTATAATGCCCTGATCAGTAAGGTTAATGTGGGTAGGTGCCTTATAAGCACTTTCGTCCAATTTAATCAGCTGGACAATATTTGCAGGATTTGATGTTTTACCTTCCGGAAAAGCAAGCACGGCATCGCCGGTATTCAGTGATGAAACCTTTATGTAGTCCCCTGTATTATTACCCTTTGCATAAACAAACCTGTCACCCGGTTTAATGGTTGATACATAACCACCGCCTTTCTTTTCCGGCGCCAGAACTTTAAGGAGCGACAGGAGAGAGCCTAATGCACCTGCAATAGACGCAATGATTACACCAAGAGTAAATCTTCTTCGTGTTATCCCTGTTTTGTCTCCCTTATCCCCGGGGTTTTCATCTACCATAACAATTCCTCCTCACGGTCTTCCGATACCTCCCTGAATGGTATAAAGTATCTTGCGAATATAATGACCTCGATACCTGCAATCAGGAATTGAAGAGCTATCAAAGTGCCCATTATGTAATCATTACCCCTGCCGGATATCAAGAGATAGGCAAAGACAATACCTGTACCAAGCAGTATAATGGAAAGGAGCAGGATTACAACTATGGCACCCCCTGAATATGAGGGTTTCTTTTCGTTTATAACCTCGAAGCCCATACTATCTCCTTTTTTCCAGTAATATATAGATGATATAACCAATGATGAATAGAATAATAACAGCGCCAAATGCTACAAATCCTATCTGGAATGCACCGAGTTCTTCCGGGAATTCCGGAATAAGCGGTGGTTTATCGCCTCTTGCCTTATGTTCGGCTATCTTTATCCTTATGCTTGAAAGTGTATTAATAGTTGATGTATTAACATTCATCGGGTCTATCTGGTCAAACCCGGACGTATCTTTATGACAGCTCTCACATACTTTTGGAACTTCCGGCATGGAATTATGGTGGGCATTATGGCAGGTGACACATGAAGGTCCGCCTTTGTTATCAAGATACGCCTTACCCATGATGCTGTTTGCATATCTGTTAACAGATTCACTGTGACACTGCCTGCAGGTATCGAACATGGACTTTCCGGCAGGTACACCAATGAATCCACTGGATTTTGACATTGCGAGAGTCTGTTTAGTTGCAAATTGTTTTTGAGACAGTTGCTTTATATTCCCAAGATTAATGTTTGCATTTCCACCGTGACAATAATCACATGCAATGCCGTTCTCTTGATGAATTGAACCTTTCCAGTCAGAAACAGGCTTTGCAAGTTCACCACCAAGGAATTCGTGACAGGTTATACATGCATTCTGTTTTTTTTGATTTGCATGTGCATTTAGTGGATAGATAAATAACACTATTGCTGCAAATCCTGTAAGGATACCAAGTATATATTTTTTATTATTCATACTATTTTTCAATGTCTTTTATCGTCTCTGTTTTGCTGTCTAAATAGTTAACTATCATGAATTCGGGATATAATATACAAAGAATGTGAAGAAAATATGAAGATAGTGTGAAGAAAACGTGAAGGCTCAAAAAAAGACCGGCCCGTCTCTTCCGTCTCTATCCTGAGGGGTATTGGGGAGAATATCTCATTGATATGCGATTAGACCTCTCCGGATTGCTTCCAACAACCTTTTGTCGCTGGATATGGGTGTCCGATATTTGCCTTAGGCCGAGCAACAACTGAGTCTGGACACATCCCTTTCAAATGATTGTGCGGCAAGTTTTATGCCCTCGGATAGGGTGAGGTATGGATGCATCTGTGCTGCAAGCTGTGAGACGCTTAGATTGTATTTGATTGACAGGGTCGCCTCCATTATCATCTCCCCTGCCTCAGAAGATACAATCTGTGCACCGAGGAGCCTGCCCGTATCCTTTTGCGCGACAAGCCTGACAAAACCCCTTGTATCTCTTGCTGCAAGTGCCCGCGGCACATACTTCATATCAAGCCTTGATGACTTGTAGTTAATGTGTGCCTCTGCCTGCTCTTCGGTCAGGCCTACAGAGGCGACCTGTGGGTCGGTAAACGTAACCCTCGGCAGCACTGACAGGTCAAAGACCTGCCGGTTACCGGACAGTGCGTTCTCTGCTGCTGTAGTGGCTGCATATGCAGCGACATAAACAAACATCGGGTCGCCAATTACGTCACCGGCGGCATAGACATCAGGATGTGATGTCCGGAGATATTGATCCACCTTTATCTCGCCTTTCTTCCCAACCTTGATCCCGCTTTCCTCAATGCCGAACCCCGCGGTGTTGGCCCTCCTGCCCGTTGCAACGAGCAGTTGCTCTGCATTTATGGAATGAGCCCTTCCGTCCATATCGAAGTCCACGGTGTATTCACCATTGTACCTGACCATGTTAATCTTTGCGCCTGTAAAAAACTCAATACCCTCCTGCCCAAGATACCCGGCAACAGCGTTACCCACCTCCTCGCCCTCAGGAGGCAATACATAGGGCATTGCCTCTATGAGATAAACCCTTGAGCCGAACCTTGAGAATATCTGTGCAAACTCGAGGCCCACTGCACTGCCGCCGATTATTATCAGCTCCCGGGGCAGTTTTTCAAGGGCCAGCGCCTCGGTACTTGTAAGATATTTTGTTTTATCAAGCCCCTCTATCGGTGGTATCCAGGGGTGTGCTCCTGTGGCGATGATCAGTTTATCGGGTTGCAAGGTCTCCTTACCCGCATCTACGGTAATCCTGCCCTTGCCGTTTTTTCTTATCATCGCATGTCCTTTTATGTATCTCATTCCTTTATACGAGTCCAGGACCTCCTCGTATTTTTTCTTTCGCAGTGTGGAGACGAGGGCGTCCTTCTGCCCGATGATCCTTTTAAAATCAGGAGGCGCGGGACGGGCATTTATGCCGTCAAAATTATGATGGAAACTTTGGTAATATGTTTGTGCGGCCCTTATAAGTGTCTTTGTCGGCACACATCCGATATTAACGCATGTGCCACCTATGGTCGAATGCTCTATAATGGTGACCCGTGCCCCGAATTCCCATGCCTTTATGGCAGCGGCAAATCCGGCAGAGCCTCCACCGATGATGACAATTTCCTGCAGTTCAACCCTCTTCATAGTCAACCCCCCCCCCTCATTTTCTGTACCAGAAGTTTTTATGGACCGGTCACTTTCCGCCGTTAATGCCGGGGAGCACTTCGGCCCCATACCCGCTATTCTTAACGGCCTTGATCATCTGTTCCACGGTTACCTTGTCTTCCTCATACTGGACTGTCGCCGTCTTTTCCTTGTAACTTACGGTAACATTGATTACGCCCGGAAGCCTTTTTAAGGCAGCTTTAATAGTGGCTGGACAGGTAATGCATCTCATGCCCTCAATCTTCAGGGTAACCTTTTTAAAGTTGCCTTGAGCACTCCACGCATAGCCCGTGTAGACTACAGAGGAGAGCAGGAATACAAGGATAAAGACTGAACGGACCGTTTTACGGATTTGAATAGTGTTTTTCATCATTAAAAAACTCCTTCCCGGATTTAGTGAGCCATTTAGATAATGGCGGTTGTTTTTGCTACGCCAACAGAACAATCAGATAAGGAAGAACCAGGAGGAAGGCCACAACTGCAGTGGCAATCCAGAGTCCAGCCTTCTGGACCTTCTTTGTCCGGGGGTTGGCACACAGGCTGCCGGGTTCGCACTCCTCTTTCGGTTTTCTGTAGACACTATAAAATCCTGCAACAAGAAAACCGATAGTGAACAGGATAAAGACCGGCTTGTATGGTTCGAATGCCGTCAGGTTTCCGATCCATGCGCCGCTGACACCAAGCATTACCAGGACAAATGGCCCCACGCAGCAAACAGAGGCCAACAGGGCTGCAATAATCGCCATAGGGCCAAAGGAGGTAAATCGACGCTTTACCTTCCTCACGCCTTCGGTAGTCTCTATCCTTGCTGCAGGAGAAGGGGCATCCCCGGCTATTCCGTGCGAGTTTTCTTTCATAACTATTACCTCCTCCTTGATTACGGCCTGCAGCAGTCCTTATGTCCAGTGCCTAGAGGTGGCCGGGTTTGTTTGGACAGGCAGAAGCGATTTATAAGTGATAAACTGCCTGTTCATGCCGCCACCCACTTCTGAGGCAGCGTACTGAAGTAAACAACATTTGGGGTCTTTCGGTCAAGACTCTGATGCCGACGCTTATGGTTGTAAAACTCAAAATACGTTTTAAGTCCCTGACGGGCCTCCCCTACCGAGTCATAAGCCTTCAGATACACGTCCTCGTACTTTACACTTCTCCAGAGCCGCTCGATAAAGACATTGTCCATCCATCGGCCCCTGCCATCCATGCTAATACTGATACCCTGAGTGATGAGTCCCGAAAGCATTCGGGATAAACTGGCTGCCTTGGTCAGTATTGAATATCTCAGGGTTCCTGCTACCTTGTAGCCCATGTCACACAGTTCATCCCGGATTCTCCTGGACCCGTAAAAGGGATATTTTAAGTGGATTTCGTCAATGTGCCGCATCACCTCCAGCTCTCCCGCGCGCTCCGAAACCGCTTTGTAGTATAGGCTCGATCGTGACAGCCTCAATATCTCACTTTGTCGTGTCAGCGGTAATTCATGCTCCGGGTTTATCATTTCTTTGCGCCTGGCTCGGCTATACGCCCGAGCGCTACTGTTAAAAAATCGTTCTCCATTGTTAACTGTCCGATCTTCGCGTGTAACTCCTTGACCTTTGCCCCCTCCTCTCCCTTCCTTTCCTTTGTAAATACTTCTTCCGCCCCTTCCTGTAGCTCCTTCTTCCACTTACTGATCTGATTCGGATGTACCTCGTACCTTTCCGATAGTTCTATTACCGTCTGCTCTCCCTTCAGTGCTTCCATCGCTACCTTTGCCTTGTATCCCGCTCCGTGGTTCCTTCTCGGTCTTCTTGCCATCTCAGCTCCTCCTTTTTTCCTTTCCTTTTTTAGAGCAGCTTTACCACTTATGTCACTGTCCAGTTTTTCCCGACCACCTCTATAAAGAGTGTGTTTCACTCGGAAGGCAAGAAGGTATCACACGATTATATCAACCGGGTTTTAGAGTCGGAAGGATTTGCGCGTCTGCCGAAACGAACACAAATAGAGAGGAAACGGCAATCCTCCAAAATAATCAAAGCACCGCGAAGTTGTCCCATAAAGTGGGATATTGACAAGGGGCAATTCTTCCACTCGGAAAGGGGCATAGGTATTCTACCGTTTCTTCCTGTTTTAGCGCGTC
>UOGI01000278.1_pt1 | contig 15384 bp, 18 predicted proteins | sample 1989621 | NCBI WGS metagenome assembly UOGI01 (sample SAMEA4712198, study PRJEB27164) | hydrothermal vent metagenome | biome: marine basaltic hydrothermal vent biome; feature: marine hydrothermal vent; material: mineral | place: Pacific Ocean | collected 2011-06-14/2011-07-23 | depth 1691 m
GCAATCTGCAAGGTAAAGGCAAGGGATATCCATGACCTTTCCCCGGAAAAGGACGAACTCTTCGTCGTATCCGACGCAATACAGGACCCCGGCAATACAGGAACAATCATCAGGGTCTGTGACGGGGCAGGAATAAGGGCCTTCATCTCCCTCAAGGGCTCTGCCAACCCCTTTAATCCCAAGGTAGTAAGGGCTTCCGCAGGGAGTGTCTTCAACATGGACATTGTCCTGGCAGAAAGAGAGGATTTCCTTGAGTGGTGCGGGGGACATAAGATTCCCATCCTGATTACAGCACCTGAGGCAGACAGGACAATTTTTGAGTTTGACCTTGAGAGCAGTGGCGCACTGGTCTTTGGAAATGAAACGCAGGGGGTAAGCAACGAGATAAGACAGGAGGCAGCCTGCAGTCTCAGGATACCCATATTTGGAAGGGCTGAGAGCCTCAATGTAGCCTCAACTGCTGCAATCACCATTTACGACTTTGTCAGAAAAAGAAGAGAAACAGAAATCAGACGGGATTAACAGGATAAAGTAAAGTAAACATTAACCCGGCAACTATTCAGAGAGACATATTCGTCAAAATCAACCACTTAAGAACGTGTTGTGTAAACTCTTGTTTTGTCACCCCTGAACTAAATTCAGGGCAGGCTCTGAACCATGTGGCTGAACTTGTTTCAGTATTGTTTCAGGCTTGGCAAGGCGAACAGACTGCGTCTCATAAGTCAATTGATTCTTAGAGATTCTGAAATAAATTCAGAATGACATATATCGTTTTTTTCTGTTTGTGCAACAAACTTTTAACCAGCTTAAAACTCTGTATTTATTTGCCGGTTTAATAAAATAAAAATATCCTGTTAATCCTGTCAAAATAATTCTTATGCTTTCTCCTGCTCAACGCTTTCCCGCCAGACCATAATTGCCAACTCAGGACAGACCTCGGCACAGAGCACACATCCGGTACACCTGTCAGGGTCCGTCAGCTTTACAGGATAATAGCCGGCCTTGTTGAACCCGGAATCCATCTCTATTATCTCCTTCGGGCATGTAATAACACAGTAATTACAGCCCTTGCATAGCTCCCTGTCTATCTCCACCCTGCCCTTCATCGCCCTTCATCCCGCTTTTTGCGCAGCAACTCCTCGGCATGTCTGAGAGACGGCCCGGTCACAGAGCCACTGAGCATCCTCGCAATCTCCCTTACCCGCTCATCACGGTCAAGCCCCCTGACCGTCACTGCAACCCCCTCTCCTTCTTCCTCCTTGATTACGAGCAGATGGAAGTCTGCCCTTGATGCAATCTGCGGCAGGTGTGTGATACATATAACCTGGTGTCTCTCTGAAAGTCTCCTCAATCTCTCCCCGACTGATTCGGCAGTCTGTCCCCCCACCCCTGCATCCACCTCATCAAAGACCAGTACCGGCACCCTGTCCACATCTGCAAATACGCTCTTCAGTGCAAGCATCAGCCTTGATAGTTCCCCGCCTGAGGCAACCTTGCTGAGGGGGCGCGGCGGCTGACCGGGATTGGCAGAAAAGAGAAAATCGACCCTGTCAATGCCTGTTGCCGTGATGGGTATCTCTGCAACCTCTATCCTGAAATCAGGGTGGCTGAAAGCAAGCTCGGAGAGTACCTCCTTTAACATGCCCTCAATCCTCCGGGCAGTCTTTTTCCTCTCCCTGCTCAGGGACCCGGCCTCTTCCATCAATGCCGAGTGAATCTTTTCCAATTCATCCTCAATCTCTGCACCACGCTCTTCAAGTCCCTCTAAATCCTCAAGTTCCGCTGCTGCCTTCTCTCTATAATCAAGGATACTATCCACTGTCTCGCCATACTTTCTCTGAAGGTCTTCAATAAGTGCCAGCCTTGATTCCACATCTTCAAGCCTCTGTGGCTCACAATCATACCTCTCCTTGATCTCGCGCAGGGAAGAGGCAGCATCCTGCAGCAGGGAATCTGCATCCCTTAAGACCTTCAGCACCTCTGCCGCAGAGGCATCTATCTGACTGAGCTCTTCAATATTGCCAAGAAGCATGCCGAGTTTTTCCAGAACCGAGCCGTCCTCATCTTTCAGAACCGAAAAGGCTGACTCCCCAAGATATCTCAGATGGGTAAGGTTGGAAAGAATTGCCTTCTCTTCACGCAGCCCCACATCTTCTCCCCCCTGAAGTCCTGCGGCATCAATCTCGGCAATCTGATACCTCAGTAGGTCTATTCTCTGAGCCCGCTCCCTTGCCTTCTCCTTTATATCCGTAATGGTGCTGAGCATGGTCCGGTAACTGTCATGGAGTTTGCCCACCTCTTTTACAGGGCCGTCAAGTCTGCCAAAGGAATCAACAAGCCCCCGCTGGACTGCCGGGGAGAGCAGACTCTGGTGTTCATGCTGGCCATGCAGGTCGACAAGGTCTTTGCCAAAGGCTGAAAGGGTCTGTATGGTTACAAGAGAATCATTAATATAGGCCCTGCTTCGTCCGGTCCTCGAAACTACCCGTTTTACGATTACCCCCTCATCACAGGCAATACCGATAGAATCAAGCAGAAGGCTATTCTTTATCTCGAAAAAAGCCTCTATCCAGGCCTCATCTGCGCCGGCCCTGACGGACTCTGAACTCGCCCTGCCACCAAGTACCAGCTCAACGGCATCCACAACAAGGGACTTACCGGCCCCTGTCTCTCCTGTTATTACATTCAGGCCTTCTTCAAAGGAGAGACCGAGCTTATCCACAATTGCAAAGTTTTTTATTCTTAACTCTCTCAACATTATAAAAAATTATCATAACAATATCAGAGAAAAAAAGGCCAAGGAAACGGTTAATCTGCTAATCTTCTTGAAATAACACCTGTTAATCTAATAGAATAGAGGGCACTTAACTGTTATCAAGCGATTTTCCAATGCAAACCAAGTATAGAATCAATGGAGGGATCCTTTATGAGTGAAACGATTGAGATCAGATGGCACGGCAGGGGTGGACAGGGCACTGTAACTGCTGCCAAGGTATTGGCTGACGCATGCCTGAGCGGCGGCAAGAATGTACAGGCATTTCCCGAGTATGGACCTGAAAGGGCAGGTGCTCCCCTCAGGGCATACAACCGTGTAAGTTCAAAACCCCTGAGGCTTCACTGTCCGGTTAGCCATCCGAAGATTGTAGTTGTTATGGATGCAACCCTCATTGAGAGCATTGATATCACTGAAGGGACACCGGATGATGCCATATTCGTGATCAACACACACAGGTCACCGGAAGAAATAAGGAAAAAGCTCAAGTTGAAAGATAGTCAGAAGCTCTTTACGATTGATGCAAGCACAATCGCCATGGAGACCATCGGAAGACCCCTCCCGAATTCATGCATGCTCGGGGCCCTTACAAAGGCATCAGGGATAACGGATATTCAGACACTTCTTGATGATGTAAAGGGAAGTTTCGGCAGTAAGTTTTCTGAAAAGATTATCACGGGCAATCTTGAGGCAACCAGAAGAGGCTATGAGGAGGTTAAAGAAGGATGAAACTAAAGGGATGGAAAGAACTGGAGATAGGGGCGATTATCCCTGAGGCAGGTAATGCAGAACTGTACAACACAGGTTCATGGCGTGCCTCCAGACCTCAATGGATAGAGGAAAACTGTATTCAATGTCTCTTTTGCTGGATATACTGCCCTGACTCTTCAGTCACGGTAAAGGACAGCAAGAGAGGTGAGTTTGATTACGGGCACTGCAAGGGCTGTGGGGTATGTGCTCATGAATGTCCCGGGAAAAAGGGAAAGAAGGCAATCGTGATGGTAGCGGAGGGCAACTAATATGGGTAAAAAACTTGCAATTACAGGAAACCAGGCCCTGGCAGAGGCCATGAAACAGATAAACCCTGATGTCTGTGCCGCATATCCTATCACGCCCTCAACAGAGATTATGCAGAGGTTTGCATCCTTTGTGTCAGACGGTGTGGTAGATACGGAACTTGTCACTGTGGAGAGTGAACACAGTGCCATGAGTGCCTGCATAGGCGCTTCAGCAGCAGGTGGAAGGGTGATGACAGCCACGTCTTCACAGGGACTTGCCCTGATGTGGGAAATGCTCCATATTGCCTCAGGCATGAGGCTTCCAATAGCAATGACACTTGTAAACAGGGCACTCTCTGCCCCCATCAATATCCACGGCGACCACTCCGACGGAATGGGTTCAAGGGATTGCGGATGGATTCAGCTTTATTCAGAAAATGCCCAGGAGGCATATGACAACATATTTCAGGCAGTAAGGATTGCAGAACACGAGGATATAAGGCTTCCTGCAATGGTATGCATGGATGGCTTCATAATAAGTCACTCAATTGAGAGCATGGAGTTCCTGCCGGATGAGGTCATCAGGGATTTTATAGGGGAGTTCAAACCAAAATACCCGCTCCTCGATGTTGACAAGCCTGTAACTTACGGGCCACTTGTGCTTCCAGACTTTTATATAGAGTTCAAAAGGGCCCAGCATGAGGCCATAAACAAGGCAAAGAAGGTTACACTTGAGGTGGCCAGGGAGTTTGAAAAGATATCGGGCAGGAGTTACGGCCTCTTTGAGCCCTACAGGATAGATGATGCTGAAATTGCCATTGTCCTGCTCAACTCTGCAGCAGGTACTGCCAAGGACGTGGTAGATGCCTTCAGGGATAAGGGGATAAGAGTGGGACTGCTGAAGCCCCGGCTTTTCAGGCCGTTCCCCTATGAGGAGATTGCAGAGGCATTGAGTGACGCAAAGGTCATATGTGTATTTGACAGGGCTGATTCCTTTGGTGGTTTTGGACCTATGTACATGGAGATTGCCTCGGCCATGATGGCATCAGGCTCCAGCCCTCTGATGGTCAACAAGATTTACGGCCTCGGCGGCAGGGACTTCATGCCCGAAGATGCAGAGGCGGTTATCAAGGAGTTGACTGAAATCCTGGATACCGGTAAAGCAGGGACCCTGAAAGAATATATCGGAGTCAGGGAGTAATAACGATTGACTATCGACTATTGACGATTGAGTATTAAAAAATCGACAATTTAAAAAAGGAGCTAAAGATGTCAACACCATTGAGGTTAAAGGAACTTTCAAAAAAAGAGGATTTACTGACAGGCGGACACAGGCTCTGTGCCGGCTGTGGTGCACCCATAGCAATCAGGCAGGTGTTGCTTGCTGCCGATGTCCCCCTCGTAGCTGCAAATGCAACAGGGTGCCTTGAGGTCTCAACAACCATCTATCCTTACACTGCGTGGAAGATTCCATGGATACACAGCGCCTTCGAAAATGCGGCCGCCACAATCTCAGGGGTTGAGGCCATGTACAAGGCGTTAAAGAAAAAGGGCAAGATTGACCGCAAGATAAAATTTATTGCATTCGGCGGGGACGGGGGCACATACGATATCGGGCTTCAGAGCCTTTCCGGTGCCATGGAACGGGGACATGACATGGTATATATCTGCTATGACAATGGTGCATATATGAATACAGGAATACAGCGCTCAAGCGCCACCCCTTTTGGTGCCAATACAACCACATGCCCCGCAGGCAGGGTAATCCACGGCAAGCCCCAGAAAAGAAAGAATCTCACCAGGATAATGGCTGCACATGACATTCCTTATGTAGCGCAGACCACACCCGCACACTGGCGCGACCTTATGACAAAGGTAAGGAAGGCACTTGAGGTTGATGGTCCGGCCTTCATAAACATACTCGCCCCGTGCAACCGCGGATGGAGGACACCTACAAACAATGCAATAGAACTCTGCAGAATCGCCGCTGACACCTGTTTCTGGCCACTCTATGAATATGAAAACGGCAGGTTGACTGTAAACTACAAGCCAAAGGAAAAGAAACCGGTCACCGAGTTCCTCAAGACCCAGGGCAGGTTCAAACACCTCTTCTCACCTGACAGTAAAGACCTCCTGAAACAGGCTCAGGAAAATACCGATCATGAGTGGGATAAACTCCTGAGAGAGGCAGCTTGCCGGGCTGAAGAAGAAGGAACTGCAGAAGAAGGGAAATAGCCGGGTTGAAAATAATCGGCCTTTCTGTTAATGTAAAACAACAGGATTCATGAAAGCCATTACTGAAATGACCTTAAAAAGATCTGTCCGGGAGAGCAATGTCAGACTTTGTAATGTATGAGGAAGAGTTCCGGAGGGTCGATGAGGAATTAAGGAGACTCTACCAACTGGCCAATGCCAAGCTTGTCTTTCTCGTTGACAAAAACGGTCAACTAATCGCCTCAGCAGGTGATACCCACAATATTGATACAACTGCCCTTGCCTCTCTCACTGCCGGCAATATAGCTGCCACAGGTGGTATAGCAAAACTCCTCGGCCAGAAGGAGTTCTCTATCCTCTTTCACGAAGGTGACAGGGATAACATACATATATCCATTGTAGCAAACAAGGTAATCCTGGCAGTTCTCTTTGATCAACGGTCTTCCCTGGGAATTGTCAGGCTCAGGGTCAAAAAAGCTACAGGGGCATTAACCAGGATATTGCACGAGATGGACAAAAAGGCCTTGGGAGAAAACAGGGGAAGAGCGGAATTATCCCCCTTCGCCGAAATCACGGATGAAGATATTGACCAGCTTTTCAAGTAGGTGTTATTAGGTGTCCTTTATAAACTATTCCTCCAGAGAGATAAACTGCAAGATAGTCTATTATGGACCGGGCTTGTGTGGTAAAACCACAAATCTGCAATTCATTTATAAAAAAACCTCCCCTCAGCAGAAGGGCAAACTGATATCTCTTGCAACAGAGACCGAGCGGACCCTCTTCTTTGACTTCCTTCCCATTGCACTCGGTGATATGCGGGGTTTTAAGGTGAGATTCCACCTCTATACCGTCCCCGGACAGGTCTTTTATGCGGCAAGCAGGAAATTGATACTCAAGGGTGTGGACGGCGTTGTCTTTGTTGCAGATTCACAGATTGAGAGAACGGATGCCAATATAGAAAGCCTTGAGGACCTCAGGATTAACCTCGCTGACCAGGGATATGAACTCGAAAGGCTACCCTTCACAATACAGTACAATAAACGGGACCTGCCCAATGTTGTTCCTGTTGCGGAACTGGACAGTCTCCTGAATACTGACAAGGTTCCAGCCTTTGAGTGTGTGGCCACACACGGCAGGGGAGTATTTGAAACACTGAAGAATATCGGGAAGCAGGTCCTCATGGAACTGAAAAAACACTACTAAACTATCAGCCGGAGGGCCCGCTCATGAAATGTTATTACAGCAGGTGTCGTGCCGAAATAATCGCCGTCTATCTGAATGTGTGCATCCCCTGATACAACTATACTGTTCCCCTTTATGCAGCTTGTCTCCTCTGAACTCATACGCCCACCACTTATAACTTCAAAGACATCCCTGAGCAGGTCGCGCCTTTTACCCCCATGCATAATAGAAACATACAGGTGCGGTGCTCTCAGGCCCGCATCAGGGCAGACCCTGAAACTTCCGGCATAATATCCGGCATTACAGACAATAACCCCATATCCCTCGTATTCCCTGTCATCAACGACTATCCTGAGCAAGTCAGGGTGATATCTCATAAAACACTTGAGACCGCTTATCAGGTATGCCCCTTTACCTGACAGGCGCTTCAACCTCTGGTTCACCCTGTAAACGGCCTCGCCGTCAAACCCGATGCCTGCCATAAGAACAAAGTATTTATCATTTATCCTGCCGAGATGAACATACTCCGTCTTCCCGTTAAGGGCCTTCAGTGTGGCCTTATAAATATCAGCAGGAAAATCAAGTTCTCTGGCAAGGACGTTTGTGGTACCCGCAGGGATAAAGGCAACAGGCACATCTGTATAGGCTGTCCCGTTGACCACCTCATTAAACGTGCCATCCCCCCCTATGGCGAGTATCATCCCAGGGGATTTCTTTACAGCATCTTCGGCAATCTGCTCGGCATCACCCCTCTTGCCTGTATAAAAGATGGAGACGTCACTGAAGCTCTTCTTCAGCACCTCTATTGATAGCAGGAGTCTCTTCTCAGAGAAAGAACCCGAGGCCGGATTAACAATTAATACTGCAGATGAACTCATCAGGGTTAATTATATCATGAATATCCGATAACCTGGTGACCATAACGGGTGTCTCCTCAAGATACCTGACAACATCCCCCACAGTGCACTCTTCAGTAACGAAAAAAACCCTGCCGCCATTCATCCTGCCCTTCTCTTTTATGTGAGGCACCCTCACGTAACCGGTATTTTTTGAGGAGAGATAACCGGTTGTGTAAAAGGGGTCATCAGACACACACAGCTCTGCAACAATATGAGGGCAGGACGCCACCTTTGAAGCAAGCACAACGGCCTCACTCACAACAGTCCCGTCTGCATCTAATTTACCCAGAGATTCATATAATTCCGGCAACAAATCCGGCATAATGCCGAGCCTTGTGGCCCTGACCCCCCTTACCCTGTCAGGCTCTGCCCTGACACCACTGACTGCCCTTACAATTGCCGCCCCCCTCATGACATCCGTGGACTCTATTATGGACCTGGCCGAATTGAATGCCTCCCCGGAGACATCAAGACAGATCAGTCCCTCTTTAACAAATCTCCATGCCTCACTGTAATCTCCGATATTCACTGTATAAACCGGCTGCATCTCTATGAACTGCGGTTCCTCTTCAAGCCTCTCAACAGTAACCACAACCCTGTCAGGCTTACCCCTGTCATGGTGCAAAGCCCTTTGCAGATAAGCCGCTACCGTGTCCTGCAGCTCGTCCACCGGGTACAAGCCCTCGGCCCCCGAGATATGCAGCACCTCACCCTCAGATGCCCTCATCCTTATATTCCAGTACATAAACTAATCGTATCTCAGGCCCAGCATCTCAATCAGTCTTATATCATCTTCTGTACAGCGGCCTTTCAGTGTAAGGTAATTACCCGTCAGGAGAGCGTCGGCACCTGCAAGAAATACCATTGAGTTCAACTCCCCGAGGGTCTGCACCCGCCCGCCACAAAGCCTTATCTCTTTTCCAGGAAGAATAAACCTGTAGACACTTATAATCCTCAGTGCCTCTAATGGATGAAGTGGGGGAAGATGCCCCATCGGTGTCCCCTTCACCGGCATCAGAAAATTTATGGGGACGGAATCCACATTCAGATTCTTCAATGTAAAGGCCATACTGATCCTGTCGTCCCAGGATTCACCAAGACCAAAAATCCCTCCTGAACAGAGGGAAAGGCCGGCATTCTTCACAGCCATGATCGTCTTTATCTTGTCACTGTAGGTATGGGTGGTACAGACCTTCTGAAAAAACTCTTCAGAGGTCTCAAGGTTGTGATGAAAGCGTTCAAGACCTGCGTCTTTCAGTATCCTGAGTTCATCTTCATCAAGAAGACCGAGTGTGGCACAGGGCAGTAGACCAATCTGCCGGATCTCGCCAACTGCAGAGGCTATAACCTCTATTTCTTCTCCTGAAACCCTCTTTCCGCTCGTAACGATACAAAACCTCTTTGCACCGGAAAGCCTTGCCTCTTTCGCCCTGCGAAAGATTTCGCCCTGCCCCATCCAGGGATAGACACTTATACTTGTCCTGTGTCTGGTGGATTGAGCACAATAAGCACAATCTTCTGTACAGTTGCCGGACTTTGCATTCACAATTGAGCAGAGGTCAACTCTGTTGCCCCTGAAATGCTCCCTGACAGAGGTGGCGGCCTCAAATAAAGAATGCAGGGGCACAGCGGTATCATCTGCAAGAAAAGATGCCTCTTCCCCCGAGATATCTCCCCCGTTAAGTACCCTCTCTTTTAGCTCCGTCAACAATCCGCTCATTTAATCTTCAGTACCTTATCTCAAAATCCCTTAACTCACCCTTCCAGGACTCCCTTGCAACGTCTATATTGGTGACGTGAGCGCCGGGAGGCCCATTATAACACTCGGCTATGGCCTTCTCAACATCCTCCTCCTTCCCCTCAAAAACTGCCTCCACTCTCCCGTCAGGCAGGTTCCTTACCCATCCCCTGAGGCCTGACCTCAGGGCAAGCTCCAGTACAAACGCCCTGTAAAAGACACCTTGAACAACCCCTTCAATATAGAGATGCAACCCTGGATTATTCATAACTACATGGAGTTTTGGAGTATGACAGTGTTTTGGAAGTGTTGGAATTTGCATTTCTCCAGTTCCCCATCTCTCCAATACTCCAGCATTTTCCTCTATCACACACTCTGATAGTGCCGGGATATAAAATTCAGGAGTCCCTCCACCCTGCGAACAAGCACCTTCGTATCAGGGTCTGCCCCCTTGTTGACATAATTGGCAGGGGCAAGAAGTTCCATTTGTCTCTTAAGACCTTTATCCGCCTTGATTCCGGAGAAAAAGAGTATCGGGACCTTCTTTTTCTTCTTTTTTTCCTCAAGTGTCCTCAGGGTCCTTGCAGCAGTAAGACCATCCATCACCGGCATATTAAGATCAATTATTACAAATCTGATCCGGATATCACCGGACAGAAGCCTCGAATATTCTGAAACGAGTTCAAGGCCGTTGGAGACTGCTGTAACCTCACTGGCTAACACCTTCTTCAATATTAATTCTTTCAGCAGGGTCCTTGTGAATTTTGAGTCCTCTGCAATAAGTGCATATGTACCTGCTGCCCTCTTTCTATCTTCCCAGAGACTATCCGTACCCAGTATAAAGCCACAAAAGGTACAGGTAAGTTCCCTTCTCTCATTTCTTACCACAATATTGCAGGGGACATTCTCCCCGCAGCAGAGACAGTATTTCCTTTCTGGACCCATGTAATAATTTACAACTACTTGACAATATTTTCAAGTAAAAAGTATAGTTCTAGTCTTTTAAATTTCTTTATTCCCCCTATACATGGTAGTATATAACATTCGAATAAGAACCGGGGATATGAAAGCATGAGATAATGAGGCTACAGAATTATGAAAATAATTGTTTCCGGGATAGAAGAACACGGGATAGACCTGAATTTCTCTGAAAGGCTCTCCAGGAACTCTCTACTTGAATCCATAGGTCCTGTAAATGCTCATCTCCGGATAGACAGGCGGGGAGAAGAAATCCGGATTGAGGGAAACATTCAGGGCAGGGTAGCACTTCAGTGCAGCAGATGCCTGGTAAACTTCCGGAAGGAGCTGTCTCTCGATATCAACCTGTTATATCACCCCGCAGCAGAGGTGGCAAATGAAGTGACTTACGAAGTCTCCAGGGATGAGATAAACATAGGTTTTTACAGCAATGATGAGCTTGATATCACTCAGGTGATAAGAGAACAACTGATTCTTAATTTACCCATGAAGGCATTGTGTGATGAAACATGCAAGGGACTCTGTCCTGTATGTGGAGCCGACATGAATCTTCAGAGATGCGAATGCAGGTATGAGTCTGTTGACCCGAGACTGAAGAGTTTAAAGAAACTTTTATCCAAATAGAAAGGAGCAACAAAACATGGCAAATCCTAAATCCAGACACTCAAGGTGTCGCAGAGACAGGAGAAGGGCAAACTGGAAGGGAACGATTCTCTCCCTTATGAAATGCCCTGAATGCGGTGAACTCAAGCTGCCTCACAGGGTATGCACAGGTTGCGGCATGTATAATGACAGAAAAGTCATAAAGGTTATCGAAAAAACTGAAATATGAAGATCGTTCTTGATGCCATGGGAGGGGATTATGCGCCCCGTGTGACAGTGGAGGGAGCGGTTGAAACTGTCAATGATACCGAGGATATCGAGGTTATTCTTATCGGCCGGGAAGATCTGATTACAGAAGAACTGAGGCATAAACGTTATCCCCCGGACAGGATTTCCGTCAAACACGCCTCCCAGTTGATAGCCATGGATGAACCAATATCAGTGGCTGTCAGACGAAAGAAGGATTCATCGATAAAGCGGGGAATAGAGATGGTCAAGAAAGGGGAGGCACATGCCTTTGTAAGCGCAGGCCACTCAGGTGCAGTAATGGCCTTTGCACTGTTACTTCTGGGTACGGCTGAAGGAGTTAACCGGCCTGCCATAGCTACCACCATGCCAACCCTTAAAGGGCCTTTTGTTCTCATCGACGCAGGAGCAAACGTAGACTCCGAGGCATCAAACCTGCTGCAGTTTGCTTTAATGGGAAATGCCTACTGCAGAAATGTCCTTGGAGTACAGAAACCCAGAGTTGCACTGCTGAGCATTGGGGAGGAAGACACAAAGGGGAATGAACTTACCAAAGAGGCATTCAGGCTTTTAAAGAATACAGGTTTGCACTTTGTCGGCAATATAGAAGGCAAGGATATCTTCAGTGGCAATGTCGATGTTGTTGTATGCGACGGTTTTATCGGAAATGTGGTGCTTAAGGTCAGTGAAGGCCTGGCTGAGACAATCATGAAGATGCTAAAACAGGAGATTGCAGATATCGCCACGGGCCGGCTTGCCTATCTGTTTATGAAACCGGCCCTCAAGAACTTTAAAAAGAAGACCGATTATGCCGAGTATGGAGGCGCCCCTCTGCTTGGAATCAGGGGAACATGCATAATCAGTCATGGGCGGTCTTCATCCAAGGCAATAAGAAATGCACTGAAGACAGCCAACATATCCGCCCGGCTCAGGGTGGATGAGATAATATCCTCTGAACTCAGGAAAAAGGGCAAGAGTTCCAGTCCGGTAGCCAAGGCCACAGCATAGGGACCGGTCAGGATATCGTCTCAATGCAGGGGAAATAAAACAATCTATTAAGGAGTTTTGTATTGTTAAAGGCCAGGATCACCGGAACCGGGTTATATGTCCCCAAAAAGGTTCTAACAAACTTCGACATTGAAAAAATGGTGGACACCTCCGACGAATGGATCAGGGAGAGGACCGGCATCAGGGAAAGGCGGATTGCCGCAAAGGAAGAAGCAGCCTCAGACCTCGCACTGATGGCATCAAATGAGGCCCTCAAATCTGCGGGACTGAAAGCAAGAAAGCTGGACCTTATAGTCGTTGCCACAGTCAGCAGTGATATGCTCCTGCCCTCCACCGCCTGTATACTTCAGCACAGGATAGGCGCAAAAAAGGCTGCGGCATTTGACGTAAATGCCGCCTGCTCCGGGTTTATCTATGCCCTCTCAACAGCAGATGCTTACATTCGGGCAGGAATATACAGGAGGGTACTTGTAGTAGGTTCCGAGGTACTTTCACGGATTACCGACTGGTCGGACAGGAGCACCTGCGTGCTGCTTGGCGACGGGGCAGGCGCTGTAGTCCTGGAGGCAACAGACGGAGACAGGGGGATACTCTCTGTCAAGCTCAATGCCGACGGTTCGATGTGGGACCTTCTTCACATACCGGCCGGGGGATCGAGAATGCCTGCAACAGAAAAGACGGTAAAAGAGGGTCTCCACTATATAAAGATGAGGGGAAACGAGACATTCAAGGTAGCTGTGAGGACATTGGAAAAACTGGTGCTGAGCACCCTGAAAGAGCATAAATTAAAACCCGAGGACATCTCTCTGCTCATCCCCCATCAGGCAAACCTCAGGATAATCAGTGCCACGGCAAAGAGACTCGGGCTGGGGCTTGAAAAGGTAATGATCAATCTTGACCGCTATGGCAACACCTCTGCCGCCTCAATCCCCATAGCTCTTGATGAGGCTGTCAGGTCAGGCCGGGTCAGAGAGGGTGATTATATCATCCTTGAGGCCTTTGGCGGTGGATTGACATGGGCCTCTGCATTGATAAAATGGTAGCACAACTACAACCCACCGCCATCTGTTAACCCCTCGTTACGAGCCCCTCTTTTCAAGAAAAGGCTTTATCAGGTCAATAGGAACAGGGAAGATAATTGTTGAATTCTTCTCTGAAGATATCTCTGTCAGCGTCTGAAGGAATCTCAACTGCAGTGTGGCAGGTTCGGTTGCAATAATCTTTGCAGCATCTGCAAGTTTCTGGGCAGCCTGAAATTCACCTTCTGCATGGATTACCTTTGCCCTGCGCTCCCTTTCAGCCTCTGCCTGTTTGGCAATAGCCCTCTGCATCTCAACAGGAAGGTCAACATTCTTGACCTCAACGGCCGTTACCTTTACACCCCAGGGTTCTGTCTGAAAATCTATGATCCTTTGCAGTTCCGCATTGATGGCATCCCTCTTGGAGAGCAGTTCATCAAGCTGACTCTGTCCGAGAACGCTCCGGAGTGTTGTCTGGGCTATCTGGCTCGTACCAAAATAGTAGTCCTCGATTGCGGTCACTGCCTTTATAGGATCCATCACCCTGAAATATACAACGGCATTGACCTTTACCGTAACATTGTCCTCTGTTATAACATCCTGCGAAGGCACATCCATTGTTATTGTCCTGAGACTGACCTTGACAAGCTTATCGATTATCGGCCATATAATCACAAGTCCCGGCCCTTTCACCGGAATAATACGTCCAAGCCTGAAGACAACCCCCCTCTCATACTCCTTGAGTACCTTGATAGAGCTTGCAAGGAAGTAAAGAACAACTACGATAATAAAGACAAGGCTCAAAAACTGCGGTGGAAAAATCATCTCCTCTCCTCCTTTCTGACTTTTATTCTGAGTCCCGAAACAGACTCAACGATCACCTTTTCTCCCTTTTTAACCGGCTCATCACTGTATGCCCTCCAGTATTCTCCGTGCACAAGTGCCATACCGTCTTCAAATATATCTGTATGGGCAACTCCCTCAAGCCCCACAAGCCCCTCAACCCCTGTTACGGGTTTTCTCTTCCACGCCTTTACCACAAGACCAACGGTTACAGAGAAAAAGAAGGCCGTTATTAGTACTGCCGGCACAATAAGGTATATGGAGAGTTTAATAAAAGGGTCCGGACTTTCAAACAGCATTATAGAGCCTATAATCATGGATATAATACCACCGATGGTCAGTACTCCACCGGATGTTATCTTTATCTCCAGGATAAAGAGGATTACGGCAAGGACAATAAGAAGAAGCCCCGCATAATTGACAGGTAAGGTCTGAAAGGCATAAAAGGCAAGTATAAGGCATATTCCGCCCACCACCCCCGGAAATATCGAGCCCGGGTTTGTGAATTCAAAGAAGAGGCCATAGAAACCGAGGAGCATTAATATATAAGCAATATTGGGATTGCTTATCAAGGCAAGTATCTTCAGCCTCAGGCCCATCTCTTTCCTTACAACTGCAGCCCCTCTGGTATGAAGCACCCTCTCTCCTGCCGGGGTTTTCACCTTCATACCGTCAATCCTGTCAAGGAGGTCTCCAATATCCTTGCTCACAAGGTCTATCACCCCGAGTTTCAGTGCCTCACCGGCAGTGATAGAAACGCTCTTTCTTACGGCATCTTCGGCCCATTGCACATTCCTGCCGCGCCTTTCAGCAATGGATTTTATATAGGCCACTGCGTCATTTGTTACCTTCTCAACCATGGTCTTGTCCATCTTGCCACCGA
>UOGI01000058.1_pt1 | contig 15127 bp, 16 predicted proteins | sample 1989621 | NCBI WGS metagenome assembly UOGI01 (sample SAMEA4712198, study PRJEB27164) | hydrothermal vent metagenome | biome: marine basaltic hydrothermal vent biome; feature: marine hydrothermal vent; material: mineral | place: Pacific Ocean | collected 2011-06-14/2011-07-23 | depth 1691 m
AGTGGATGCCACCGGGGCAAAGGTGGTAAGGGTGAATGACATAAAACTGGAAGGATTTGAGGGAAAGGCCGTACTCGTAGCAGTAGACGTCGGAATGAGGGGAATCCTGAGGAGGCTGGGCATTGAACGGCAGGGAAACGAGTTTTTTAAACTCTTCAGGATAGAGTTGCCACATAATCTGATAAGCTGGACCTATATCCAGCCACTTGAGCCAAAACTCAAGACCATTGCACTGACGGTGCCGAGACAGATGCTTGCCAACCTGCACCCCGCAGATATTGCCGAGATTATAAGCTCCGTCTCCAGAGAGGAAGGAACGAGCCTGTTTACAGACCTTGACCTGAAGACCGCTGCCGAGACCCTTTCCGAGCTTGAGCCGGATGTGCAGGCGAGCATAATAACAGAGATGGAACCGGAGAAGGCATCGGACATAATTGAGGAGATGCCCCCGGATGAGGCAGCAGATATCCTCGGAGATCTGCCGACAGAAAAGATGAAGGCCCTCCTTGAAAGTATAGACCAGGAAGATGCAGAGGATATACAGGAGCTCCTGGAACACGAAGAGAATACCGCAGGGGGCCTGATGACAAATGAGTTCATTGCCTATGAACCGGAGATCAAGGTCTCCGAGGCCATTGAGAGGTTCAAGAGAGACGCTGCCGAAATAGAGACAATATATTATATATACATAATTGACCCCGATGAGAAGTTGATCGGCGTCCTTTCCCTCAGGGAGCTCATCCTTGCAGATCCGGGGAAAACCCTTTCGGATATAATGGTTACAAACCTGAAGACCCTCAAGCCTGAGGATAACGAAAATGTAGTGGCGGCAGCCATATCAAAGTATAACCTCGCAGCAATACCGGTTGTCGACAATAATAATGAGCTGCTCGGTATTGTCACAATGGATGACATTATAGACAGGATACTGCCACCAAAGGCAAAGCGAAAGCGTAAAAAGGTCTGAATCAGTCACCTGTCGTCAGTCTCTGGTCACTCCGTACCTTGTACTTTTCCGGCACTAATCGTTTCAGAACGAAGTAATGACAAAGAATGCCACAGGCAAAACATGAAAAGATATTTTATAAGGATAGCTCTTTTTTTCTCTGTGTTTGGTCCCGGGATAATCACCGCCAACATTGATAACGATGCCAGCGGGATTACCACTTACTCTGTTGCCGGCGCAAGGTTTGGCTATGCACTCTTGTGGACACTCCTTCCAACCACTGTCTCGCTGATAGTTGTGCAGGAGATGATCGCCCGCATGGGCGTTGTTACCGGCAAGGGGCTCTCGGATCTTATCAGGGAAAACTTTGGGGTAAAAGTCACCTTTTACATGATGTTGGGACTCTTTGCTGCAAACCTCGGCACAACAATTGCCAATCTCGCGGGCTGGGCTGCAAGTATGGAGATGCTTGGATTCAGCAAGTATGCAATGGTACCGGTTGGCTCAATAGCCATATGGTTACTTGTCACAAAGGGTACATACCGTACAGTGGAGAGGGTCCTTCTTCTGGCATGTATCATTTACATCGGCTATGTGGTATCCGGGATCATGGCAAAACCGGACTGGTCCCTTGTATTCAAGAGACTGGTAGTACCTGAAATCAAGACAGACCCTGAGTACATCATGTTGACAATAGCAATAATCGGCACAACCATCACACCCTGGATGCAGTTCTACCTCCAGTCCTCTATTGCTGAAAAAGGTATTAAAAAGAAGGACTACGGGGCCTCAAGACTGGATGTGGTGCTGGGGTGCGCTATCACGGACATAGTCTCCTTCTTCATAATTGTTACCTGTGCCACCGTCCTGTTCCCGGCTAACATAAGGATTAACGAGGCAAGCGAGGCAGCCATGGCGCTAAAACCCTTTGCAGGCAGGTTTTCATCCCTTATCTTTGCAGTAAGCCTTGCAAATGCCTCGTTGCTTGGAGCAATTATCGTCCCCCTGGCAACTGCCTACTATACGTGCGAAGCAATGGGATGGGAGGCAGGCGTCAACAAGACCTTTAAAGAGGCCCCCCAATTCATGTGGATTTATACTTCAATTATCATAATTGCCTCGTTTCTGGTTCTGATCCCCGGCGCTCCCCTTGTTACGCTTATGGTCATGTCCTCTGTGGTCAACGGCCTTATCCTTCCCTTTGTCCTGTTTTATGCATTGAAGCTGGCGAACAACAAAAAAATCATGGGGGATTATACCAACTCACGCATCTTCAATATCATCGCATGGGCCACGGTCAGTGTTATCGTAATTCTCACTATATTAATGCTATTGTTTATTTTTGTGTTATAATTTCAGCATTGAGGGGGGAGTAATTGCCCGTCAGTCAATTCAACCAATCCGACCAGGTATAAACCTGCAATACAAAAGGACATGGACAAGAAGTCAATTATTTTTAAAACCATCGAATGGGCAGACAATCGGGTAAGGATTCTTGATCAGAGCAGGTTACCCCTTGAGGTCGTATACATAGACTGCAGCGATTACAGAATGGTGGCGGATGCCGTCAAAACCCTTAAGATCCGGGGGGCTCCTGCCATCGGGATTGCTGCAGCAATGGCAGTGGCCCTATCTGCACAGGATATAAAGGCAACCTCTTTTGAAGAGTTTATGACCTCCCTCAAACCCCTTATGGATACAATGATATCTACAAGACCGACTGCGGTTAATATCCGCTGGGCCATGGACAGGATAAAAGCGCTCCTGTTGAGGAATCGGCATCAGGGTATAGAGGCCCTGAAGAAAATGCTCATTGACGAGGCAAAGGCCATACTTGAAGAAGACATCACAGCAAACAGGGCAATCGGAAACTGGGGGGCTGAGTTTATAAAGGACGGCGCAACTGTCCTGACACACTGCAACGCAGGTGCACTCGCAACCGGGGGCTACGGTACAGCCACAGCACCTATTCTTGTTGCCAGGGAGCAGGGAAAAGAGGTGCAGGTTATTGCTGATGAGACAAGGCCCGTGCTTCAGGGGGCAAGACTGACCACGTGGGAGCTGCTGCAGACAGGCGTGCCGGTAACCCTCATAACCGACAACTCTGCCGGAGCACTAATGAAAAAGGGCATGATAGACTTGTGTATAGTGGGAACAGACCGTACTGCAGGAAACGGTGATGTAGCAAACAAGATAGGCACCTATTCCGTGGCTGTCCTTGCAAAGGAGAATAATATTCCCTTTTATGTCGCTGCCCCCTTAAGCAGTATTGATTTCAGCATCCCCTCCGGGGAGGAGATACCGATAGAGCAACGCCCTGCTGAAGAGGTAACACACATATATGGTCACCCGGTTGCACCGGAAGGAGTCAGGGTTATCAATATGGCCTTTGACGTTACTCCTGCAAGGTATATCAGCGCTATAATCACTGAAAAGGGAGTTTTTAAGCCCGGTGACTTAAAAAAACTGACGCTCAAAGGAGTAAATCTCTCAGAGTTGAGACTAAAGCCTTGACTTTAGACTCAATTATCCCCTATCATGTCAACTGTATGTTATGCTATATATAACAAATCTTACAGATACCCCTAATAAAAAGGTATGCCAGAACTAATCTGTGATGTAAACACCGTGTTTTCCACTTATTCAGGAGAACTTGGCAAGGTAGAAACCGAACTCCTGAATCTGTTCAATAGTTCAGCTCTAATGATACCCTCCATCGGAGGCCATGTTGTTCGAAGCGGGGGCAAGAGACTCCGTCCGCTTTTCCTTGTACTCAGTGCGGAATTATGTGACTACAAAGGGCACCCCCGGATTATCCTTGCAAGTGTCATTGAGGCTATCCACACGGCATCCCTGCTCCACGATGATGTGGTTGACAGCGCAGAACTAAGGAGGGGCAGACCCACGGCACACTCTATCTGGGGCAACCAGGTAGTGGTCCTTGTAGGTGATTTCCTCTATTCCAACGCCTTAAGAATAGCCGTTCACCAGGAGAATCAGGAGATTATGGAGGCCCTTTCAGAAGCAACTGCCAGGATGACGGAAGGAGAACTGCTTCAGTTGAGCCGGATCGCCGATCCGGAGATCAAGGAGGGAGAATACCTGCAGATAATATCGGCCAAGACAGGGGCGCTTATCTCTGCTGCATGCACGATCGGGGCTATACTCGGTAATAAAGATAGCCGATATGTAGAGGCCCTGTCCAGATTCGGCATGAAAACCGGAATGGCCTTTCAGATGATGGATGACATCCTTGATTACATGGCCGTTGAATCAAGGCTCGGCAAGAGACCCGGCAAAGACCTTGAAGAAGGAAAGATAACCATGCCCCTTATATACCTCCTGCAGGTATGCAACAAAGAGGAGAAGAGGGAAGTGAAAGAGATAGTGACCGGCATGGGCGTGGATCAAGGAAGTGACGGCAGCCTGGCAAGACTTGGTTTCCTTTTTCGTAAATATAACACAATTGAAGAATCAATGAATCGCGCCAAGGGCCTTGTACAGGAGGCAAAAGAGTCACTTGAGGTCTTTGCTTCCTCTCCCGCCAATGAGGCACTTTTCTGCCTTGCTGATTATGCCCTGTTCAGGAGCAGCTAATGCATCCCCTTGTATCACTTGCCAAAAGGGCTGTAGAGGAGTATGTCAAACACGGGTATGTTATTAATGCACCCGCGGAGTTGACACCGGAGATGCAGGAAAGGGCAGGGGTATTTGTATCGCTGAAAAAAGCCGGACAACTCAGGGGATGTATCGGCACCTTTGCTCCCACAACGGCAAACGTGGCAGAGGAGATAATCAAGAACGCAATTGCCGCCGCCACTCAGGACCCGCGGTTTGCCCCTGTTGATGAAGAGGAATTGGAGACACTCACTTACTCGGTTGACGTATTGTCGGAACCCGAGCAGGTAACGGATTTAAAACAGCTTGACCCCGAAAAGTACGGTGTTATTGTCGTTAAAGGGTTACAGAAGGGTCTCCTCCTGCCGGATATTGAGGGGGTTACAACTGTAGACGAACAGTTGAGGATAGCCAGGATAAAAGCCGGAATATCTCCTCATGATGAGGAGTGCGTGATTTACCGCTTTAAAGTCAAAAGATACCATTGAACGAAAAGACCAGACTTGAACAGGAACTTGAGAAGGTTCAGAATAAGGGCAAACAATGGAGAGGCATAGTCGCCCTGCTCTTTGTCCTTTTACTGCTTGCCGCCCTGTATATAGTCAATCTCCGGCAAAAGCTCTATGATGCCCATGAGATGATCAGGACGTTAAACCTCAAAACCGATACACTGGGCCTTGAAATAGAGACCTTACAGGTTGATACCGCAAGATGTTCAGATGCCTTAACCGTTCCGGAAGAGGCGGGGAAAGAGAAACAGGGACTCAATTTAATCCCGGAAGGCCCTGAAAAAACAATTGGAGAATCGAAGGACCTTCAACCTTAACTTGTTGAATTTTCAAGAGAAATGGGAACTGAAGAGGCTGATTTTCGCAAAGAGGTAAATGGGTTACATGCAAGGCTCGGCAGCCTGAATCCATATGAGTTATTAGGTATCCCGCCGGGTGCTGATACAGAAACCCTGAAACGCAGCTATTACAGAATGGCCCGCCGGTTTCACCCGGACCGTTATTACAGCTCTGCACAGGACGAACTGAGGCATAAATTAACAGACCTCTTTGATGCCATAAGCAGGGCATATGAAACCCTCAAGCAAGGGGTTCCCGGCGAGGAGGCCCCCTCCACCAGGACAGACTCATCAGAAGCAGAGCTTCCGGCACATTGGAAGGAAACTCAGGCTGAGGAACAATACCGGAGAGGAGTCCTTGAATACAAAGCCGGTAACTACTGGCAGGCTATTGATGCATTTGGATGGGCAACGCGGCTGAATCCGAAAAAACCCAAATACTGGAGCCGCCTCTCTCTTGCACTGACAAAAATCCCCGGAAGACTCAAACAGGCTGAAGAGGCAATTCTTGAGGCAATAAAACTTGAACCCTTCAGGGCCGATCACTATGCCCGGCTCGGAGGCATATACCTCAAGGCCGGGCTAAAAAAACGTGCAAGGACGCACTTTGAAAAGGCCCTCAGGTTTGACTCCGGAAATGAAGAAGCATTAAAAGGGCTTGAAGAGCTTGGGGCGCTCAGTTAGAATTCAGGAAAGACCTTGATGGTCAGCGTCTCCAAACCGTTAACCTGACAGCTTGCAGCCAAAATCCCACCTTCTATGTATTCCAGGTGGAAGTCTCCATACCCCTGGGCCACAAGACTCTTTGCATTAGCAGGACAGCCCTCTTCACACCCGACAACTCCTCTGGCCATCTTTGGAAGCAGACCCTCAAGATTCAGACCCTCCAGTTGCAGCCTCTTTTTGTCCGCAAAGTCCCTTATCTGCGCTATCACAGCGGCTGTATCCATATGAAAGGGGTTTTCTACAGTTATTGAAAGAGATTCTCGCTCAATAGTGACTTCTATATCCATTATCCCTCCTTGACTCCAGGTATATTACTTTCCCGGCAGCATTGTCATCCTTCGGTTCCTCGTAGTATCCGGGACCCTCAGCAACAATAACCCCCTCTTTCGGTCTCTCTTTCGCGGTATCAGGGATTATGATTCCTGCCGGGGTCTTTTCTTCTTTTTCGACCCTGAGCAAACCCCGGTCATGAAGTGGCCTCAGCTTCATAAGCAACCTCCTGTGTTTGTAATAAACCTTGTCCCCTGCCCTTCATCAGGCAACGGTCACCTTATGAGAAAGAAACTCGTTTACCTCTTTCAGTATCTCCTCAACAGGCGGGATATCTTTAAACCATTCCCTGCCTGTTATCTCATTTGTGCATGCGGCATATACCATTGAGATCAATGCCCGGAGCCTTTCCGGGAGGGGCCTGGGACTTTCCTTAACGAGTTCCTTCCACCTCATCCTGTCCCTTTCCTTGGCCTCCTCTACAGCATGGTACCACCGTGTATTCCGGTAATAAATCCTTGCAATCTCCTTGCTCACGGGAATCCCCTTATATGTGAACCTGCACTCGTCAAGGGTGCCAAGGACATCTACCAGCAACAGTCTTCTTTCAGGGTCAAAGCCAAGCTCTATCTTTCCATCTTCATTTTTAAGCCCTATCCTCGAAAATTCGTCGGTAATCATCCTGTTCACAGACAGGGCAATCTCTTTTATCTCATTGAGCTCTCTCTCCGACAGCCCTGCTATGCGCCTGGCCTCTTCCCAGGTAAGATATCGGTCGGTAATCTCCAGCTTGGTGGATACATCCAGAACAGGCTTCCTCAGTTCCTCACCAGGGACCGGCATCCTGTTTAAACCAAAGTCCTCAGGCCTCACCTCTCCGCTCCTCAGGCGTTTAAGTATACTGCTTCCCTCAGGAATGGAGTTCCTGTAGATAATCTCAAGCGGGATAAGAAAGTTGCCCCTTTGCCCCTCATAACATGAATAGTCATACCTGCCTTCACGGCACTCAGGCTTTAAGACCCTGAGCAGCCTTATCTCCATTGTGGTTGAGGGCCTCTGCAGTTCAAAGAGCGGCTTGCCCCTGTTGTCCTCAACAAGTCCAAGATAATGGGTCCTTATCCCTGTTTTCTCCAGTTTTTCAAAGAAATATGAGCTTAACAGGGCGATTGAGGCCCCTTTGTCGGGGATAAGATCCGGCATCTCGCCCCAGTCAAAGACAGAGTACCTGTCCGAGAAGTGAAACCTCCCGATACCGGGCACGTCCCCTTCCGGGGATTTTACAACTTCAAGGTCCTTAACGCTACCCACCGCTTACCTCCTCATCATCCCTTTCTATGCGCTCTCTTGCCTCAGCCTGATATTTTTTAACCCGCTCCTGTATTTCCGGCTCCCTACGGCCCAGAATCTTTGCTGCTGCGAGGGCCGCCCCCTCAGGGTCGAGCACCACAAGGGGAGCCACTGCCGAGGGCATCCTGAGGCTTGAAAAGATATCCACCCCTGCAAAGCTCTCACTGTACGGGGGACAGGCAATAACAGGACAGTGTGTCTGGGCATCGGCAAATCCGCTCAGTGCATTACTCCTGCCTGCAACCGTGATGAATACAACATCCTCTTTCTCGTACTTCTTTATAATTTCATAACACCTCATCGGCGCCTTATGCGCAGAGGCAATCCTCAGGACCGCCCCGACCCCCAGGCCCTCAAGTGCAGAGGCAATCCTCTCAGACCATTGAAGATCGTTTTTGGAGCCCATTATAATCACTGCTTTTTGCAATATCCTGCCTCCTGAATATCTGCGGTCAAGGTCTCTCTTTTCTTTGCCGTGGAGAATGCAGCCCGGACCACTTTTTTACAGCCTGCGATTGCATATTATAACCGATTTTCACCAAAAAATAGCATCCTTTCATCTACATGTATTTTCCGGTCATCTATACGTATTTTCCGAAACGCCGCCAGAAAAAAAATTGCAGTTAATGAAAAGGGGGGGCCTGGCGAAGAGTTTAAAGGGGTTTGAGGCTGCGCCCCTCCCTTTAAACCTCACCTGTTATAATAAACCTGATTAAAATCATAACTTATAGCAAGCCCGGGGATATAAAATAGGAGGGTGACGACAGAGGAGAGACAAGGCCCCTTTTTAAGAACGTTTAGCGGCAGGCCCTACCTGAGGTTTCTGCGGTACCTGATACAGTGGGGCGTTGTTATTATCGTAATATACGGAGGAATGAGCCTTTACGGCTTTCTAAAATATATTCAGGCTGGAAAACCGCCCCTTATTGAAAAACCCCTCTCTGTTGAAGGATTTATGCCTATCGGGGCATTTATGGCCCTGAAGCTCTGGATAGCTGAAGGCCTGTTTGACCCTGTTCATCCGGCAGCCCTTGTCATCTTCATCTCTGCACTCCTTACGGCCCTGTTTTTAAAAAAGGGGTTTTGTGGATGGATATGCCCGGTGGGTACAATCTCCGAGCTCGCCTACAAGGCAGGCAAGGGCATATTTGGAAGGAATTTTTCCCCGCCGAAGTATATCGATTATCCCCTGAGGTCAATAAAATATCTGCTGATGGCGTTTTTCTTCTATGTAATCCTTATAAAGATGTCACCTGAATCCATCCGGGCCTTTCTCCTTACCCCATACTGGATGGTGGCGGATTTAAAGCTCCTCATATTCTTTACAGCGATGTCCGTAACAACCCTCACCGTGCTGATGGTTCTCCTGTTTTCTTCCCTCCTTGTCAAAAATTTCTGGTGTCGCTATCTCTGCCCCTACGGCGCACTGCTTGGGCTTCTGAGTATTTTAAGTCCTGTAAAGGTGACAAGAGACCCTTTAAGGTGTGTTCACTGTCACAGGTGCACAAGGAGCTGCCCGGCCCTTCTGCCTGTTGAAGACAGGCAACGGATATCTTCTCCTGAGTGTACCGGGTGTCTTACCTGCGTAAGCCTCTGCCCGGCCCAGGGGGCACTTGACCTCGCCCTCCCGGGAAAGAGGTGGCTTAACCCCGTAATTTACATCCTGCTCATCATCACACTCTTTTGGGGTGGCATCATGACTGCAAAGGCCGCAGGTTACTGGAAATCAAATGTCACATATGAGCAGTATGGAAAGATTGTTCCCCACCTGAAGGAGCTTGAGCATCCATGACATAACAACAAACCTGCACGTTTAACTAACGAATAAGCTTGCTTAGCCTCGCCTTCTGTTTCTCCAGAGTCTTCTGACCCTCTTCGATGGTCCTGAGAACACTCTCCTTCATATCCTCTGTTAAGTCCTTGCCTCTGGATATAATCTCCGTCGTCTTCTCATTAACATCCTCGATAAAGCCTCCTATAGTCTCAATCGTATCCTCAGCCACTTCCCTTGCCTCTCTTTTGACCTTCTTTGCCGTCTTTGAAATATCACGCCTTGTCTTCCTGCCTGATTGCGGTGCATAAAGGAGTGCAATCAATGAACCAACAAGCCCCCCTATAAGAAAGGCACCGGTCACTTTTGCCAAATCATCTCTTTCCATTCAACCCTCCTTTTACCTCCCGGAATAGATATTTAAAATTTGAACAGGTCTCTATAATCAAATTCATAGCTTATACCAAATGAAAAGACATCTTCTCCATAGTTATCCGCAACACAGGCCTTATTCGTCAGGCCCCCGTTGGAGATATGTGTATATGTAAGATATGGTTGCCATTTTCCTGCTTTCCAACCCGTTCTTGCCCTTAAGAGGAAGTTGGTGTTGGAGCCAAGCCTGGGGCATTCTCCCTCTTCAATATTCATCCCCCCCCGGTGTACATAAGCCACCCCAAAACCAACGGCTACTACAGCTTTGCCGAATCTTGCCTCAGCTCCAAGATTCCCTCCAATCCAGCCTGCACCGTCAAAAATCCCTCCGAGGAGCTCGGTATGCAGCCATTTTACCCGATTTCGGATTGGCTGACCGCGAACTCCAACCGTCCATATATCCTCTGACCTGGCAAAGGCGGGGCTCCACGGAGAATCCCCGTTACTCAGGAAATCCCCTCTGCCATACTCTGTAAATACCTCCATTGCTGATGCTTCTTCGGCAAAACAGACCATAACAATAACAAGGAAAAAAAAACAAAAGATAACCTTTGCAAGTTCTTTTGAGGCTTTTCTATCCATATCCCCTTTTTTTAATATGAACGCTATCGGTGCACTATCTTCTCCAGTGCTCCTGTCCATATCGAATAACCTTTACCACTTAAGTGTATTCCGTCTTCAAGGAAATACTCCTTCACTGCCTTGCCCTTTATGTCTACAAAAAGACTGTAAATATCCAGAAACCCGGCACTTGTTTCCATGCTCATTTCCCTGATGGATTGGTTCATCCTTTGTATGTCTTCACCTGTTATCCACTCCAGCGCGATGGGCAGGATGCTGTGAACATAGATGCCGGCTTCCGGATAAGCTGCAGATAATTTCTCTATAATTTTCCTGTAAACATCCAGAAAATCAAAGTCTTCCATGGCCACATTGTTCGTCCCTGTCATGATAAAAACAAGGTCGGCATGCGGATATTCCCTTATAATCCCATCAACCCTTGAAAGGAGCCCTTCCACTGTCTCGCCGGCCACACCAAGGCTTGCAACCCTGTGACCAGGGAACCTGTCCTGCCAGTCGAAAAACTCTATAAGAGAATGTCCTAAAAAGAGGATGTCCTTTGAATGCATATCGTTATGGTTTCAGGCCTTTTATTGCTGGTTAAGAAGGGTTGTAGTCTGTGAAAATCTGCATCCCGGGACTTTTCTAATATTTATATAATTTTTAATACTGGTGGGCAGGGACGGAATCGAACCGCCGACACGAGGCTTTTCAGGCCTCTGCTCTACCGACTGAGCTACCTGCCCTCCTGTTGGAACAAAAATGGAAAATTAAAAACAGGGAGTATTGCCGTACCCACCGGGGTCTGAACTCTCTTATATATAAATAATAAAAGTGATGATTATGATAAAATAATTGACCTGAAAAAGGCAATTTCATTAGAAAGAGGTCTATAAACAAATTGTTCAAAATACACCCCTCAAGGTATTTTCCTGCCGTCCTCTCGGGAACAGCCCTTGTATTTGCATTTCCAACATTCAATATATCCATGCTTGCATGGATATGCATTGTTCCCTTTTTGATCTCCCTCTACAGTATGGATGGACATACAGCCTTTCGTGCAGGTCTCTTCTTCGGACTACCTTATTTCTTCGGCACCCAGTCATGGATATATTACTCAGTGAACCACTACGGTGGCGTATCTCTGCTGCCGAGCCTACTGATAGTCCTGCTCCTAAGCCTGTATGAAAGCCTTTATACGGCCATCTTCGGCTTTCTGTTTGCAAAGGCCGTAAAAAGAACAGACCTTCCCCTCACTATAATAGCCGCCCCGCTATGGTGTTCCCTTGAATATATACGTGGATATCTATTTTCCGGCTTTCCATGGTCCCTGCTTGGTTATACCCAATATAATTCTCTCCCGATTATTCAGATTTCGGATATAACAGGCGTCTACGGTGTTTCATTTCTTATCATCCTCGTCAATGCGTCTCTGGCAGATATCTACTTGCTGAAGGTGCGTCAAAAGGAAAAACCCCTCTTCCCGTACTGGAAAACCCTTTCCTCAGTAGCAGTCACCGCCGTACTTATCGCTGCAACCCTCCTCTATGGTGTTTATAAATTGAGGTCTGTCGGTACGGAAAAGAGTGATACCAGGCAGGTAAGAATCAGTATCATTCAGGGCAGCATAGAACAGGACAGGAAATGGAACCCTGCCTACCAGAGAAAAGTCTTTAATATATATAAAAGACTTACATTAGAGGCACTTAAGGAGAATCCGGACATGGTTGTGTGGCCGGAAACTGCCCTGCCCTTTTATTTCGGCAGAGACAAGGAGCAAACAACGGAACTAACAGAGTTTGTAAAAAAATCCGGCGTCCCCCTCTTGACCGGCACCGTCCTGGTGAGAAACAGACCTGTTACCAAAAACCGGGATGGAAATTCAAACAATGGATACATGCTGTCAAACAGCGCTGTTCTTATTAACAGCGCTGGAAAGCTGACCTACACTTATGATAAAATACATCTGGTACCCTTTGGTGAATATGTGCCTCTTAAAAGCACCCTGTTCTTTTTAGACAAGCTCGTAAAGGGTATAGGAGACTACATACCCGGCAAAAATTATGTTAAGGCCGAACTACCTTGGGGGCAGTTCGGTACGATTATTTGTTATGAGGCTATTTTCCCGGGCCTTGTCAGAAAATTTTTCAGACACGGGGGGAATCTCATCGTCAATATAACCAATGATGCCTGGTTCGGAAGGACCAGTGGGCCCTATCAGCATTTTTCGATGTCGGTCTTCAGGGCTGTTGAAAACAGAAAGCCCCTTGTAAGGGCGGCAAATACCGGTATATCGGGTTTTATAGATGCAACAGGGAAGGTTTTAAAAAAAACAGGGCTTTTTAAAGAGACATATATAACAGAAGATATCCTGATAAATGACGATATCAGTTTCTATACAAGATTTGGAGATATGTTCAGCTTTTTAAATATTATATTCACCGTATTGCTTTTTATAAGCTTGCTGAATAAAGTCGAAAGAACTCAAAAATATCAAGGAGGAGTAACATGATTAACGAAAAAGAGATAAAAGAGGAACTCAGCACCGTGAGGAATAAGATCGAAGATCTACGAGGGTATCTTTGATGTAGATTCACTGAAAAAAGAGCTTGAAAAGATAAATAATGACCTGAGCAGAGAGGACGTCTGGTCAGACCCGCGTAAGCTTAAATCCCTGCAAAAGAAAAAAGCAGTAATCGAAGACCTCGTTCTACCTTTTTTAAACGCAACCGGGAGACTTGACTACCTCTACGAGTCCTCCGACATACTTCTTGAAGATGAGGGAGAGTTGTTTTTAGACGAATTTCTTGGAGAACTTAACAGACTCAAAAAGGAGTTAGAGGTACTTGAGTTGAAACACCTCCTGTCAGGGGAGCTGGACCGAAGCAATGCCATACTCGAGATACACCCGGGAGCAGGTGGTACAGAGAGCCAGGACTGGGCTCAGATGCTTATGAGGATGTATCTGAGATGGGCTGAAAAGAAGGGGTTTAAGGCAGAGATTGTCGACCTCCTGCAGGGTGATGAGGCCGGTATAAAGAGTGCTACCATCACTATTTCAGGAACTTATGCGTATGGTTATCTCAGGGCAGAGGCCGGGATACACAGACTCGTAAGGATATCTCCTTTTGATGCAAACAGAAGGAGACATACATCCTTTGTTGCCGTCATGGTCTATCCCGAGGTTGAGGATGATATAGAGATAGAGGTAAGGGACGAAGACCTGAGGATAGACACGTTCAGGGCATCTGGTGCCGGGGGGCAGCACGTAAACAAGGTCTCCTCTGCAGTCAGGATTACCCATAACCCCACAGGTATTGTCGTCGGTTGTCAGAGCGACAGGTCTCAATACAAGAATAAGGCTACTGCCATGAAGATACTGAAGGCAAGGCTTTATGACCTGAGGCTCAGGGAGCAGGAGAAGAAGATGGAGGGCATCATAGGCAACAAGAAAGATATTGCCTGGGGTAATCAGATAAGGTCATGTGTGCTGCATCCTTACAGGCTTATGAAGGATCACAGGACGGGGTTGGAGAAGGGAAACGTAGATGCTGTACTTGATGGTGAGATTGATGCTTTTATACAGGCCTATCTGAAAATGAAGGCAAAGAAATCCGTTTGTAGTGCACAGACAGGCTAAGGCATGTAATGGATTGTCGGGTATTGTGAATTACCGGCCTTCAGGGAGGGTGTTTTAAAGGCAAAAGAGATGGTTCCGGTGTTTCTCTATTACTACTTAAAGACTTAAATATTTTTAGTAGTAGTTGTAGTAGGTGGTGTTGATAAGTTGAAATGGACGAATTTTTTATTAAAATCCGTCTGTTAATACGTTGGTAAAGGTATTTACTAAGTTATCTGTTTTTCTACTGTTTTAACAAATGGCGGTATACGGGAAAAATTCAACAGTATACCAACGGATTTATAGCATGGTTTTCTTGCTTTGAACTAACAGATGATTTATAATGTTGGTGCAGTTATTAACATTTGTTGATAGATTGTGAATAAAGCAAAAATATCAAGGGGATTTCATGGAAACAGCAGCAATATGGGATAAGTGTCTCAAGGCTATTGAAGGGAAGGTAGGTGGCAGCGTATTTGAACTCTGGTTTAAGCCGATTAAACTGAAACAGATAAAGGACGACTACGTTGTAGTGGAGATACCCAACAGGTTTTACAAGGAGTGGATAGAGGAAAATTATTCAGAGATAATTCAGAATGCCTTCAGGGAACAGACGGGACAGGAACTCTCTGTAAAGTACAAGATAGCGGAAAAGCAGGACAAGGAGGTTAAAAAGTTCGACGCCCGGATAGACAGCCGGCGCCGGGCACTCAGGAACAAGGGGGTATTTCTTAATCCCAAATACACGTTTGAGGAGTTTATCGCAGGGCCGAGTAATCAGTTTGCCCATGCTGCGGCCATGAAGGTTACGGAAGCACCGGGAAGGGCATATAATCCGCTCTTCATATACGGGGGAGTCGGTCTTGGAAAGACCCACCTCATCAATGCCATTGGTAACAGGGTTATAGACAGTAGGCCGAATTTCCGTGTATTATATGTACCTTCCGAGCAATTTACCAATGAGGTGGTGGCTGCTATCAGGCATGACAA